>JAAIGG010042509.1_pt1 | contig 10970 bp, 6 predicted proteins | sample 6487391 | NCBI WGS metagenome assembly JAAIGG01 (sample SAMN13974130, study PRJNA590717) | phyllosphere metagenome | biome: asymptomatic weeds; feature: pooled weeds collected from a community garden; material: weeds; isolation source: pooled asymptomatic leaves from various weed species from...
GAAATCTGCGCAGTGCGATCTTGTGATCCGCTGCCTGCCGCCATATCACCGGCCGGGACGGGGTTTCGGCTCCGTCATGATCGCGTCGGTTCCCCCGGAAGGGGGATTAAAAGGGAATCCGGTGAAGGCGAGCGGTCGCCGAAATCCGGGGCTGTCCCTGCAACTGTAAGCGGCGAGCGAAAGGCGCATGCGCCGGGCCTTCACGTCCGGCGAAGCCACTGGGGTGACCTGGGAAGGCTGCGTCTCAAGCGACGACCCGTGAGCCAGGAGACCTGCCGGCGTCTGGTCGCTCTTGCCTGGTCCAGGGGATGGCCGAGGCACGGTGTCTATCCGACGAGCGACGCCAACAGTGCGGCAGGGGCCGCATGGACGGGCGTGTTCGCTGCCGGAGGCGTCCGGTGGGCATGGTCGTTGCCGCGCGTGCGGAAGGCCCCCGCCGGTGTGCGTCAGACGCCGGAAAGATACGGGCCATGTCACTCATCACTTCGCGCGCACGCTCAGGGGCGCTGCTCGTCATCGTCGCAGCACCCGCCACAGCACAGGTCGCCGAACCCGAACAGGTCGATACAACTGCCATTCTCGTGATCGGGCACGAGGACAGGACCGGTCTCGCCACGCCCAACGCAACCGCCAGCAGGCTGAACCTGACGCCGCTGGAGACACCGGCCAGCATCACCAGCATCGATGGCGATACGGTCCGTGCCCGCGGTGACCGGTCGATCGTCGAGGCGCAGACGCGCGCACCCGGCATCACCAGCGTTGCCGATCCGGGCAATGGCGGCACCGCGCTCGCTGCGCGCGGCTTTTCAGGCCAGGGATCGGTGCTGCAACTGATCGACGGCGTCCGGCTGTTCCCGGCTGCGGGCACGATCACCTTTCCCACCGATCCGTGGATGGTCGAGCGGATCGATGTGCTGAGCGGTCCGGCGTCCGTGCTGTACGGACAGGGGGCGCTGGGCGGCGCGGTGAACGTCGTCATGCGCCAGCCCGATGCGACAAGGACCGGGTTCGAGGGCGAGGTCGGCTATGGTGCGCAAAACAGCGTTCGCGCCGCGGGCGGGATCGGCGGGCCGATCGACGAAGCGCTCGCCTACCGCGTCGATGGCAGCTGGTGGCGCTCGGACGGCTATGTCGATCGCGGTCGCTCGCGCAGCCTTGCGCTGTCCGGCACGCTGCGCTGGACGCCTGCATCGACGCTGGCGATCACGCTGCGCGGCGATCACGGTGATCAGCGTCCCATGGCCTATTTCGGCACGCCGCTGATCGACGGTCGGCTGGACGCGCGCAACCGCACGACCAACTACAATGTCGCCGATGCCCGGATGCACTTTCGCGATGATCGCGCGACGCTGCAGGTCGACTGGACGCCGAGCGAGACGCTGCACTTCTCCAACATCGCCTATCGGCTGACCAGCGACCGGTTCTGGCGCAATCTGGAAAGCTATCGCTGGGTCGCGGGTACGATCCGCCGCGGCGACAATTTCGGCATTCGTCACGATCAGACGCAATGGGGCGATCAGGCCAGCATGACGCTGAAGACCCCGATCTCGGATGCGATCGACAATGCCCTGGTGATCGGGGTCGACGCCAATCTGGTAAAGTTCACGCATGCGAACAACTTCGGGTCGGACCCACAGGGCGACACGATCGATCCCTTCGCCTTCAACCCCGGCCTGTTCCTCGACACGCAGGGGATCGCACCCCGCTACCGCACAAGAACGGAGGCATTCGCCGTCTTTGCGGAGGACCGGGTGACGCTGGGGGGCGGCGTGTCGATCATTGGCGGCCTGCGCCATGAAGAGGATCGCGTGCGGCGCTGGGCGATCGCCTATCCGGGCGGCGACCGTGCCGACACCTTCGTGTTCGACCGGACGTTTCGCAACACGACGTGGCGTGTCGGTACGGTGTGGCAACCGGTGTCCACAGTGTCGCTCTATGCGCAATTTGCGACGGGGGTCGATCCGTTGGGGACGTTGACGACGGTCGGCACGGGGCAGGTGGCGTTCAGCAATGCGCGCGGGGATCAGGTCGAGGCTGGGGTGAAGGCGGTGTTTGCGCAAGGGCGCGGCACGGCGACGCTGGCCGCGTATCGCATCGTGAAGAAGGGGCTGCTGGCGCAGCGTACGGTGTCCAGTCCGATCGAGCAGGTCGGGCAGCGTTCGGCCAAGGGGATCGAGGGGGCGGTGACCTTTGCGCTGCCATATGGGCTGGGGATCGATGCGAACGGGTCGGTGCTGGATGCGCGGTTCGACGATTTCCTGTCGGACGGCATCCGCTTCGACGGCAGGACACCGCCGGGCATTGCCGAGACGATGGCCAATGTCTGGCTGCGCTGGGATGCGACACCCCGGCTTCAGCTGCGTGGCGGCCTTCGCCATGTCGGCCGGCGTTTCTCGGACAATGCCAATCGTTTCCGCATTCCTGGCTATGCAACCATCGACGCGACGATCTCCTATGCGCTGACCGATCATGTGGCGGTGGACCTGCGCGGCTATAATCTGTTCGACAAGGATTATGCGGTCACCAGCTATGGTGACGGGCAGTGGATCCTCGGCCGCCCATACTCGCTCGATATCGCGCTTCGTGCCGCGTTCTGACATCGGGCGGGTGGCGCTACGCTGGCTGTTCCTCACCCATCGCTGGGCGGGGATCGCGGCGTGCCTGTTCTTCGGGATGTGGTTCGGCTCGGGACTGGTGATGCTCTACATGCCCTATCCAGCCTTGCCGCCGGCCGCGCGCTGGGCCGGGGCGGCGCCGATCGACTGGTCGAGGGTCGACGTACCGGCGCCGCTCGCGACCGGGCAGGGGAGGCTGCTGCTGGAAATGCGCGATACCGAACCGGTATGGCGGATCGAGCGGGATGACGGCGTCATCGATACCGTGCCCGCACGAACCGGCGCGGTGCTGCCGGCCGTCGATCATGGCTATGCCCGGCAGGTGGCGGCGAACTTTTCCGGAACGCGTGCCATCCGGGCAGATCAGGTCATGCGCGACCAATGGACCGTCGCCGGTGGCTTCGACCGGCATCGCCCCTTGTGGAGGGTTGCGCTCGGCGATGCCGCGGGCACCGACATCTATGTCTCGTCCGCAACCGGACTGCCTGTCCAGCGCACCACACGCGTGCAGCGAATCTGGAACTGGCTGGGGTCGGTGCCGCACTGGCTGTATCCGACGGTCCTGCGACAGGACAATGCGGCGTGGCGTCAGGTGGTGATGTGGGTGTCCGGCCCCTGCATCGCGGTCGCCCTGACCGGCATATGGATCGGCATCCTGCGCCTGCGTCCCGGGCAGCGGCGATATAAGGCAGGGCGCATCAGCCCGTATCGCGGCTGGATGCTGTGGCACCATGTCAGCGGTCTTGTTGGCGGGGTGTTCCTGCTCGGCTGGATCGTCAGCGGATGGCTGTCTGTCGATCCGGGACGGCTGTTCGCCGGAGGGACGGCACCGGTCGAGGCGCTTCGCCGCTACCGCGCGATCGATGGCGACACCGGCCCCGCGCCGGCGCGGCTGGCAATGGCGGCACCGGATGCCCGAACCATCGAAATCACCAACGCGGCCGGCCTGCCGCGGATCGTGATCGACCGGGCATCGGATCATCCTTGCTTTCTCGACACACGAACCATGGCGCACCCAGGCGATTCGACGGCCGTCATCGTCAAGGCGAGCGCACCGCTGGTGGCCGGTGGCGCTCTTTGGCGGATCGACCGGCTGACCCGGCCGGATGCCTATTGGGGGCTGACCAGGCCCTTGCCGATCCTGCGGCTGCGGTTCGACGATCATGCGCGGACCTGGCTTTATATCGATCCGGCCACCGGCGAAATGGTCGAGCGACAGGATCGGGCCCGCCGCCTGTATCGCTGGATGTTCGACCTGCCGCATACATGGGACTGGCTGTGGCTGGTCGCATCGCGGCCGGTGCGCGATCTGGTGATCTGGCTGATGTCCGCCCTTGGTCTGGTCGTATCGGTCAGTGGCGTGTGGCTCGGCTACCGGCGCCTGTTGCGATAGGGATCGCCGCACCTGCCGATCAGGCCGTGGATGACGTCTCCATTCGCGCCGCCAGTTGCGTATCGATCAGGGCCCGAAAGGATTCGGCGAGCTTCTGGCAATCGGTTTCGGGATGGATGATCCGGCGCATCATGCTGCCCAGACCCAGTGCCAGCACCAGATCCACCAGCACCTCGCGGTCGACGATCCCGACGCAGTCGACGCCCAGGGCCTCGAGGGCTGCGTGCAGGCTGCTGCGGACGCGGTTGTCGATGTCGCGGTAGATATGGGCCACGCGCGGGTTGCGGGCCGCCTCCGCCATGATCTCGGTCATCATCCGGCATTCCTCGACCGGCTCGTCACAGGCGTGGAAGCGGTTGATCCAGTCGCGAATGGCCTGATGATCGTCGCGGGCGATCGCGGCACGGACGCAATCCTCCTGAAGCCAGGCCTCGACATCCTCGCTCGCGATCGCGGCGATGATGTCCTCCTTGCTGGCAAAGTCCCGGTAGATCTGCCCGACCTTGATGCCGGATGCGGCCGCGATCTGGGCCATGCCTGTCTGATGGAACCCATTGTCGGCAAACAGCGTTCTCGCCGTATCCAGCAGGTGACGGCGTCGTTCGTCCGCGCGTGGTGTGCGGCGCGAACAGCAGGGGGGAAGCGCCAGGGTCACGCGTGCAATCCTCTCATCTTACTTGTTATCTCTTGCCAATCTCGGTTCGCCCCGATTACAGGGGCAAAAAATGTGAGTGATCGATCACTCACACTTAGTGTCTCTTGCAGGCGGATTCCATGAAAAACATCGTACCGGCTCTCGGTTTGGCGTTGATCCTTGCCGGATGCGGCGGGGGTGGTGAGCAACAGCAACAGCAGCCCGCCGGGCCACCGCAGGTCGGCGTGGTCGAGGTGCGGGACGAGGCGGTGACGCTGACCACCGAATTGCCCGGCCGGACCAGCCCGTTCGAGACGTCGGACGTGCGCCCGCAGGTCAACGGCCTGATCCTGGCGCGCCTGTTCCAGGAAGGCGACTTCGTGCGCGAGGGGCAGCCGCTCTACCGGATCGATCCGGCCCCGTATCAGGCGCAGGTCGCCAATGCCCGTGCCGGCGTCGCCCGGGCGCGCGCCGCCATCGCATCGAGCGCGGCGCTGGCCCGCCGCTATGGCGAACTGGTCAAGATCAACGCGATCTCGCGCCAGGAACTGGAGAATGCGACCACCAGCGCGCAGCAGGCGCAGGCGGACGTCGCGGCCCAGCAGGCCGCCCTGCGCACCGCGCAGATCGATCTGAACCGCACCACGCTGCGTGCGCCCATCTCCGGCCGGATCGGCCGCTCGGTCTATACCACCGGTGCGCTGGTCAGCGCGTCGCAGACCGATCCGCTGACCACCATCCAGCGCCTCGACCCGATCTATGTCGACATCCAGCAGTCGAGCGCCGACCTGCTGCGCCTGCGCCAGCAGATCATGTCGGGCGAGCTCGCCCGCGGGGGCGGTGCCGCGCGCGTCCGCCTGAAGCTGGAGGATGGATCGACCTATCCGCAGGAAGGCACGCTGAAATTCGCCGACGTGACCGTCGATCCCGCCACCGGCAGCCAGACGATCCGCGCCGTCTTCCCGAACACGCGCGGTCTGTTGCTGCCCGGCATGTTCGTGCGTGCCGAGCTGGTCGAGGGCACGCGTGCCCATGCGCTGGTCGTGCCGCAGCGCGGCGTCACCCGTGACGAGCGGGGCCAGGCGGTCGCGCTGGTCGTGGGCGCCGATGGCAAGCTGGCCCAGCGGGTCATCACCGCACCGCGTACCGTCGGGCAGAACTGGCTGGTCACGGGCGGTCTGAAGGCCGGCGACAAGGTCGTGGTCGAGGGCGCGCAGAACCTGCAGCCCGGCACGCCGGTAAAGGCCGTGCCGTACCGCGAGAATGCGGGTCAGCAGGGCGGCCAGCCCGGCAATCAGGCGGGCGCCCAGCAGGGCGCCCAGCCGTCCGGCCAGCAAAAGGCCGGAGCACAGGGTAAGTAATCATGGCCCGCTATTTCATCGACCGACCCATCTTTGCATGGGTCATCGCGCTGATCCTGATGCTCGCGGGTGGCCTGGCCATCCGCAGCCTGCCGATCGCCCAGTTCCCCTCGATCGCACCGCCCCAGGTGACGATCAATGCCACCTATCCGGGTGCGGACGCCGAAACGCTGGAACGCACCACCACCCAGATCATCGAGCAGCAGCTGAGGGGTATCGACAACCTCCGCTATTTCTCGTCGTCCTCGTCGTCGGCGGGCACGGTCACCATCACGCTCACCTTCGAGCAGGGGACCGATCCCGACATCGCGCAGGTGCAGGTGCAGAACAAGCTGCAGGCGGCGACCTCGCTCCTGCCGCAGGAAGTGCAGCGCCAGGGCATCCAGGTGGCGAAGTCGGCCGCCAGCTTCCTGCTGGTCGTGGGTCTCTATTCCAAGGACGGATCGCATAACGGCAACGACCTTGCCGACTATGTCTTCTCGCGGTTGCAGGACCCGATCAGCCGGGTGAACGGCGTCGGCGAGCTCCAGGTGTTCGGTGCGCAATATGCGATGCGTATCTGGGCTGACCCGGTCAAGCTGAACAGCTACCAGCTGACCATGGCCGACATCAGCAGCGCGGTGCAGGCGCAGAACGCGCAGGTCTCCGCCGGCCAGATCGGGGCGCAGCCCGCCACCAAGGAGCAGATGCTCAACGCCACCGTTTCGGTGCAGTCGCGCCTCCAGACACCCGAGGAATTCGCCAATATCCGCCTGAAGACCACGCCGAACGGCGCGGTGGTGCGGCTGGGCGACGTGGCCCGCGTCGAGCTGGGCGCGGAGAATTACGCGTTCAAGCTGGAATATAACGGCAAGCCCGCATCGGGCTTCGGCGTCCGCCTGGCGCCGGGCGCCAATGCGCTCGACACCGTCGAGGCGGTGAAGGCGCGGACCGAGGAGATCGCCAAGGGCTTCCCGGCCGACGTGCAGGTCATCTATCCGTACGACACCACGCCGTTCGTGCGCCTGTCGGTGGAGCAGGTGATCCACACGCTGGTCGAGGCGGTGATCCTGGTCTTCCTGGTGATGTTCCTCTTCCTCCAGAACTGGCGCGCCACGGTCATCCCGACGATCGCGGTGCCGGTGGTGCTGCTCGGTACCTTTGCGGTGATGGCGGTCGCCGGTTATTCGATCAACACGCTGACCCTGTTCGGCATGGTGCTGGCCATCGGCCTGCTGGTCGACGACGCGATCGTCGTCGTCGAGAATGTCGAGCGTCTGATCCAGACCGAGGGGCTGAGCCCCAAGGAAGCGGCGAGGAAGTCGATGGACGAGATCAGCGGCGCGCTGATCGGCATCGGCCTGGTGCTGTCCGCGGTGTTCCTGCCGATGGCGTTCTTCGGCGGGTCGACCGGCGTGATCTATCGCCAGTTCTCGATCACCATCGTGTCGGCCATGGTGCTGTCGGTGCTGGTCGCATTGATCCTGACGCCGGCGCTCTGCGCCACGATCCTGAAGCCGCACGACCCGACCAAGCATGAGGGCAACGGCCCGCTGGCGCGCTTCTTCCGCTGGTTCAACGACCGGTTCGACCGGGGCACGAACAAGTATGAAGGCGGTGTGAAGCGCACCGCGCGGAGCTGGAAGCGGTCGGCGGTCATCTATCTGATGATCGTGCTGGGCATGGGCTTCCTGTTCTGGCGCCTGCCCACGGGCTTCCTGCCCGAAGAGGATCAGGGCAGCGTCTTCGTGCTGGTGCAGGGGCCGGCCGGCGCCTCCACCGCGCGCACCGACAAGGCGCTGGGCGTCGTGCGCGACCACTTCCTCCAGAAGGAAGCGGCCAGCGTGCAGGGCGTGTTCACGATCAGCGGCTTCTCGTTCGCAGGGCAGGGCCAGAATGCGGGTCTCGCCTTCATCAACCTGAAGCCGTGGGAGGATCGCTCCGGCGCCGAGAACAAGGCGCAGGCGATCGCGGGCCGTGCCATGGGGCCGTTCTCGCAGTTCAAGGATGCGATGATCTTCGCCCTGGTGCCGCCCGCGGTGCAGGAACTGGGCAACGCCACCGGCTTCGACCTCCAGCTCGTCGACACCGGCGGGATCGGGCATGAAAAGCTGGTCCAGGCGCGCAACATGATGCTGGGCATGGCGATGCAGGATCCGCGCGTCGCGCAGGTCCGTCCGCTCAGCCTGGAGGATGCGCCGCAGTTGAAGGTCGACGTCGATCAGGATCGGGCACGTGCGCTGGGCCTGGACATCGCCACCATCAACTCGACCATCTCCACCGCCTGGGGTGGTGCCTATGTCAACGACTTCATCGACCGTGGCCGCGTGAAGCGCGTCTATCTCCAGGCGGATGCGCCGTATCGCATGTCGCCGGAAAGCCTGGGCGACTTCTACGTTCGCGGCGGCTCGAGCGCGATGGCACCGTTCACGGCCTTCTCGACGCTGGAATGGACCAAGGCGCCGGTGCAGCTGACCCGCTACAACGGTCAGCCGGCCATGCAGCTGCAAGGCGCGCCTGCGCCCGGGCAGAGCACGGGTGCCGCGATGGAGGCGATGCAGGAGATCCATGGCAAGTTGCCGCCCGGCACCAGCCTGGAATGGACCGGCCTGTCGTACGAGGAGCAACTGTCCGGTGGTCAAGCGCCTGCACTTTATGCGCTGTCGCTGCTGATCGTCTTCCTCTGCCTCGCCGCGCTCTATGAAAGCTGGTCGGTGCCGATCGCGGTGCTGCTGGTGGTGCCGCTGGGCGTGGTCGGTGCGCTGTTGGCGGCGACGCTGACCGGGCTGAACAACGACATCTACCTTCAGGTGGGCCTGATCACCACGATCGGTGTGGCGGCCAAGAACGCGATCCTGATCGTGGAGTTCGCCGAGGAGCGCGTGCGTGCCGGCATGGGCGTGTTCGAGGCGGCGGTGGAGGCGGCAAGGCTGCGTCTGCGGCCGATCCTGATGACCTCGCTCGCCTTCATCTTCGGCGTGCTGCCGCTGGCATTGTCGACGGGCGCGGGCGCAGGCGGCCAGAACGCGATCGGCCGGTCGGTGGTGGGCGGCATGTTCACCGCGACCGTCTTCGGTATCTTCCTGGTGCCGATGTTCTTCGTCGTCGTCAGCCGGCTGTTCGGGCACGGCAAGCATGACGACACATCCGGTGCGCACCCGTCCGCGTCCTCCGACGTGACACCCGATGGTGGCAACCGGTCGTCAGGTGGCGGCGCAGCGCCGCAGTCATCAGGTGGCGGCGCAGCGCCGCAGGGAGCGTAAAGCGTGAGCGTCGTGAACAAGTCTCTCCTGATCGCCGCATTGTCGGCCGGCACCATGCTGGCCGGGTGCAACCTTGCCCCCAAATATGTCCGCCCGGTCGGCGCCGTCCCCGTGACGTTGCCGCAGGGCGGCGCCTATCCGGCCGCGGCGACCGATGCCCGCGACATCACCGCGATCGGCTGGCGCGACTTCTTCCTCGACCCGCGCCTGCGCCAGGTCGTGGACATGGGGCTGGCCAACAACCGCGACCTGCGCGTGGCGGCTGCCAACGTGCTTCAGGCGCGGGCGCAGTACCGGGTCCAGCGCTCGAACATCGTGCCGACCACCACGGTGTCCGGCACCGGCATCTACACCAACAACATCTTCGGTGCGGCAGGTGCGTCCGGGGGTGGCACGGGTGGAACCGGTGCCGGGACCGGCGCGGGTACGGGCGGTGGCACCGGTACAGGTGGCGGCACGGGAACCGGGGGCGGCTCCGGCGGGACCGGCGCGGGCGTCGGTACCGGCCAGCAGTCCTCGAACATCGAGGCCTATGCGGTCAATGCGGGCTTTTCCAACTTCGAGCTGGATCTGTTCGGCCGGCTGCGCAACCTGAACCGCGCGGCCCAGGAGCAGGTACTCGCCTCCGAAGAGGCGCAGCGTTCGACCCGCATCAGCCTGATCGCCGAGATCGCCAGCGCGTGGCTGACCATGGCGTCCGACCAGGAGCAACTGCGTCTGTCGCAGGAAACGCTGAAGACCTTCCAGCAGACCTTCGACCTGACCCAGGCGCAGTTCCGCATCGGGGTCGGCTCCGAACTGGAAGTGCGCCAGGCGGAGACGAACTACCAGTCGGCGCGCAACGACATCGCGGCGCTGCGTACCACCATCGCGCGCGACCAGAACGCGCTCAACCTGCTGGTCGGCACCACCGTGCCCGCAACCATGCTGCCGGGCGAACTGGGTGGCGAGACCTACACGCTGGATTCGCTGCCCAGCGACCTGTCGTCGCAGGCGCTGCTGCGCCGGCCGGACGTGCTGCAGGCCGAGCATCAGTTGCTCGCCGAGAACGCGAATATCGGCGCGGCGCGTGCGGCCTTCTTCCCCACCATCTCGCTGACCGCGACACTGGGGACGATCAGCACGGCGCTGTCCGGTTTGTTCAACGGGGGCAGCTTCACCTACAATGCCAGCCCCGCGGCCGCCCTGCCGCTGTTCGACGGCGGTCGGCGTCGCGGTAATCTGGACTATGCGCGGGCGTCCGAGCAGGTGGCGGTCGCCACCTACGAAAAGACGATCCAGACCGCGTTCCGCGAGGTGGCGGACGCGCTGGCGCAGCGCGGCACGATCGGCGAGCAGGTGTCGGCACAATCGGCGCGGGCCAATGCCGCGCGGGTCGCGGCACGCCTGTCCGACGCCCGCTTCCGCGCCGGCGTCGACTCCTTCCTCACCACCCTCGACGCACAACGCACCGCCTATGCCGCGGAACAGACCCTCGTCGGTGCCCGCCTCACCCGCGCCAGCAACACGGTCGAACTCTACCGCGCCCTGGGCGGCGGCCTACAGGACGAAACAACACCGCCCCGCTAACGGCACCGGCCCGGCGCATGACGGCGCCGGGCCGCTTGCGGTCCAGCGAGGAGCGCGAGGTAGTTTACGTGTTTCCCGACCTGGCAACGACGTCCCGGGCAAGGATGTGCCGGGCGTCCTCCGAATATTTCGGATTCCGGAAGAATTGATGCCGGA
>JAAIGG010292189.1_pt1 | contig 10904 bp, 6 predicted proteins | sample 6487391 | NCBI WGS metagenome assembly JAAIGG01 (sample SAMN13974130, study PRJNA590717) | phyllosphere metagenome | biome: asymptomatic weeds; feature: pooled weeds collected from a community garden; material: weeds; isolation source: pooled asymptomatic leaves from various weed species from...
ATCCAGTGCGTCGAGGCCACGACCCCGAAGGTGCCGTCAATCTCCGGGCGGGTGGTGAAGGGGTCGGGTTTGGCGACGCTCATCGGCATTGGTCTCCGGGGCGTTAGCGGCTGGGATCGCCCTGTCAGTCAGCACTGTAAGAGTCAGGTCTCGCTTGGGGAGCCCCGTCGGTGACAACCCTCGCACCCTCCAGTGCAGGGCTCGCCTTTCGAAAGAGCCTGCCGTATCCCCCGGCCATGGCCGCTCCTCCGCTCCTCACCCTCCAGGGCATCGCGCTCACCTTCGGCGGCACGCCGCTGCTCGCCGGCGCCGACCTGTCGCTGGCCCCCGGCGACCGTACCTGCCTCGTCGGCCGCAACGGCTCGGGCAAGTCGACGCTGATGCGCATCGCCGCCGGCCTCGTCGAACCGGACCGCGCCGTGCGCTTCGTCCAGCCCGGCACCACGATCCGCTACCTCGCGCAGGAGCCGGACTTTTCCGGCTTCGAGACCGGGCTCGCCTTCGCCGAGGCCGGGCTTGCCCCCGGCGACGACGCCCACCGCGCCCGCTACCTGCTGGAGAGCCTGGGGCTGACCGGCGAGGAGGATCCGCGGCGGCTCTCGGGCGGCGAGGCGCGGCGGACGGCGCTGGCCCAGGCGCTGGCGCCCGAGCCCGACGTCCTGTTGCTGGATGAGCCGACCAACCATCTCGACCTGCCCGCCATCGAGTGGCTGGAGACGGAGCTGAAGCGGACCCGCTCGGCCCTCGTCCTCATCAGCCACGACCGCCGCTTCCTCTCGGCCCTGTCGCGCGCGACCGTCTGGCTCGACCGCGGCGTGACGCGCCGGATCGAGCAAGGCTTCTCGAGCTTCGAGGCGTGGCGCGACGCCTTCTTCGAGGAGGAGGAGCGCGACAAGCACAAGCTCGACCGCAAGATCGCCGACGAGGAGCACTGGCTGCGCTACGGCGTCACCGCCCGGCGCAAGCGCAACGTGCGCCGTCTCGGCGACCTTCAGAATCTGCGTAAGGCGAGCCGCGAGCATCGCCGCCCGGTGGGGCAGGCGGTGCTGACCGCGAGCGAGGGCGAGGCCTCGGGCACCTTGATCGCCGAGGCGCGGCAGGTCTCGAAATCCTACGGCGAGCGCCGGATCGTCCACGACCTGTCGATGCGCGTCCTGCGCGGCGACCGCCTCGGCATCGTCGGCCCGAACGGGGCGGGCAAGACCACGCTCATCAATCTGCTGACCGGCGCCGCCGAGCCCGATTCGGGTGAGATGCGTCTCGGCACCGGCCTCAACATGGTCCATCTCGATCAGGCCCGCGCCGTGCTGGAAGCGGATGCGACCGTCACGGAAGTGCTCACCGGCGGGCGCGGCGACAGCGTCACCGTGGGCGGGCGCAGCCGTCACGTCATCGGCTATCTCAAGGACTTCCTGTTCGCGCCCGAGCAGGCGCGCACGCCCGTGAGCGTGCTCTCGGGCGGCGAGCGCAACCGGCTGCTGATCGCCCGGGCGCTGGCCCAGCCCTCGAACCTGCTCGTGCTCGACGAGCCCACCAACGATCTCGATCTCGAAACCCTCGACCTCCTGCAGGAGATGCTCGGCGAGTATGCCGGCACCCTGATCCTGGTCAGCCACGACCGCGACTTCCTCGACCGGGTGGTCGGCACCGTTCTGGTCAGCGAGGGGGAGGGGCGCTGGGTCGAGTATGCCGGCGGCTACACCGACATGGTGTCCCAGCGCGGGCGCGGGGTGGAGGCGCGCGAGCGGGACTCCAAGCCCGCGCGCGAAAAGGCCGAGCCGCGGGAAAAGGCGCCCCGGAGCGAGGCGGCCCCGGCCCGGACGAAGCTCGGCTTCAAGGAGCAGCACGAGTTGAAGACCCTGCCCGTCCGCATGGCCGAACTGGAGACCGGGATCGCGAAGCTGCGGGAGGTGCTGTCCGATGCCGGTCTCTACGGCCGCGACCCGGCCCGCTTCCAGAAGGCCACCGCGATGCTCGGCGCGGCCGAGACCGAGCTCGCCGCCGCCGAGGAGCGCTGGCTGACGCTCGAAATGCTGCGCGAGTCGCAGGGCGGCTGACCGGGACCCGCAGGAAAGTCTGTTCGCCGGGAGCCGCGGATGGGGAAAAGTTCCGCCCTTCGGCAAGGATTAAGTTGCGGACCTGCAACAGCTGTCGGCGAAGCTATTGTGTGACGCTCGCAAGACAGTGATCGCTGTTGCCCGTGCAGCCGGGCTCGACCATGGTGCCGCAGCGGACGGGACAACCCCGCCGCAGCTTGGTCGACAATCCCAAGGGTGAAGCCAAGCATCGAGGGATAAAAGGACAGGTTAGGTCGCGCACGGGACGGTGGGCGCTCTACCGATACAAGTCCAATCCCCCGGGTCTCGAAACTTCTGGAGGTTCCATCATGAAGCTCGTTAAGAGCCTTCTCCTTGGATCGGCAGCCGGGCTGACCATCGTGGGTGGGGCTCAGGCCGCCGACCTGCCGGTGAAGAAGGCCGTTCCGATCGAGTTCGTTCGCGTCTGTGGCGCCTACGGCGCCGGCTTCTTCTACATCCCGGGCACCGACACCTGCCTGCGCGTCTCCGGCCGCGCCCGCGCCGAGTACGGCTATATCGGCAGCGACAACCGCAGCGTCGTCGGCGGCGGTGACCTCTCCGGCTTCACCGGCCTTGCGCGCTTCAACCTCGATGCCCGCACCCAGACCGGCTACGGCACCCTGCGCGCCTTCCTGCGCCTCGACGCCGCCAGCCGCACCGGCCACACCAAGCTCTCCTCCGGCACGAACCTGCGCGGCGGCTATGCCTTCTCCGGCACCGGCCAGGACGCCTTCGGCCGCATCCAGAACTTCATCAACGTCGACAAGGCGTTCGTGCAGTTCGCCGGCCTGACCGCCGGTCGCGCCTCCTCGTTCTTCGACTTCTACGCCCACGACTTCGAGATCATCGGCTCGTCGCTGGGCTCGGACATGCCCTCCACCAACCTGCTCGCCTATACCCAGAAGTTCGGCGAGGGCTGGTCGGCGACGCTGTCGATGGAAGACCCGAACTTCCGCAAGAACCCGATCTACTCCGACGCGGTGCCGTCCGCGGCGACCGGCGCGGGCACGGGCGCCCTCTCGCAGGTGCTCACCACCGCCCCGACCCCGATCATCCTCGGCACCAACGCCGCCGGCAACGCCACGGCCGTCGCCTTCATCGACGCCGTCCAGCGCTCGCGCCTGCCCGACTTCGTCGGCTCGCTGCGCTACGACGCGGCCTGGGGTTCGGCTCAGCTCTCCGCCGCCGTGCGCGAGATCAACACCGGCAACTTCATCGGCGGCTCGGGCGTCGGCGCCGGCGGCGCGCTGGCGAACGGCACCGTCTCGACGCTGCTCGCGGCCCGCAACATCAATGCCGGCACGCAGACCGATTACGGTTGGGCGGTCCAGGGCGGTCTGAAGTTCAACCTGCCCTTCATCGCGCCGGGCGACGGCCTGTACCTGCAGGGTGCCTACGGCGAGGGTGCCTCGTTCTACACCGGCATCAACCGCTTCACGGCCGGCTACCTCAGCAACGCCTCGGTCTATGCCGGCAACCCGTTCAACCAGTACCTCGCGGACGCCGTCGTCAACCCGCTGACCGGTCAGCTCGAACTGTCGCGCAGCTTCACCGCGGTCGCGTCCTACCTCCACTACTGGTCGCCGGAATGGCGCTCGGCCTTCTACGCCAGCTACGGCGAGATGTGGTTCTCGCAGGGCGCTCGCCAGGCTGTCAGCCAGGCTTCGACCCTGATCGGCACCGCCTCGACGGTGGCACCGCCCTCCTACATCACCAACGCACTCGGCTATAACCTCAGCCCCGCCCTGCGCGACACCTACCAGGTCGTCACCGGCGCGAGCCTGATCTGGTCGCCGGTCAAGGATCTCGATATCGGCGTCGAGGGCCAGTACATCAAAACCGGCGTCAAGAGCGGCCGCGTCGCCGACAGCGACAAGGGCGTGTTCGTCGGCGGCGTGCCGACCCGGACCGTCACCAACGAGGACGTGTTCCAGGCCCGCTTCCGCGTCCAGCGCGACTTCTAAGACGAAACCGCGGCAGGCCGAGCGCCCACCGCGCGAACGATCGGCGTCCCACCCTGTGCGGGGCGCCGAAGACGGCCTCAAACCTTCAGACCCCGGCTTCGCGGCCGGGGTTTTTTATTGGCCGACGCCGCGGGACGCCGAACGTCACGATCCGTGCGGCGGGGGTGGTCCGAGGTCGGCATGGCCTTCAAAGCGCCCCGATGCCCCTGTTTCCTCGGTCCGATCATCGGCCGCCGAGCGAGGTCGAGCCTCATGTCCCCCCCTTCGCCCTCATCCCCCACGGCGGAACGGAGCCGGTCGCGCCTCGTCCGCGCCGGCTGGCTCGCCGGACTGCCCGTGCTCGCCCTGATCGCCGCGTCCCTGACCTTCGGCCCATCGGGCGTCACGGAGAACCTGCGCCGGCAGGCGTCGGAGATCGTGGCCGCGACCGGGGCCGGACAACCGGAGCCCTGGCTACGGGTCTCGGTCGAGGGCCGGGATCTGGTCGCCGCGGGCGAGGCCCCCGAGGCGGACCAGCGCGAGGCGGCGCTCGATCGACTCGCCCGAATCGGCGGCTACCGGCGCCTGGACGACCGCACCGGCGTGATCGAGGCGGTGTCGCCCTTCGTCTGGTCGGTGGAGCGGCCGGCCGCCGGGCGGATCGAGGCCAGCGGCAGCCGCCCGGCGGAGGTCGGCGCCTTCGAACTGGCGCAGCGCCTGAAGCCCGCCTTGCCGCGCAATGCCACACTCGACGACCGCGCCAGGGCGGCGCGGGGCGCCCCGCGCGACTTCCCCGACGCGGCGGCCTTCGCGGTCGAGCGGCTTCAGGATCTCACCACCGGCGCCGTGGCGACCCTCAACGACACCGTGCTGTCGATCCGGGGTGAGGCGGCCAGCGTCGCGGCCTACGACGCCCTGCGCACGGCGCTGGCCAGCCCGCCCCAGGGCTACACCCTCGGCACGGTCGAGATCCTGCCGCCGGTGATCGACGATTTCCGCTTCGCAGTCGCCCGCCGGACGGACGGCAGCCTGGAGCTGGACGGTCACGTCGCCTCGGAGGGGGCGCGGGACGAGATCCGCGCCGCTGCCGCGGAGGCGGCCGAGGGCGCCGCCGTCGATGACCGGATGCGCGATGCCCGCGGTCTGCCCCGGGGCGTCGACGAATCGGCGCTCGCCCGCTTCGTCCTGAAACTGGCGGGCCTGCTGCACGAGGGACACGTCACCTTCGAGACCGGAGCCGTCTCGATCACCGGCAACGCGCTCGATGCCGCGGCAATCGGCGAGGCCGAGGCGCTGATGCGTACGGCGCGCCCTGCCGGTGTCGGCGCAGGCCGTGTGGCGCTGACCGCCCAACCCATCGTGCCCTACGTCCTGCGCATCCGCCGTGGCGCCGACAGCGTCGTCCTGAGCGGCCACCTGCCGGATCAGGCGACCCGCGAGGCGGCGCTGGCTCGCCTCAACCCGCGCTTCTTCCGCGAGGCGATCATCGACCGGACCCGACTGGCCGACGGCGCCCCGGCGGGTCTGGCCGCGGCGCTGGCCGCGGCGGTCGATCCGCTCTCGACGCTGGCGAGCGCGGAGTTGACGCTCAGCGGCACATCCCTGCGATTGACGGGCACCAGCCTTTACCCCGAGAGCGCGGACCGCCTGGGCCGGACCCTGGCGGCGGCGATGCCGCCCGGATGGAGCGCCTCGGTCGCCGTCACGTCGGACGAGCCCGCTTCGGTCGCCGAATCGGCCCCCTGCACGCAGCGCCTCGCCGAGCGCACCGCCGGGCATCCCTTACGCTTCGCGCCGGGCAGCGCGGCGCTGGCCCCCGACTTCTACCCCGTCCTCGACGCCGTGGCGGCCTTGGCCCGGTCCTGCCCGCGCGAGCGGATCGAAGTGGTGGGCCATCTCGACCCTGCCGGTGCCAAGCCGGAGGCCCCAGCCGATCCCGTGGCCGAAGAGGCGTTGAAGGAGACGGCACCGAAAGCCCCGGCCAAGGCCGAGACGAAGAAGGATGCGCCATCCGCCAAGGGCCGAAAGGACAAGGCGCAGGCCAAGGGTGAGACCAAGCCGGACGCGGCCAAGCCCGAACGAAGTGCCGCCGAGGTGGCGGAAGCCGGCAGCGCTTTGGCGCGGGCAAGGGCGCTCGCGGTGGTCGATTACCTGCAGAAGGCCGGCGTGCCGCTGGAACGTACCGCCGCCCCGGCGGACGCGGCGCCGCTCTCCGACCGGCAGGGAATCGGCCTCGGCCTGCGCTCGTGAGCCTGCTCCTCGCCTCGCTCTGGCCGCATCTGGCCGCCGCCCTGGCGCTTGGCCTCGCAATCGGCGCGCTGACGGGCCTTCCCCGCAGCCGTCCCGCCCTGGCCGCGGCCGGTTTGCCGTGCGCGTGTCTCGCCGTGCTGAGCGCACTCGCGTTGCTGGAAACGGCGCCGGGCGCGGCGGGCCTGTGGATCGAGATCGCGGCGCTGCTATTCGGAGCCTATCTCGCGGGCTGCGGCCTCGGCGGATTCGGGCGCCGCGTGGTCGGCCGTCCCACCGTCTGAGGCGTCCGGAGGGAGGCCCCAGATCCGCTGACGCCGCCCGACGCCGCGCAGGACGAACTCGCCGACCGGCACGAGGGGCGCGGCGCAGCGCCGGGCGAACGCATCCGAGAGCAGCAGCGGGCGCCCCACCTCGTCGCAGAGCCGCTCGATTCGGCTCGCCTCGTTGACGGCGCGGCCGATCACCGTGAAGTCCAGGCGCCGGTCGGTTCCGACATTGCCGGACACCACAGCCCCGTAATGCAGCACGATATCCGCCTCCAGCGCGGGCAGGCCGTCCCGGCGACGGGCCGCGTTGAGGCGGGCGTTGCGGGCGAGCGCCTCGCGCGCGGCAGCGAGCGCACCCCCGCAGGCCGGGCAGGCAAGGGCGTCCGGCGCGTCCACGGGAAACACGGCCAGGAAGCCGTCGCCGAGGAATTTCGAGATCTCGCCGCCGCGCCGCTGCACCGGCTCGCCGAGGGCGTCGAAATGCTCGTCGAGCCAGCCGACGACCTTGAGCGGATCGTCGCGATCCGCCAACGCCGTGAAGCCGCGCAGGTCGGCGAGCAGGATCGCGGCGTGGACCACCGTGCTCTGCCCGCGCCGCACCTCACCGGCGAGCACCCGTTCGCCCGTTGCCGGGCCGAGATAGGTGCCGAGCACCTCGCGCATCGTGTGTGCGAGGCTGAGCTTGGACGTGACCAGGGCGATCACCGGCACCAGCCCGGCCAGCGCCGCCGCCTCCGCTTCGGTGAATCCGCCGGCCCGGTCGGTGGCGAACGAGATGCCGACGCCCGCCATGGCGCTGCCGGGGGCGAAGGCTGCGGCGTGAAGCAGATAATCGGTGGCGCCCTCCCGGCTCAATTGGGCGAGGAGCGGCAGGTCGGGACAGCCGTTCGAACGGTCGAGCCGCCAGCGCACGAAGGCCAGATCGTTCGCCCGCAACCAGCCGACGGGACTGCGCAGGAAGGTATCCTCCCCTTCCGGGCCGTGCGCCGTCGGGAACACCGCCATGCCCTTCCCGCGCCGCCAAGCGACGCTGACGCCACGGAAGAGGGGATCGATCACCGGCACCGCGAGGCTGAAGCGCCAGAGCGGCAGCCCGATGGCGACCAGCGCCTCGCAGAATTCGGAAATGACCGCGCTCTCCTCGTCCGACTCGGTCGCGTGCGCGATGAGACGGGCCTCGACGGCGCGGAGGGCGATGTCGGAGATCGGGTCCGTGGTGGCCATGATGGACCCGACTGTATCCGTGCTCCTGCCGAATCCGAAAGTGCGGGGTGCGCGCGGCTGTGGGCAATCGCCGGGATCTTGGTTAAGCGGCGCGGAACGCTTCAACCCTGTGCGCGCAACGCCGGCGAGGGGATATGGACACCGTGACCGCAGACGCGACCGACACGGCCGATGCGCTCGCGCGCCGCTTCGCGTTTCTGGCCGAGATCGACGGTCTGAAAGCCGTGCTGCGCCAGAACCGGACCGTCCGTGAGCGCCGCCGCGAGAACTCGGCCGAGCATTCCTGGCATCTGGCGATGTTCGCCCTCGTGCTCGGCGATCTCGCCCCCGGCCTGGATCTCGGCCGCGTGATCGCGATGCTGCTCGTGCACGATATCGTCGAGGTCGATGTCGGCGACGTGCCGATCCACGGCGCCTACGACGCCGCCGCCCTGGCGCGGCTCGAAGCAGCCGCGGCCGAGCGGATTTTTGGGCTGCTGCCCAAGGCGCAGCGGGACCGCTTCCTGGCACTCTGGACAGAGTTCGAGGCCAACACGACGGCGGAGGCCCGCTTTGCCAGGGCGCTCGACCGGCTGCAGCCACTGCTGCTCAACACCCTGACCGAGGGCGGCACCTGGGCCGAGAACGGGCTGAGCGAGGCGCAGGTGTTGGCGCGCTACGCGCCGGTGATCGAGCGCGGCATCCCCGGTCTGTGGCCGTTCGTGGAGGCGCTGGTGCGCCGCCACTATCGGGGCGGACGCGCTCGCGCGCTGTCCGTCGAAGTGGTCGCCGGTTCGGCGACAAGAAAGCGCGCCACTCCCGAAGGTTAGGGCGTGACCGGCTGCGCCTCGGCGCTGACCGCAGTGCGGGCGCCGCGGGCGAGGTCACGCTCGATCATCAGCGCGCTCTTTCCGTCGAGGCGGTTGCGGTAGACCTGCAGGTTCTCCATCACCCGCTGCACGTAGTTGCGGGTCTCGGTGAAGGGGATGCGCTCGACCCAGTCGATCGGATCGACCTCGGGCCGGCGCGGATCGCCATAGGCATCGACCCACTTCTTCACGTTGCCGCCGCCCGCGTTGTAGGAGGCGAAGGCGAGGATGTACGAGCCCTTCCAGTCCTCCATCAGCTCGCCGAGATGGGCCTGTCCGAGACGAGCATTGTAGGCGGGGTCGCTGGTGAGGCGGTCGGTCTCGTAGGCGGTCGAGACGCGCTTGGCCGTGCGCTGGGCGGTGGCCGGCATCATCTGCATCAGGCCACGCGCGCCGACGCCGGACTGGGCGCGGGGATCGAACTGGCTCTCCTGCCGGGCGATGGCGAAGACCATGGCCCGTTCCACCTGCGGCACCGCGGTGAAGGTCTCGTAATCGGGGATGCCGATGGTCGGGTAGGCGTGGCTGTCCAGCGCCAGCCCGCGCTGCGTGGCGAGCTTGCCGATGGCGACCAGGGCGCGTGCGTCGCGCGCCTCCACCGCGGCCTCGCCCAGCGCGTTGACCTGCGCCTCCTCGGTCAGCGAGCGGGCGGCGTCGATGTAGAGCGGCAGCGCCAGTTCCTTCATCTGCGCGGCGGCAAGCAGCTTGAGGCCGCGCAAAAAAAGGCGGTCGTCGAAGACGGTGCGGGCCGCTGGGCTCAACTCGGCGGCCCGGCGCAGGGGCAGGCTGTGCTGGCCGAGCCGGGCGCGGGCGAGCTGTCCGTAATAGGCGATCGGCTGGAGCGCGGCGCGTTCGTAGAAGCTTTTCGATTCGGCGGCCTTGCCCGCAGCCTCCGCCGCGCGGCCCTGCCAGTAGGCGGCGCGCGCCAGCGAGATCGGCGTCTCGGCCACGCTCGCAGCCCCCGCGAAGTGGCGCTCGGCGGCAGCGGGATCGGCCAGGAAGCGCAGGGCGATCCAGCCGGCATGGAACTCGGCCTCGATCCGCTTCTCCGAGGTGCGGGCGGAGTGGGCCGCCGTCACGGCGTAGGCGGTCTTGGCATCGCCCGCATCCATCAGCTTGCGCGCGACGATGCGGCGCTCGACCCACCACGTGTCGCCGTCGGTCAGCACCTCGGGGTTGGTGGGAGCGGCGAGCAAGACCTTGGCCGCCTCCGCCGCCTTGTCGGCCCGGCGGAAATACTGGGCGCGGGAGAGCAGGTAGGAGGAATCGTTGCGCAACGACGGCGGCACCGCGGCGAGCGCCGACGCGCCCCCGGCCTTGCCCTGTACCATGCGGCGGGCGCGCACGAGGCTGGCATAGGAGCCGCCGGCATAATCGGCGGCCCGCGCGGCCGTGGTCCAGTCCTCCTTCAGGAGGGCGCGCTCCATCCGGTAGCGGTGGTCGATCACCGTGAGCACGCTGGGGAAGGCGTCGGTGACCTTGGCCTCGAGGCTGCGCCCAAAGCTTTCCTCGCGCCAGAGGTCGTGCACGAGGTCGGCGGCGTCCGCATCGAGGCCGTCGGCGCGCAGTGCCAGGGCGAGCGCGAACTTGCCCGGTGCGCTGGTCGGCTTGGCGGCGGCGAAGTAGGCGCGCACCACGGCCGGACTCTTCTTCTCGGTCAGCAGCCGCTCCTCGGCGCGGCGGCGCAGCAGCGGGCCGGCCGGCCAATCGGGATTGGCGCGGGTGAAGGCGACGACGCGCTCGAAGCTGACGCCGGCGCCGGCCCGGATCGCCACCCATTCGAGCAGAGCCTGTGCCGCCGGATCGGTGAAGCTCGCAGCCAGCCGGTCGCCGTCGGAGACCTTGCCCTTGCGGTAGAGGTCGATCGCCTCACGCAACGGGCCCAGCGCCGTCTCGCCGGAGACGAGGGGCCGGGCCGGGTCCGGCACCTCGGGGGAGGGGGCGGCGGGCGAGACGGCGGCGTCCGGCAGCGGGAAGGCGACCGGGCCGTCCGATTCGGTGGACGCGTAAGCCGAGGCCGCGGCGGGCAGCGGCTTGTCGGAGGCCGCCTCGCCCGCGCCCGGATCGAGCCGGAGCGCATCCGCCGCGACGGGATCGGCGGCCGGTCCCTGGCCGTCGCTCGTCTTGCCGGCGGGCGCGGTGGCGTCGCTCGCGGGCGCGGCAGGTGCGGAGGCCGGCTGCGGGTTGCGGACCTCCACGGCCCCGATCGGCTGCGGCAGCGCGGCCGCACCGGAGAGCAGGAGCCCGAGGAGGAGAGAGCGGGCGGGGAACGCCATGGTCATCAGACACCCCGAC
>JAAIGG010294139.1_pt1 | contig 10899 bp, 9 predicted proteins | sample 6487391 | NCBI WGS metagenome assembly JAAIGG01 (sample SAMN13974130, study PRJNA590717) | phyllosphere metagenome | biome: asymptomatic weeds; feature: pooled weeds collected from a community garden; material: weeds; isolation source: pooled asymptomatic leaves from various weed species from...
ATCTTTGATGAATCATGAAGGTAACTTATAACATCGAAGTTTCTGCTATGCAGCGGCGCATCAATTGTTACAATCGCCGCTAATTTTAGCCAGGTGAGTTTTTTTCAGTATGGATTCCAATTCTAATAATACTTCTGCGCCAGGACTTAAGCGTTCGTTAAAAGCCCGCCACTTAACGATGATCGCCATTGGCGGCTCGATTGGTACGGGCTTATTCGTCGCTTCCGGCGCGAGTATTTCTCAAGCAGGTCCCGGTGGGGCACTGCTTTCATATGCCATCATTGGATTGATGGTCTATTTCTTAATGACCAGTTTAGGTGAGCTTGCGGCGTACATGCCGGTATCAGGTTCATTTGCCACGTATGGCTCACAGTATGTTGACGAAGGTTTTGGTTTTGCGCTTGGGTGGAACTATTGGTACAACTGGGCGGTAACTATTGCGGTGGACTTAGTGGCAGCACAGCTCGTGATGGGCTATTGGTTCCCCGAAGTACCAGGCTGGATCTGGAGCGCTATTTTCTTAGTCGTGATTTTCCTGCTAAATATCATTTCAGTGAAAGGCTTTGGTGAAGCAGAATATTGGTTCTCATTAATCAAAGTAGTCACTGTGATTCTATTCATTGCCGTGGGGATCATGATGATTGTCGGTATTCTGCATGGCGCAGAAAACGGTGGTATCCATAATTGGCAGATTGGTGATGCTCCATTTGCCGGCGGATTCGCCTCGATGATTGGGGTCGCTATGATTGTCGGCTTCTCCTTCCAAGGAACTGAACTTATTGGTATTGCGGCTGGCGAGTCTGAAGAACCAGAGAAAAATGTCCCCCGTGCGGTACGTCGAGTATTCTGGCGTATTCTGCTGTTTTATGTTTTCGCCATTTTAGTCATTAGCTTAATTCTGCCTTATACCGATCCACGTCTGCTGCGCAATGATGTTGGCGATATCAGCGTGAGTCCATTTACCTTAGTTTTCCAAAATGCCGGACTACTCTCTGCGGCAGCGGTAATGAATGCAGTGATTTTAACATCGGTACTCTCAGCGGGTAACTCAGGGATGTATGCGTCGACGCGCATGCTCTATACGCTGGCGACTGAAGGTAAGGCACCGAAAGTTTTTGCCCGACTGACAAAGAACGGTGTTCCGCGTAATGCGTTGATTGCGACCGCGGTGGTTGCGGGTCTCTGTTTCCTTTCCTCACGCTTTGGGAATCAAACCGTCTATATGTGGTTATTGAATACCTCAGGAATGACCGGTTTTATTGCATGGTTAGGGATTGCTATCAGTCACTATCGTTTTCGTCGTGGTTATGTATCACAAGGGTTAGATATTAACGATTTGCCCTATAAGTCAGGCTTTTTCCCGCTCGGCCCGATCTTTGCCTTTGGCCTTTGCCTATTGATTACGCTTGGGCAGAATTATCAAGCCTTCTTGGCAGACAAAATTGATTGGTACAGTGTTGCGGCTACCTATATCGGTATTCCATTATTTTTACTGATTTGGCTTGGCTACCGTACAGTGCGTGGTGGACATTTTATTCGTTACCATGAAATGCAGTTTCCTCGGTTTAAACGCGGTTCCCGTATTCAATAACTGCCGCCCAGCCCCCTCTCGACGATATTGTCAGAGGGGGTTTTCTTCTTCTGGATACACTTCAGCCATTAATTCACTCAATGCTCGAACATTAGGTGAGTAGCTCTCGTTACGCCAGAGTAATCCCGTGGTCAGCACACCAATATCATCGGGTAATTGATGGCTGGCAACACGTTGATGATCAGATAATTGGTTCAATAGCGATTGCGGAATGACCGCCAGTCCGGCACCGCCAGCGACGCAGGCGAGCATGGCATGATAGGACTGAATTTCCATAATCGGCCCAGGGGCGACGTTACTCTGCTCGAACCACTGTTGTAAACGGTGGCGATAAGAACAGCTATTACGAAAAGCAAAGAAGGTTTCACCTTGCACATCTGCCGCTGTGACGACTTCAGCGTGTGCTGGGTTGGTAATCAGCACTAAGCGATCTGGGTAAGATTGACCAAAAATTAAGTCGGCACGTGGCAGGGGTTGGTCAGTTAAGGCAACCGCAATCTCACCAGCAAGCACGCCATCTAGCACTTCTCCCGAGGTTCCTGTGACTAAAGAGAGTTGCACTGCGGGATAGCGCTGATGATAGGCCGCCAATAGGGCAGGTAAGCGCGTTGCCGCAACACTTTCTAAACAGCCAAGGGTCAATGAACCTGAAGGCTGTCCTGAACGAGTCAGATTCAGTGCCTCGTCTCTTAATTGCAGAATCTTTTTAGCATAATCGACAAAATTATAGCCAAGCGGAGAAAGGCGCAGGCGCTGCTTTTCGCGGATAAAGAGAGGGCTGCCTATCTCATCTTCTAATTGTTTGATGCGAGTAGTGAGATTCGATGGGACACGATGTAATCGCTCGGCGGCTTTGACAATAGAGCCCGTTTCAGCGATAGCGCAGAGCATTTTTAATTGTATGAAATCCATAATTTCCTCAAAACGCGCAGATATTCTCTAGTGTAGAGTGACGGTATGGGCTGCTCAAGGAAATTGTTAGCAGAACATTACCGGCAAAGGCTGGATAATCCGCGCAGAGTCCTTCACAATACAGCAAAAGATAACCCGTACGACTGGTCATAACGGGTGCAATACTTGCCGGAGAATAAAGACGATGTCCAATTTAAGCCAAGAAGCGATGCTGGTCCACGAAGCGTTACTTGCGCGGGGTTTAGAAACGCCTCTGCATACGCCGGTGAATACACTGGACAAAAGCCAACGTAAGCAGAAAATTGCGGAGCATATGCGTGAAGTGATGCTGCTGTTAAACCTCGATCTTACCGACGATAGTTTGGTCGAGACACCAACGCGCTTAGCCAAAATGTATGTGGATGAGATTTTTTCAGGCTTGGACTACGCTAACTTTCCCAAAATTACGGTTATCGAAAACAAGATGAAGGTAGATGAGATGGTAACCGTGCGAGATATCACGCTTACCAGTACTTGTGAACACCATTTTGTCACGATTGATGGTAAAGCGACTGTGGCCTATATTCCGAAAGATAAGGTGATCGGGTTATCAAAAATCAATCGTATCGTGCAGTTTTTTGCACAGCGGCCGCAAGTCCAAGAGCGTTTGACTCAGCAAGTCTTAGTGGCATTACAAACCTTATTAGGGACAAACAACGTTGCAGTCTGTATTGATGCCGTGCATTACTGTGTCAAAGCACGCGGTGTTAAGGATGCAACCAGCGCAACGACCACCACGTCTCTAGGCGGTTTATTCAAATCAAGCCAAAATACCCGTCAAGAATTTCTACGCGCTGTACGCCCTAATTAATGTGATTTAGGCCAGTCACCACCGACTGGCCTCGTGGACTTTTCTCATCATGCCTCGTTACCCGCAACTCGATTTTCTCCGTGGTCTTGCTATTCTCGGGATTTTACTGCTGAACATTGTCAGTTTTGCACTGCCCTCGGCTGCTTATCTTAACCCCGCGTGGCAGGGGCCTCCCTCACAGGCGGATACCCTCGATTGGATGATTCTCGACCTGTTCGCAGAGTTAAAGTTTTTATCAATTTTTGCACTACTGTTTGGCGCGGGTCTGGTCTTTCAATTACCGCGTGGCCAGTCGTGGTTACTGCGCCGACTTGGCTTGTTGATGACGTTGGGATTAGTCCACGGTTTATTATTGTGGGAAGGGGATATCCTATTAGCATGGGGCATAACTGGGCTCTTTGCCTGTCGATTAATCGCTAACAGTAGCGATAATGCAGCACTTCTGCGCAGTGGCGTGGTCTTTTATCTTTTTGGGGTCGTCATGTTGGTCTGCTATGCCTTAATGGCGGGAACTCACGCTGGCAGCGACTGGTTGCCGCAAGCCAGTGAAGTCATGATGGAGCAGTATCTCAAGCTGCATGGCGGATGGTTACAGGTTCAAGAGCGGCTCTCACAATTTGACGGGCGTTTACTGGCACTCTTCACTCAATACGGGTGGGAGCTGATTGGATTAATGTTGGCTGGTGCGGCGTTGACGCGTAATGGTTGGCTGATTGGTCAACGCTCGCGGGCCCACTATTGGCGTTGTGCGGGAGTATTGCTGGGGATTGGTGGGATAATTACTGCGATCGGAACCTACTTACAATATCAAACCCAGTGGAGCTTTCGTTGGAGTGGCTTTTGGTTGCAAGCCCCGCGTGAATTAGGCGCTCCACTGATGAGTCTTGGATATATCGCGATGACACATGCGCTCTGGCCTTGGTTGTCAAGCCGACGCCTATGTAATGCGATAAGCCGAGTTGGGAAGATGGCGTTGAGTAACTATATCCTGCAAACTTTGATCTGTCTTACTCTGTTCTCGTGGGGTGGGTTGTTTCTACAGTTTAGCCGGTGGCAACTCACGCTACTTGTGCCCTTCATCGCTAGCGTTAACCTGATTTTTTCGTGGCTTTGGTTGCGCCATTATCGTCAAGGTCCTTTGGAGTGGGGATGGCGTTATCTGACTCAGTGGCTGGCAAAGTTTTAAACTTATGCTGTTTTTCTAATTCCACGAGTTCTTCGGGGGAGACCGCAGGATAATCTGGGCCATTTTTAGGTAACAATGAATGGCTCGGAATGGGAATTAACGGTCCCAGAAAGCGCGGTTCACTATTGAAGAGATACAGGTCAGCGACGGCCGCTAGACGTGCCCCAACTTCGCGTAGACGAATACTTAAGATATTTTTCGGTGAAGGCACAGCAAAGCATTGAGCTTGTATACCCTGTTGTAGCGCGATAAACAGCGCACGTTCGCAGTGAAAACGCTGAGTAATGATAATAAAGTCATTAGTATCAAATACTTTTTTAGTACGTACAATGGAATCAAGCGTGCGGAAACCAGCATAATCTAACACAATATCGGCAGGGCGCACGCCGCCCTTAATCAGATCACGCCGCATCGTTCTCGGCTCATTGTAGCTTTGTAATGCATTATCGCCACTTAACAGTAGGTAACTGATTTTTCCACTATTGTAGGCATTAAGCGCACCTTGGATTCGGTACATATAGTATTGATTAGGTTCACCGCCACGATAATATTTCGAGGTGCCAAGCACCACACCTACTTGCCGTTTCGGTAATTGCGCCGCATTGTCATAGATATAGGGGGCAGTTTTAAAGCTTATCCATTGATCGAGGCCCAATGCGACTATCACTCCCAATAAGAGTAAACCAAAGAGTGAGAGGAGAATGCGCTTAATCATGAATTTATGGATCCTGTGAACTGAGTCGCCATTGCAAGGCAGTACCCCGACAAAGAGTCAGGGTACATTGCAGTAAGTTGAGAGTAACAACTTGCTGCAATTGGGGCAAATGGAAAATTGTGCATCAACCTAGTCGCGTATAGCTATCTTCAACAGTCGCTGTTGTACACCAATTGCATGAGCTAATGCCTCAGTAGCTGCCGCTTGTGAAAGCTTAGCCGAGGGGGGTTCTGCAAGCGCAATGCACTCAATATCACCATAGGAAAAGCCTTGAAGTGTCAGGGCAATCAGTGCCGCTTGTAATGGTGCTAAGGTAGGATTAAAAGCGGCGTTTTCAGCATAGCGTCCGGTAATAATTGTGCCTTGACGCAGTTGGATGGCGACGCCGCTATAGGCATGGCTATAGGGTGCATAGCTTTGACTTGCTGCGCGAATTGCCTGATCGCTTAATGGATCGGGGTGTGAGGCATAGTCTTGGGTTGAGGGATCGAATAATAGCTGAGTAATACCTAAATCTTTCGGCCCAAATGCATTGGGTAAATAGTGGTGTAGTGGCTGTGGAGGTTGTTGCGGCAGATAAATGGTTAGCTGCTCCGCACTGTTTAACTCGTTCATAAACTGTCGACAGTGGCCACAGGGTGTGTAATTAACTGTTACCGCTGAGAGTCGGTCTTCGCCGCGTAACCAAGCATGAATAATCGCACTTTGTTCGGCATGCACTGTTTGTTGTAGCGGAACCTCAGGAAACTCTATATTTGCGCCAAAATACCAGCGCCCGCTGCTGCCTTGAGCTATCGCACCGACCTTAAAGTCGGATAGCGGAGCACGGGCATAGCTGGCCGCCAAGGGGAGTAAGGCGAGAGCTAAGTCCGGTTGTGTGAGACCCGTTTGATGTTGCAGCAGATTAATTTGCTCGGGACTCAGGCTACCGTCAAATATCCCTGATTGAATCAAAGGTAGCAGCGCCTGAGCCAGTTTCGGGTCACACTGGGCGACAACGGTTTTACTCTGTTGGCACATACACACTCCTTACTTTTTTTGCGATAAAAAAACCGGGCAAGGCCCGGTTTATAACGTTGTTTTGGTTTAGCGAACTGGCATACCTGGAGTCGCACCGCTGTCAGCCGAGAGAATAAACAGATCAGCGCCGCCATTACCGGCGGATAACACCATGCCCTCAGAGATACCGAAACGCATTTTACGCGGAGCCAAGTTGGCAACGATAATCGTGAGACGACCCACTAATACCGCAGGGTCTGGATAGGCAGCACGAATCCCAGAGAAGATCTGACGCTTTTCGCCGCCGACATCCAGCATCAAACGCAGCAATTTATCAGAACCTTCCACGAGTTCAGCCTGCTCGATTAACGCAACACGCATATCGACTTTGGCAAAATCGTCGATAGTAATGGGTTGAGCGCTTTCATCCTCAGTCGACGTTGCTGCAGCGTGTTTCTTTTCAGCTTTTGGTTTGGTTGCAGTAGGGGCGGCTAGCGGAGCACTCGTTTGCACATCTTCTTTGGACGCCGCAATCATCGCGTCAACTTTGGCCATTTCAATACGCTGATACAGTGCTTTGAATGGCGCAACATGATGATTTAATAACGGTTGTGCAATGCTATCCCACTCTAAGCTACACTGTAAAAATGCTTCAGCACGTTCGCTCAGCGATGGCAGTACCGGCTTCAACCACGTCATTAAGATACGGAATAGCTGGATGCCCATCGAGCAAATCGCTTGCAGTTTTGCATCGCTATCTTCTTGTTTAGCGACCACCCACGGCGCTTGTTCATCAACATAACGGTTTGCTTCATCAGCTAACGCCATAATTTCGCGGATAGCACGGCTGAATTCACGACTTTCCCACGCCTCACCAATCGAGGTTGAGGCCGCGACAAAGCGTTGATAAAGTTCTGGGTCATGTAACTCTGCGGCCAATTGCCCAGCGAAACGTTTAGTGATAAAGCCCGCATTACGTGAAGCAAGGTTAACCACTTTATTCACTACGTCAGCATTAACACGCTGTACATAATCTTCCAGATTCAAATCAATATCATCGATGCGTGAAGAGAGCTTCGCTGCGTAGTAATAGCGCAGGCTATCAGCATCGAGATGCTCAAGCCACGTGCTGGCCTTGATAAAGGTCCCACGAGATTTAGACATCTTCGCGCCGTTAACCGTCACATAGCCATGGACAAATAAGTTTGTCGGCTTGCGATGGTCACTGCCTTCCAACATGGCCGGCCAAAACAGGCTATGGAAATAGACGATATCCTTACCGATAAAGTGATAAAGCTCGGTGGTTGAATCTTTCTTCCAATACTCATCGAAATCGATATCAGACCGCTTATTACATAAGTTACGGAAAGAGCCCATATAACCGATTGGTGCATCTAACCAAACGTAGAAGTACTTACCTGGAGCATCAGGGATTTCAAAACCGAAATAGGGCGCATCGCGCGAAATATCCCACTGTTGTAGGCCGGTCTCGAACCACTCTTGCATTTTGTTAGCGACTTGCTCTTGCAGTGCGCCAGAACGCGTCCATGTCTGCAACATCGCAGAGAAGGAAGGCAGGTCGAAGAAGAAATGCTCTGAGTCACGCATTACTGGGGTCGCACCAGAGACTACAGATTTCGGGTCGATAAGCTCAGTCGGGCTATAGGTTGCACTACAGACCTCGCAGTTATCGCCATATTGATCCGCTGCTTTACACTTAGGGCAAGTACCCTTGACGAAACGGTCCGGCAGGAACATGCCTTTTTCTGGATCATACAATTGAGAAATTGTACGATTTTTAATAAAACCGTTCTCTTTTAAACGACCATAAATAAGCGATGACAACTCACGATTTTCTTCACAATGTGTCGAGTGATAATTATCGTAACTGATATTGAATCCCGCAAAATCACGCTGATGTTCTTCACTCATTGCAGCAATCATCTGCTCTGGCGCAATGCCTGATTGCTGAGCTTTCAACATAATCGGCGTGCCATGAGCATCATCGGCACAGATAAACCAAGCGGTATTGCCACGCATTCGCTGATACCGTACCCAAATATCAGCTTGGATATGCTCGAGCATATGTCCGAGATGAATGGAGCCATTGGCATAAGGCAGGGCACAGGTGACCAGTAGTTTTTTTGTGGCTTGAGTCATAGGTGGCTTAGCTTTCTATTAGTAATAAACGAGAGATGAATGTTAACCGAAGCCCCCGCGCAGGTAAACGGTTAACGACACACAGATGTTCAGACACAGCGTGAGCGTGACGAATCTGTTAAGATTATCGATATGATAAGTTAATAGCAATGCGCTGCAGTAGTCTTAGGAGTTTATCTATGTCATTGAATCCCCCGATTTCGCCCGCTGAAGATCTACGCGATACGGTAGAACAGGTATTAACTGCATTTCAGCACCCAACGTTAACCCAAAATTTAGGTGAGATGCAGGCGCTGCGTCATGCTGTATTGCTCGATCAAATTTTGCATATCGAAATAGCATTGCCTTTCTCTTGGCCACACGGCTTTATTGCGTTACAACGCTGGGCGGATCCGATCCTCTGCCGTGCGCTCGGAGCACAGCAGGTGGATTGGCAGATTAACTATTCGATTGCGACCCTAAAGCGCGTCAAGAATTTACCGGGCTGTCGCGGGGTGAAAAATATCATTGCTGTCAGTTCGGGGAAGGGGGGAGTAGGTAAGTCGAGTACGGCATTGAACGTTGCGCTAGCTCTTGCGGAGCAGGGGGTTAAGGTTGGCGTATTAGATGCCGATATTTATGGACCTTCAATCCCTCAGATGCTTGGCAGTGCCGATCAGCGCCCATCATCGCCTGACGGTAAACATATGGCACCGATCACGAGCTTTGGTTTAGCGACCAATTCAATTGGCTATTTGGTGACTGATGATAATGCCATGATTTGGCGTGGTCCCATGGCCAGCAAGGCATTATTACAATTACTCAATGAGACGCTATGGCCTGATCTCGACTATTTGGTGGTCGATATGCCCCCAGGTACCGGCGATATCCAACTAACGCTAGCACAAAATATTCCTGTGACGGGGGCGGTGGTGGTGACAACCCCCCAAGATGTTGCACTGCTTGATGCACGCAAAGGCGTAGTGATGTTTAACAAGGTTGATGTGCCGGTGGTCGGTATCGTTGAAAATATGAGTGTGCATATTTGCGAAAAATGTGGGCATCAAGAACCGATCTTTGGCCAAGATGGCGCACAGGGATTGAGTGACGATTTTAACGTCCCCCTGCTAGGTAAGATGCCTTTACACATCAGTTTGCGAGAGGATCTCGATCGTGGAGTACCAACTGTTGTGAACGATCCTGACAGTGAATTTAGTCATCTATATCGTGAGATTGCCGGTAATATTGCAGCACGTATGTATTGGCAGGGACAGGTAGTGCTCGATGATATCAGTATCAGAACCCTATGATAGGAAATACTGATTAGACCAATACACAGGACTGATTAGCCTTCATGCTGAGAACCTCATAAGGTAGAAAGCACTATAACCATGGAGGCCAATCATGTCCCTTATCAACACTAAAATTAAGCCGTTTAACAATACTGCATTTAAAGCTGGTCAATTTATCGATGTAAGCGAAAAAGATGTTGCGGGTAAATGGAGTGTCTTTTTCTTCTATCCAGCGGACTTTACCTTCGTCTGTCCGACAGAGTTGGGTGACGTGGCTGACCATTACGATGAATTTCAAAAATTGGGTGTCGACATCTACTCTGTTTCAACAGATACCCACTTCACTCACAAAGCTTGGCATGGCAGTTCTGAGACCATTGGTAAAATTAACTATGCCATGATTGGCGATCCAACGGGAGCACTGACGCGCAATTTTGACATCATGCGTGAAGATCAAGGCTTAGCCGACCGTGGAACCTTTATCGTTGATCCAGAAGGGATCATTCAAGCTATCGAGATTACGGCAGAAGGTATCGGTCGTGATGCGAGCGATCTATTGCGCAAAGTTAAAGCGGCGCAGTATGTAGCAAGCCATCCTGGAGAAGTCTGCCCAGCTAAATGGAAAGAAGGTGAAGCCACACTATCTCCTTCTCTTGACCTAGTCGGCAAAATCTAAGCCGTCCAATAACGATATTTAGTCAATTGTTACGGGCGCTTTGGCGCCCGTTTTTGTCGCTAGGGAGTGAATGATGTTAGATAATTCATTACAAACACAATTAAAAGCCTATTTAGAAAAGCTTACTCGTCCAGTCGAACTGGTCGCCACCCTTGATGACGGAGATGCCTCTCAGGCGATACGTCAGCTATTAATTCAAATTGCCTCGTTATCGGATAAAGTCAGTTTTATTGAAGAGGACGTGGAAGAGGTACGCAAACCCTCTTTCCTGATTACCGCACAAGGTGAGCGACATGGTCCTCGTTTTGCCGGTTCACCCTTAGGCCATGAGTTTACCTCATTAGTGTTAGCACTGTTACAGACGGGGGGCCATCCTTCTAAGGAGAGCCAAGCACTACTCGAGCAAATTAAAACGCTACCAGATACCTTACACTTCGAGACTTACTATTCGCTGACCTGCCACAATTGTCCTGATGTGGTGCAGGCACTTAACTTATTATCAATTCTTAATCCGCGTATCCAACATACCGCAATCGATG
>JAAIGG010011273.1_pt1 | contig 10891 bp, 4 predicted proteins | sample 6487391 | NCBI WGS metagenome assembly JAAIGG01 (sample SAMN13974130, study PRJNA590717) | phyllosphere metagenome | biome: asymptomatic weeds; feature: pooled weeds collected from a community garden; material: weeds; isolation source: pooled asymptomatic leaves from various weed species from...
GGCTACTTCGGCCAGTTCCACATCCAGCTTTTGGATATACTCTTCGGCCTTGAAGCCGTCGTATTTGGAGATGCGCTTGATGCGAATTTCGGTCAGGCGCGTGAGGTCATCCTCGCTTACGGGGCGGCGCAGCACAATGCGCGTGTCGTTGGCCTTCATTTTCTCCCCTTCCACGCGCACAAACTTTTTGAGGCCGGCGTCGATGGTTTCGAGAATCTGCTCCCAGGTTTCGCACTCCTCAATTTTGCGGTAGATGCGATTTTCAATAAAAATCTTTTCCAGCGAGGCCGAGTGCCATTTTTCCTGGAGCTCGTGCTGGCGAATTTCGAGCTCGCGCTCCAGCAGGCGCACGGTTTTGCCGGTGCTCAGCCGCAGCATATCCTCCACGCTCACGAAGCGCGGCTTGTCGTCGATGATGACGCAGGTGTTAGGCGACAGCGAGATTTCGCAGTCGGTGAAGGCGTAGAGCGCGTCGATGGTGAGGTCGGGGCTGATGCCGGGCGGTAGCTGCACCTGGATCTCGACGTCGGCGGCGGTGTTGTCCACCACCTTTTTGATCTTGATTTTATTCGCCTCGCTGGCCTTCACGATGCTCTCCATGAGCGCCGTGGTCGTAGTGCCGTAGGGAATATCGCGAATAACGAGCAACGTCTTATCGACCTTCTCAATCGTGGCCCGCAGCCGGATGCGCCCGCCGCGCTGCCCGCTCTGGTAGTTGCTGACATCCGCGAGGCCACCCGTCGGAAAGTCGGGGTACAGCTGAAACTCCCGCCCCCGCAGCACGGCGATGCTCGCCTGGCACAGCTCGCGGAAGTTGTGCGGCATAATCTTGGTGCTCAGGCCCACGGCGATGCCTTCCACACCCTGCGCCAGCAGCAGCGGAAACTTGACGGGCAGCGTGGTGGGCTCGCGCTTGCGGCCATCGTAGCTCATCTGCCACTCCGTGATGTCGGGGTTGAAGACGACTTCGAGGGCAAATTTGGAAAGGCGGGCCTCGATGTAGCGCGGCGCGGCGGCCGAATCGCCGGTGCGCACGTCACCCCAGTTGCCCTGGGTTTCGATGAGCAAATCCTTCTGGCCCAGGTTTACCATCGCGTCGCCGATACTGGCATCCCCGTGCGGGTGGTACTGCATGGTTTGGCCGATAACGTTGGCGACTTTGTTGAAGCGACCATCGTCCATCTCGTTCATGGCGTGCAGGATGCGGCGCTGCACGGGTTTGAGGCCATCTTCCACGGCGGGCACGGCCCGCTCCAGAATCACGTAGCTGGCGTAGTCCAGAAACCAGTTCTGGTACATGCCGCGCACGTTGTTGAGGTCGTGAATAACCTCGCCGGGGGCAAATTTGGTCTCCTCCGCTTCTTCGACGGCCTCGGCCGGCGAGTCAGGCTCGGCCTCCGCGGCATCGGATTCCATTTCGAGAGTCACGTCGGGGCTGGCCGAGTCTTCGTCAAACAAGGTGTGGGCTACCTGCTCGGTGGCTTCGCGGGCCTCGGCTTCGACCGGCGCAGCCAGGTCGGGCGGGGTCGGCGCGCTCAGGTCGAAGTCGAGCGAATCGCCCGGCTGCAAGTAGTCGGGGTGAGAAGCGTCGGGAGCGGTAGAATCAGAAATAGCCACGGGAGAAAACGTAAAAAACGGCAAGCTGCCGTCAAAAGTACCGTAAAAATTGGCGGCAGCCATCATTTTCTAAGGATTGGCTTAGGCGCAAAGTTCCCAAAAATATTAGCCAGCACCGCTGCGGCGGCCACTAATTTGGCTAGCAACACTGATTTTCAACAAAAAAGCCTCCGCCCGGACTCGGACGGAGGCTTTTAGACCACATTATACGAAGTTATTTGATCACCAAGCGCTGACGCAGCGCACCGCAGCGCACGACATACAGGCCCGGGGCGAGACCCGTCAGCGAAAGCTGCGTCACCTGCCCGGCGGCCAGGGCGGGGCGGCTCAGCACTACCTGGCCCAGCGTATTGAGCAGCAGCAACGGGGCCGTGGCAGCCCCGTTGCTGAGCTGCACTTTGGCGGTGCCGCTGGCGGGGTTGGGATATACTTGCAAACCACCCACCGGGCTAGCCGCCACGGCAGTTGCCGTAGCCAGCGGAGTGCCCGCCGTACTCAGCGCCACGCTGAAGCTGTTGCCGCCTACCGAGTTAGCCCCGGCAATGTCCAGGGTCCGGTCGTTGTTGAGGTCGGCCACTACCACGTTGCGCGGCTGGTTGCCGATACTGGCTTTCGTAATCGGCCCCGTGAAGGAGCCCGACGCTGCATTATAGCTGAAAATATCAACCCCACCGCCGGTAGAGCCGGCCCGGGAAGCCAACAGGTCGATGAGCCCATCGCCATCGTAATCACCCGAGCTGATCGTGTAAGCGAACACCGTGGGCAGCAGGCGAATAACCGGCGTGGTAAAGGTACCGTCGCCGCTGCCTACCCATACCTGCACGGGCCGGCCATTGCTGTCGAAGGTGTTGACGGAAGCCAGGTCGAGGTGACCGTCGCCGGTGAAGTCGGCCGCTATCACTTGGTTGATACCGGTGGCCGTCAGGCTGATAGTACCCGCGAACGAGCCGGCCCCGTCACCGAGGCGCACATTCAGCGTACCGGCCGTGTTGTTGGCCGCGGCCAAGTCCAGTCGCCCATCCTCGTCGAAGTCGGCCAGCGCTACGGACAGGGTACCAACGCTGAGGCTGGTGTATTGACTGGTGGTAAAGGAGAAGTTACCGTTGCCGCTGGCGTCGGCATTGGCCAGCCCGATTATCGCCCGGCCCTGAGTGCTGGAACCGGCCGCCGTTACCAGGTCGAGGTTACCGTCGCCGTTGAGGTCGCCCACCGTCGTCATGGTCACGACGCCCAGCCCCGTGAGGCTGGTCTGGGCCGTAAACGTACCGTCCCCATTGCCTTTCAGAATGTTGATAGCACTATTGGCCGGGGTAGTCCCCCCGGAGCAGGTAACAATCAGGTCGAGGTTACCGTCGTTGTTGAGGTCGGCCAGCACGGCATTCAGCGGTGTCGAGCCCACCGCGATAGGGCTGCCGGAGGCGGGGGTAAAGCCCGTGCCCGTCCCATTGTTGAGCATGATGCCCACGGTGTTGCTCGTGCGGTTGACCATTACCAGGTCGAGGGCAGCGTCGGCATCGAGGTTACCGGCCACGATGCTCTCGGGGCGAATACCACCCGTGCCCGTGGGATAATCGACGCTCGTGCCCAGGCCCGTGGCGGGGCGCGTTCGGGTGGTAAACTGGCTCACGTAGGAGCGGGCCAGCGGCGTAGATCCGCTGCCCGTCGTCACGGCCGTCGTGAGCGTAGCCTGCACCACTTCTCCCGCCCGGAAGGCGGTAGTGGGTACGAACGACACCGTATTGCCGCTTACCGTGGTCGTACCAGCGCGGCGCCCCCCAGCTTGCAAGCTGCTCACCTTCAGCGGGGCAGTGGAAGTAGCCGTAGCGTTGGGCGCGGCGTTGAGCGTGGCGGCAACAGCCGCCTGTTCGTTGGCTGCTGCCGTGCCCGAAGGCGGGCTTATGGCCAGAGGGCTGAACGTGAACGACGTAACGGTAAACGAGACGGCGTTGCTGCTGCCGCCCACCGTCGTCACCACTACCGGGCCGGTGGAGGCCCCGAATGGCACGTTCAGGGTAATGGTATTCGGCTGGGACACGTAGTCGGTGCTGCTAAAATTGAGCCGCTGCACCAACACGCCGTTGAAGGAAACCCGCAGCGCATTGCCCAGCCCGGTACCCGATAGCGTTACCGAGCTGCCCTCGGCCCCCGAGGTGGGGTTCAGGCTATTCAGCACCGGCGTTACGCTGAAGTTACCCGCCGTACTGGTGCCGGCCGCCGTCCCGGTGCGCGTTACCACTACCGCGCCCGTCAGGGCCGCTGCGGGTACCGTTACCTGGATGCTGGTATTTGTCACGCTGGTGATGGTACCCGCCACGGTACCCGAGAGGCTGGTAAAGCTCACGCTCAGATCAGCCGCCGCGGTACCAAAATTGTCGCCCGCGATGGTCACAACCGTACCCACCGGCCCGCTAGCCGGGCTGAGGCTGGTAGCCACGGGGCCGGTGGTGATGATAAAGTTTGAATCCGAGATATCAAAAAAGTAGTTGTCAGCTGCCTCCACCATCACGCGGGCCGTGGTTGAGTTGAGGCCCGCCGGTACCGTGACGCTCACTGCGCCCGTACCATCGACGTTGGGCACGGCGGCGGCCAGTACGGTAGGATACGTCACCCCGCCGTCGGTGCTGAGGCGAATGTTTACCGTCTGGCAGTTTACGGCCGAGCTCTTGGTACCCACACCATTCCAGGTTACGGTCTGGGTCGAACCCGCTACCCACTTCGCACCCGTATTGGGAGCCAGCAGGGCGAAGGGCGTGCTATTGGCGGCGCTCACGGTCAGGGTTACCAGGCTGCTTTCCGCTACGCCACCCACGATGCCGCTGGCCGTGGCGTTGTAGGCGGCACCGGTGCCGGCGTGGTAGTCGCGCACGGTGCATTTAAAATTCAACGAGCGGCCTACGGTGGGCAGGCGCTCGACGAGATTGGTGCTGGTCGTGGGCGAGCCGCCCAGGTAGCTCAGGCGCGGGAAATAACGAGTGGCCCCGCTGGTGCTGGGCAGAATGGAGCGAAACAGCGGAAAATTGTCGCCGGCCACCTGCGGGTCGGTTACGTTGGCCAGCGAACCCGTATCCAGCTCTTCCCAGTTGTACTGGAGTACGTCGGCCGCATCGGCATCGGCCCCGGTGGCCGTGAGCTTGAAAGGCGTGCCTTGCGGGATGGTTTTGTTGCCCGGTACCGTAATGGTAGGCGGCGTATTGCCCGAGCTAAAGGTAGTACCGGTCGCATAAGCAGCCGTGAGCGCCTCTATGTAGCTGCGCATCTGATCGATAGAGCCCGCGTGGTAATAGGCATCGTTGCGAGCTTCGATGGTGGCACCGCAGCCCACATCGGCGTACGACATGATCGTAGAGCCACTGCCCGGCTCCCAGGCGCTAGCGGCCGAACGGTTGGCAGCGCAGCCCCCGTTAAACGTGTGCGTAGCCGAAAACTGGTGGCCCATCTCGTGGGCAATTACGTTGGTTGAAAAGTACGTAATGGGGTTGCTACGCCCCCCGTTGCCCGACACGGCCCCGGCTTTGTAGGGCAGGTTCGGCCCGCTGGTGGGCACCGTAGTGGCGCTGTAAGGCGAGGCGGTATTCGGATTGCCGACTACGCCCACGTAAGCCAGCCCGCTGCCGCTGGATGCGAACAGGTGGCCCAGATCAAACGAAGTAGTACCAAAGCGATTTTCGATGTTGATACGGTTTTGCTGTATCATCTGAAAATCGTTGGTCTGGTCGTAGTTACCGGTTACCGTGCCGTTGTAAAACTTATAGTTGACCAAGGTCATCGTCACGGCCAGGTCGCGCTCCTGAATGGCCCGCACGTTGTTAACGAGCGCCGTCACGTTGGTCAGCACGTCGGTCGAGTCGGTACCGTTGGTCGCGCTGTGCACGCTGGCACTGTACTCCTTGGTGGTGGTGACGATCAGCCGGTACACCGTCAGCGTCGGGCCGATGGGCTGCGTAATGGTGGTAGTGCGGGCACCCGTCGAGTTGGGGCCGCGGCCCTGGCGCACGGCGGGCGGCTGGGGCACGGCGGGCAGCTCCGTAGTCCCGCAGGCCCCGGGGCTGGTGGTGGCAGGCAGCACGTCTTTGGCGTAGTAGCTGATGATGTGCTGGGCGTCGTCCTTACTGGCAGCCTCCAGGTACACCGGGCCGCTGGGCTGATCGGTGAGTATCTGGGCCAGCACCCCGGTAGTGCTCACCGTGAGGCTCAGGCGGGCCGAGCGGTCGTCGAGGCCCTGCCCGCCGTAGGTGCGGACGTTGGGATTTCGAGCGGCCAGGGCGGGGGCCAGCAGCGGCGCTTCCCACACCGCAAAGCGCTGGTTGGTACCGTCGGGCTGCGGCAGCAGCACCGTCAGCGGGGCACCGGCACTGTGCAGCTTGGCTCCGCTCAGGCTGCGGCGCAGGCCAGCCAGGTCGAGGGCATAAGCCTGATATTGCCGCAGTTGCTTGGTCGAAGGCGAAGCGGCTGCCCGCGCGGCCCCAGCCTCAGCCCGAAAATACGAGGCCGTAGTTTGGGCGGCGGCTGGCAGCCCGACCCCCAGCAGCAACAGGCCTAGCCCCCACTGACGCAGCCGACAACTTAGTAGCATTTTCTTCATATTAACTTGAGGATTAGAATAAATTTCCGGCTTATCCCGAAAATCTTGCGGCAAGGTAAGAGCCGCCTATTCTACCCGACATGAAGAATGGATTACCAAGCAGATAATACCCCCTCTTTCCGCTTAATCTACCCCTTATCGTCGCAAGGGATACTTTTATGCTTTATATAATGAGATGACCTATACAAATCGCCTATGTTGTGCGGCTAAAAGCAACGATGCGCCCCCCGCCGGTACTCACTCGGCAGGGGGCGCACCAGCCCCTAACGGGTAGTGACATGCAAACTCGCGCGCGGCGAGGCGTCGCCAAGCTCAGACCAGCGCAATCTCGGCCACCGGCAGTACGTCGCTCGTCACCAGGTCTTTTTCTAAACGTAGGTTGTCGATAATGAACTCCTGACGGGCGGGCGTATTCTTACCCATGTAGTAAGCCAGCACCTGCTGAATCGAGCGGTCCGATTGCAGAATAACGGGCTCCAGCTTGATGTTTTCGCCGATGAACTTCCCGAACTCGTCGGGCGAAATTTCGCCCAGGCCCTTGAAGCGCGTTACCTCGGGGTTGCGGCCCAGCTTGCGCATGGCGTCCTGCTTTTCCTGCTCGTTGTAGCAGTAGATAGTCTCCTTCTTGTTGCGCACCCGGAAGAGGGGCGTTTCGAGAATATACACGTGGCCGTTGCGCACGAGGTCGGGGAAGAATTGGAGGAAGAAGGTGAGTAGCAGCAGCCGAATGTGCATCCCGTCCACGTCGGCATCGGTGGCGATTACTACGCGGTTGTAGCGCAGCCCTTCGAGCCCTTCCTCAATGTTGAGAGCGTGCTGCAACAGGTTGAACTCCTCATTCTCGTACACAATTTTCTTCTTGAGCCCAAAACAGTTGAGCGGTTTACCGCGCAGGCTGAATACGGCTTCCAACTCCACGTTGCGGCTCTTGGTGATGCTGCCGCTGGCCGAGTCGCCCTCGGTGATGAAGAGCGTGGTAAGCTGCTCCTTTTCGGCTCCGTCCTTGGCATTTTCTCCCAAGTGAAAGCGGCAGTCGCGCAGCTTGCGGTTGTGCAGGTTGGCTTTTTTGGCGCGCTGGTTGGCCAGCTTTTTCACGCCGGCCATGTCCTTGCGCTCGCGCTCGCTCTGCTCGATGCGCTTGCGCAGGGCATCGGCGGCCAGCGGGTTTTTGTGCAGGTAATTGTCGAGGTGCCCCTTCACAAACTCCACGATGAAGCCGCGCACGGTACGCGTGCCCTCGGGCTCCATGTTGATGCTGCCGAGCTTGGTTTTAGTCTGGCTCTCAAACACCGGCTCCTGCACCCGGATGGAAATAGCGCCCACGATACTGGCCCGGATGTCGGCCGCATCGTACTCTTTTTTGTAGTGCTCGCGCACGGTTTTCACCACCGCCTCGCGCAGGGCCGCGAGGTGGGTGCCGCCCTGGGTAGTGTACTGGCCATTGACGAAGGAATAATACTCCTCGCCGTAATCGTTGCCGTGGGTGAGGGCTAGCTCAATGTCCTCGCCCTTAAGGTGAATAATGTCGTAGCGGCGGGTTTCGGCGTCAGTTTTATCGCGCAGCAAGTCGAGCAGGCCGTGCTCCGACACGAATTTCTGCCCGTTGTAGTAAATCGTCAGGCCCGCGTTGAGGTAGCAGTAGTAGCGAATCTGATTTTCGAGGTACTCCGGGATAAAGCGGTAGTTCTTGAAAATCGTGTCGTCGGGCTGAAACGTGATGAGCGTACCGTTGCGTTGGCTGGTCTTGATGGGCGCGGGATCGCGTACCAGCTGACCCTGCGAAAACTCGGCCGCTTTCAGCTGGCCCTCGCGCACGCTCTGCACCACGAAGCTGCTGCTGAGCGCATTTACGGCCTTGGTACCCACGCCGTTGAGACCCACCGATTTTTGAAACACCTTGCTGTCGTACTTACCGCCGGTGTTAATTTTGCTCACGACGTCTACCACCTTGCCTAGCGGAATGCCCCGGCCGTAGTCGCGCACCTGCACCCGGCTTTCCGAGATTTTAATCTCGATGGTGCGGCCGTAGCCCATCACGTGCTCGTCGATGCAGTTGTCAATTACTTCCTTGACCAGCACGTAGATACCATCGTCGTAGGCCGAACCGTCGCCGAGCTTGCCGATGTACATACCCGGCCGCAGCCGGATGTGCTCGCGCCAGTCGAGCGAGCGGATACTGTCTTCGTTATAGTTGTGGGCGGGGGGGGCAGCGGGTAGGGTAGCACTCATGGGTAATAATTCCGTAACGGGCACAATGGCCGGGTAAAATAACGCCAGAAATCGCGGCGGGCCACTACCGGACCGGCCATTTGGCTTAGTTTTTTTGGCCAATTTAATTAGCCAACACCAATAATCGGCCGGCAGTTCGACCGGCGGCGACCAACGGGGCAGCCCGGTTTGCGTAAGCGTCCTAAGCGCCACAGTCCTTCTTTTTTAGCTTACTCGCTTATTCGCGCAATGTTACCCCCTGCCAACCAATTTAATACTCCGCGCAACGTGCCTTCGCCAGCCGCGACCCACGCACCGCTCCAGATAAAGCAGCCGCCGATTGTGCACTACACGTTTCTGCTGATCGGGTTGTCGCTACTCGTATTCGTGCTGCACAAGCTCGACGATCTGCTGCTGCCGCTCGTGTATGCCATCTTGCTGTCGCTGCTGCTCATGCCGCTCGTTACCAGGCTCGAAAAATGGCGCTGGCCCCGGATGCTGGCCATTGCGGCGGCCATTCTACTCGTTATTTTGTTCATTGCCGGGCTATTCACGTTTTTCGGCTCGCAGATAATCAGCCTGCGCGGCGAGCTACCGCTAATCCAAACCAAGTTGGTGGCGCTGTTCGACCAACAGCAGCAGCTGCTGAGCAAGCGCTTTAATTTTCAGCCCATGAGCCACGACGAGGTGATCAACTCGTCGCTCTCGGCTCTGCGGGCGCAGTCGAGCAAGTACTTGGGCTCTACGCTCAATACCACGCTGGGCGTGCTCAGCACCATTACGCTGGTGCCCATTTATATTTTTTGCTTTCTGTACTACCGCGACCACCTGCGGCAGTTTATGTTCCGCTTCGTGGAGCCCGACAAGCGCACAGTAGTACTGCATACGGTCGATAACATTCAAAACGTGGTGCAGGGCTACATGTCAGGCTTGTTCACGGTTATCGTGGTGGTATCGGTGCTCAACGCCGTTGGGCTGCTGGCCCTGGGGGTGAAGTACGCCATCTTTTTCGCCATTTTCGCCTCGGTACTGGCCGTTATTCCGTACATCGGCATCACGGTGGGCTCCATCATTCCGGCGCTGCTCACCTACGTCGAAACCGGCTCGGTTACGCACGGGCTGCTGGTGATCGGGGTCTTTATGCTGGTGCAATTTATTTCCGATAATATTCTGGCTCCGCTCATTACGGCTTCTAAAGTGAGCCTCAACCCGCTCACCGCCATTATCGCCCTTATTCTGGGAGCACAGCTGTGGGGCACGCCGGGCATGATTCTAAGCGTACCGCTGTCGGCTGTTATCAAGGTGGTGCTCGATGCGAATAAGGCGACCGAGCCTTGGGGCTTTCTGCTGGGCGACGTGAGCGACGGCGAGAATACGAAGAAAGACGCTACTGACGACCGGGGCTTTTTCACCAAGTTCTGGGACCAGCTGCGCGGCAAGCGCCCGCCGCTGGCCCCCGAGCCGCAGCTGCCGCCCGTACCCGCCACCCGGCACCGCTAGTGGCGGCCCAAATCTTATACGTAACCCCGGAATAGTCCTCGCCCGTATAGTCAACAGTTGCCGCCATTTGGGTGGCAATTCCTTTTCCACAACCCGATTAAGCTTTCCCTATCATGGCTAACGAAACCATTGCCCGCGCCCTCACCGACATTCTCAACCTGAACCGTACCTCGGTCAAAGGCTATCAAGAAGCGGCCGAAGAAGTAAAAAGCCCCGACCTCAAATCGAAGCTGAGCGAATTCTCGCAGCAGCGTGCCCACTTCGTGTCGGACCTCGAAGGGTATGCCCGTCAGTACGGCATTGAGGCTAAAGAGGAAAATACCATCGAAAGCCTGGCGACCGACGCCGCCGCAGCCGTGCACCGCGGCTGGATTAACATCAAGTCGGCCATCACGGGTGCTGATGACTCAGCCGTGCTCGAAGCTGCTGAAACCGGTGAAGCTACTGCCCTGAAAGCCTATGAAACTGTGTTGTCGTCGAACGACGTACCGGCCGGCGCCAAGTCGGTATTCCAGCAGCAGCACGATGCCATTCTGCAAGCCAAAAACTGGCTGTCGATGAACAAGAGCAAGTAATTGCTAACGAGCAATTGCTACCGAAAGCCCGCTGGAGCAATCCGGCGGGCTTTTTTGCGTGCCAGCCGCAACTAACCCCGCCCCTAACTTTGTTAGCACTGCTTCTCCCCTAGCCCCGCGCCTTTGTACGCCATCATTGACCTTGAAACCACCGGCGGCCAGCCCGCCAACGACCGCATCACGGAGCTCGCCATCTTCGTGCACGACGGCCAGCGGGTGGTTGACTCTTACGCTACGCTGATAAACCCCGGCCGGGCCATTCCGCCGTTTATCACCCAGCTCACGGGCATTACCAACGACATGGTGGCCGATGCGCCACGCTTTCACGAGGTGGCGCGCAAAGTGGTCGAAATGACCGAAGGCTGCGTATTCGTGGCGCACAACGTGCGGTTCGACTACTCGTTTCTGA
>JAAIGG010287115.1_pt1 | contig 10878 bp, 8 predicted proteins | sample 6487391 | NCBI WGS metagenome assembly JAAIGG01 (sample SAMN13974130, study PRJNA590717) | phyllosphere metagenome | biome: asymptomatic weeds; feature: pooled weeds collected from a community garden; material: weeds; isolation source: pooled asymptomatic leaves from various weed species from...
ATGCCGTGCGAATCACCAACTTCCCCGGTGCGGGCGATTACCACGGCCACGTCGCCACTTTTGCCGTGGGTGATGAAATTTTTGGCTCCGTTGAGTACGTAGTGCTCGCCGTCGGCGTCGAGCACGGCCGTCGTGCGCATATTACCGGCATCCGAGCCAGTGTTGGGCTCGGTGAGGCCCCAGGCCCCCAGCCACTCACCCGAAGCCAGCCGGGGCAGGTACTTATGCTTTTGAGCATCCGAGGCGTGCTGCAGGATATGCCCGGTGCAGAGCGAGTTATGGGCCGCCATGCTCAGGCCGATACTCCCGTCGATCTTAGCAAGCTCCGCAATGGCCGTTACGTATTCTTGGTAGCCGAAGCCAGAGCCACCGTATTCCTGCGGCACGAGTACGCCCATGAGGCCGAGCTCGCCGAGCTGACGAAACAGATCCCGGGGAAATTCCTGGGTATTATCCCAGCGCATCATGTGGGGCTTGATGTGCTGGTGCCCAAAATCGCGCACCATCTGCGCAATCATGGTTTGGTTTTCGGTCGCTAGGGTAGCTTCCATATAACTCTGAAAATGGGTGGGATGGGGAGGGAGAGAATGATGGCCGCCCGGGCGGCCGCTGCAAAAATACGATTTTAAGCGGGTTAAACCGGTGAGACAACGGCGGCGGTGGCAGCCAAGTTTTTGAAAGCCTACGGGAACGGCGTTACTTTTGAGGCATTTTTTACCTTTCGAGGTTGTAGCCCAGCATCACTGCGTGGGCCAGCCTCGGCTGACCAATCTCTCTTTTGGCCTTCTCCAACTTGCTTTCGTCCTGCGCGCTCCGGCGGCTGTGGCTGCTGGCCCTGCCAGTACTTTGCCTGCTGTCTTCGTGTGCCACCAGCCGGTATTACAACCAGCGCACGATGTTTCAACTCACTAAAGGACCGGACGGAGTAGTAGACACGGCGAAGCTGCGGCGGGCAGTTAACCGGACAGCTCGCAATTATACCATTCACCCTAACGATCTGCTCAATATTCAGGTTTTCACCAATAAAGGCGAAAAGCTTGTCGATCCCAACGGAGAGTTGCGCTTTGGTACGGGTGCGAGTGCAGTAGTAGCCACTACCGCCAACAGCGGTGGAGGCCGTAATGGGGGCGGTGCCACACCAAGCGCAACCCAGTACGTAGTGCAGGCCGACGGCACGGTGCACTTACCCTTGGTAGATCGCGTTTACCTACAAGGTTTAAGTCTGATACAGGCTGACAGTGTGCTTAAAATCCGCTACAATTCTTATTACAAAGAGCCTTTTATCAAGACAGCCGTAAGCAACAACCGGGTGATCATCTTGGGGGCTCCGGGGGGGGTGGTTATCAACCTAGCCAATGACAATATGAACCTCTTAGAGGTACTAGCGCTAGCCGGGGGCCCCGACGGGGGCGCGGCCGGCGGTAGCACGGGCATTGCGCGCAACGGGGGACGTATTGATAATATTCGCATTATTCGAGGCGATTTGAAAAACCCACAGGTACAATTTATCAACCTCAATACGTTGGAGGGAATGCGACGGGGTAACCTGCAAATAGAGCCTAACGATATCATTTACATCCAGCCAGTGCGGCGTCCGCTCCTCGATGCCTTGGTTGATGCTGGACCAGTGCTTTCGCTCTCCACCGCACTGGTTAGCATTTTGGGCTTTACCATAAGCATCCTACGCTAATTATAATTAGGCATATTCAGTTAGGGGTCAAGTTATGGCAATAAGCGAAAACGCGGAACTGGAAGAGCTCATCCGGCGCACTACCACAGGTACAGAAGCTACTCAGCCGACCAATAGTCCCTCTGGCGAGGATGACGCAGATGGTGGCAGCAGCTTTGATTTAGCTACTCTTATCCTGGTAGCCCGCAAAAGCTTGCCTTGGGCATTGCTATTGCTGGTACTGGGCCTTACGGGTTCGTGGCTTTATTTGCGCTATACCAAGCCTGTCTATAAGGCTACGTCGGTGCTGAAAATAGACGAGCGTAGCGATGCCAGCACTATTGGGTTGGGGGCTATGGTAGGTGGGGGCGGCGAAGCTGGCAACCGAGGAGCGGCGCAATTGGCCGGCGAGGTGGAGCTAATAAAATCGGGACTTACCTACAAAAAGCTCAAGCAGGTAGTGCCGCTGGACGTCAATTACTATTCACAGGGCACTGTACTGGAGACAGAACTATTCGGTACCTCGCCTTTTCGGGTTGAATACACCATCAGTGATCAAGTGTATTACAACCGTAAGTTCAATGTCAATTACGTAAACGCAAACACCTATCGCCTGAGCGTAACGACGGGCGGCGAAACGCTAGGTGGTACGTACAAGCTGGGGCAAGCAGTGCAGTTACCGGGCATTCAGCTGCGGCTCGTTGCCGCTACGGGGGTAGGCACCAACACTCCAGATGCAGCGTACCATTTCGTCATTCTGGATGACAACACTATTAACGGCTACTTAGATAAAAACCTCACGGCGGAGGTGCTTAATGCCAACGCTAGTACGCTTCAAATTTCATTTCAGGACTATAACCGCCTGAAAGCTCAGCGTCTGGTAAATGCCTTGGATAGCGTATACCGGGATGCAAAAGTGGCCCGTAAGCAGGAGTCAACGGAAAAAGCCCTGGCTTACCTCGACCAGCAACTCAGCGAAACGGGCACCAGCCTTGCCAAGGCGGAGGATAACCTTAAGCGATTCGTGCAGCTCAATGGTACTTACGATGCTAAGGGCGAGCTGAGCTCGATTACCGAAAAAATAACCGACTTAGATAAACAACGCACTGAATTAGAGCAAAAACTCATCTTGCTCAATGAAGTAGCGCGCATCTCTCGTCAAGAGCGCCTGACGCCTAATGACGACGTAACGGTAGCTCAGTCTATTCCAAGCTTAACCATTATCAACGATCCTGGCATCTCTCGCTCGCTTGAGGAGCTGAATAATCTGCAGCAAGAATTACGACGCGTACGTCGCTCATCCTACGACGTAACGGAGGCCGTGCAGTTGCGCTTAGCGCCGGTAGTCTTTGCGCAGGCAGCGATTCAAAAGCAGATTAAACAAGCCCAGGCGCAGCTGCGCAACCAGCTTAGTTTACTCAATAGCCAGCAGGGGCAGCTTCGGGGCGAGTTGCAGGCGCTGCCAGGCAAGGAGACCGAGCTCGAGCGGCTGAAACGGCCGTTGGAATTATACAGCACAACCTATCAAAATCTGCTGGAAAAGAAGGTTGAGTATAATATAAAGAACGCCGGTACCACGGCTGATTTCCAGATTTTGTCGCCAGCCTACGCCCCCGACGCGCCCATTTCTCCGGTGCGGCCGCTGGTGTACGCCATTGGTTTGGCCGGCGGCTTGCTGCTAAGCCTTGGGTTGATTGCCACGCGTTACCTCATGCACAATACGGTGACGAGCGTAAGCGAACTCGAGCGCAATAGTAAAGCCTCGGTGCTAGGCGTCATTCCGACGTACGAGAAGGAGAAACTGAACGTATCGCGGCTGGTGGTGGATAAGAATCCAAAATCGTCGGTATCAGAGGCTATTCGCTCAATCCGTACCAACCTGGACTTTATCAGCCCGTCGAACAAGAAGCGTCTGATTTCGGTAACCTCCACTATCTCGGGGGAAGGGAAAACGTTCGTGACAGTGAACCTGGGCGGCATTATCGCGCTGTCGGGCCAGCGCGTGATTATCCTCGACTTGGACATGCGCAAGCCGAAGGTAAACCTGGCTTTTGGGGCCGAGAACGTGCGCGGCATCAGCACCATTCTCATTGATCGCCACTCGGTAAGCGAGTGCATTCAGCATTCTACCATCGAGTCGCTGGATTTTATTTCAGCTGGCCCTACCCCACCCAACCCATCGGAGCTGATTCTGCACCCACGCTTCGATAAGATGTTAGAAGAGCTATACCTTACCTACGACGTCATTCTCATCGATACGCCGCCCGTAGGCCTGGTTACCGACGGCATTCTTATCATGCGCAAGGCCGACGTACCGATTTATATCGTGCGGGCCAACTATTCGCGCAAGGCCTTCCTGAAGAATATGAACCGCCTGCTGCGCAACAACCAGTTCACGCGCATGTGCACCATTCTCAACGATGCCAAGGCCGAAGGTTCATATGGCTACGGCTATGGCTACGGCTACGGCTATGGGTATGGCTACGGCGGCTACGGCAACGGCATGGGCTACTACGAGGAACCCGTGAAAAAGCCAACGTTTATCGAGCGGGTAAAAGGCTTATTCAGCTAATAGCATATGGCAGGCTTCTGGCAGCGGCTGATGGGAAATAAGACGGCGGCCGACACTCCGCCGCCAGAGCAGCCCCTGGCGGGGCTGGTGACCGACATGCACTCACACCTGCTGCCGGGCCTCGACGACGGCGCCGAGACCGTCGCCCACAGCCTCGACCTACTGCGTGAGTTGCGAGCGTTGGGCTTTACCAAGCTGGTAATGACCCCGCACATTATGGGTGACTTCTATAAGAATACGCCCGAGGGAGTACGCGCCGCCCTAGCTACGCTGCGCGCCGCCGCTAGCGAAGCCGGCTTGGCCGATGTGACTCTGGAGTGCGCCGCCGAGTATTACCTCGACGAATGGCTGGGCCGCAAGCTAGCCGCTGGTACCGAGTTGCTCACCTTCGGCGGCGAGCAGCGTTACCTGCTCCTCGAAACATCTTATCTCAACGAGCCGCTCAACCTCACCAGTACCATTTTCGACTTGCAGGCGGCGGGCTACCGGGTGGTGCTGGCCCATCCCGAGCGCTACGTTTATTTCTACAATCGCTTTGCTGAGATTGAGAAGCTGCGCCAAGACTACGGCGTATTACTGCAACTCAACCTCAACTCGCTGACGGGCTATTACTCGCCGGCGGCGCGCCACGTAGCTGAAAAGCTAATTGACGGCGGATTAGTTGACTTCGTAGGCACTGATACTCACCACCTACGCCACACGGCCGCCCTGGCCACCAAGACGGTAAAATCAGCCTATTTTCGGAAGCTGCTGGCACTGCCCCTCCTCAATAAAACGCTGTAATCGGGCCCAGGCCCAGCACCAGCGCACCCTTTCGACACTATGATTTTCGTAACGGGCGGTACGGGCCTTATTGGCTCCTTTGTGCTGCAAGAGCTGCGGGCCAGGGGGCTGGCCGTACGTGCCCTTTACCGGGGCCAGATACCGCCCGCAGCGGCTCCTACCGGCATCGACTGGGTGCAGGGCGACCTGCTCGACAGCACCCTGCTCGAAACTGCCCTCACGCCCGACGTGACGCATGTACTGCACTGCGCTGGCCTAGTATCGTACGCACCGCAGGACGAGGACGCTCTCTTGCGAGTGAACGTGGAAGGTACCGCTGCCATTGTGGACGCCTGCCTACTGCGGCCTGGTATCCGGCTGGGCTACGTATCGTCGGTAGCCGCGCTGGGCCAGTTGCCCGCTACCGACGAGGCCCTAAGCCCTGAGCCCCGCCTACTCGATGAAACCGCTACCTGGGACCTTGGTGCCAGCCACCCAGCCTATGCCACCAGCAAGTACCTGGCCGAGCTGGAAGTGTGGCGCGGCGTTGCCGAAGGACTGTCGGCCGTTATCGTCAACCCGTCGATTGTGCTGGGGCCGGGCGATTGGCACCGTAGCAGCACCCGCCTCGTGCGCTACGCTTACGATGAGCACTATTTCTACACCCGTGGCCTGCTCAACTTCGTGGATGTGCGTGATGTGGTCGCCCACCTGCTACGTCTCACCCTCGACCTGCCCGAATTAGCGCCCGCCCGCTACATTCTCAACGGTGGCCTCTGCCCCTTGGGCGATTTCTTAAGCCAACTAGCTACGGCACTGGGCAAACGGCCGCCTTCGGTAGCCGTACCCAACTGGGCCGCCGAAGTGATCTGGCGCCTAGAGCACGGGCGTTCGCTACTCACTGGTGCCCGGCCGCTCATCACCCGCGATACGGCCCGGGCGGGCCGCCAGCCGGTGCTCTACGATGCCCGTCGCGCCGGGCGGGCAACCGGGCTGTCTTTCCGCCCCCTTTCTGACACTATCGCCTGGCTGGCCCAGGCCACTAAAACGAACCGGACCGCTTCCCCCTCGGTTATATCCTGACGAATGGCGAATAGCGCAGTCAGCAGCGAGCAGGCCATTTGGAACCAGTTTTTCGGGTACGCGGCCGGCACCGACGCCCCGTTTCTGCTACTAAGCCGGCAGCTTGCTATTGGCCAGGCTATTCGTTATATTTCGTGACTATTATGCGCATGAACGAACCATTTGACGACCCCCGGGCCGCGCAGGATACTGTGCGGCGCTACGAGCGAATGCTGGCTAACAACGAAGCCGCATTTTTTGACTTAGAGGAGTTTGAAATTATTATTGACCACTACGTGACCTCCGCTGCCTTCGACAAGGCCCAGCAGGCTTGCGAAGCTGCGCTCAACCAGTACCCCTTTTCGACCGAGCTGCTTATCGACCGGGCGCAGATTTCGGCCATGCGCGGCGACTACGCCGAGGCCGAGCGCCAGATTGCCAACGTGGCCAGCCTCGACCCTGACAACGCCGACGTGGCCGTGACGCGGGGCATTATCGCCACCCAGCGCGGCCAGTTTGAAGAAGCCGTGCGCTACTTTCAGTCGGCCTTGGAGAATAACGCCGACCGCGAGGATATTCACTTCAACCTTGGCTTAGCTTACCAGAGCTGGCAGAAGTACAAGAGTGCCGCCAAACACTACAAGCACAGCCTACGCCTGCATCCCGACAATGAAACGACGGTGCAGGAGCTTCTGAACTGCCTTGAGGTAAGCAACCGCCTGCCTGAGCACGAGGAGTTTTTTCAGCGCTTTACCGACGACGACCCTTATTCGGCAGTGGCCTGGTACAACTTAGGCCAGTACTACTACCGGCTAGAGAAGTACGACAAGGCCGCCGACGCCTTCGACTACGCCATTGTAATCGACGCCAACTTTCACGATGCCCACCACTGGCTGGCCGACACTTTCGTGTGCCAGCAGCAGTACCAGCGCGCCATCGGTGAGTTTGAACTGAGCTACCCGCCCGGCGAGCCCACCGACGAAGCGTTGTGCAACATTGGCGAGTGCTACGAGAAGCTGCGCGATTGGGAACAGGCTCGCATTTACTATCGCAAGGCTCTGGAAATCAATCCTGACATGGACGAGGCATGGTTTGGGCAGGGCGTACTGCTGCAAGAGCAGGAGCGGCCGTTCGAGGCGCTGCATTTTTTCCGCAAGGCAGTGCAGCTCTACGGCGAGAGCGGCGAGTATTGGTCGGCACTCGGCGCGGCCGAAAACCAGGTGGGCAATGTGGTGAGCGCCATCGAGGCTTACGAAAAGGCCACCGAAGTCGCCCCCGAAGATGCCACTGGCTGGGTTAGCTGGAGCGCCATTCTTTACGAGCAGGGCCACTACGTCGAGGCAGTAGACCTGCTTCGGCACGCCGTGGAGCTGCATCCGCACGAGGCGCATTTTCACTACATGCTGTGCGCCTACCTACTGGCCGCCGGCCGCCTACGCGAAGCTTACCAGGAACTGGAAACGGCGCTCACGCTCAATTATGAGCAGCATTCGCTGCTGTTCGATTACTTTCCGGAGCTGGAAAAGCAGCCCGCCTTGCAGCGGCTCATTGACCAGTTTCGCAAGTAACGCGGGCGGGGGCTAGCCCCGGCTCTGGCTTTATGTCCTAATTTTGTACCTGCCCGCCTTTTCGGCGGGCAGTTTTTTTTGTCTCTCATTCGGCGGGCCGGTGCCTGCTTTACCACGCATGAACTATTCGCTTTCTCAGCTTCCCGAACGCACCCAAAAGCCTCGTGAGCAAGGCTTTACCATGATGATGGACAAAGGCCTCAGCCTGCGTGAAGTCGAAGACTTTTTGGAGGTAGGCGCCCCTTATACCGACATTGTAAAGCTGGGCTGGGCCACCTCGTTTGTGGTGCCCAATCTGCAACGGAAGCTGGACATCTACCGCGCGGCGGGCATCCCGGTGTACCTGGGCGGCACGCTGTTCGAGGCGTTTATCATCCGTAATCAGTTTGACGACTACCGCCGGCTGCTCGACAAATTTGGGCTGGAATACGCCGAGGTATCGGACGGCAGCATTGACCTCAACCACGACCGCAAGTGCGAGTTTATCAGCGAGCTGAGCAAGTCGGTGAAAGTACTGAGCGAGGTGGGCTCGAAAGACGCCGAGAAGATTATTCCACCCTACAAGTGGATTTCGCAGATGCAAACCGAGCTCGATGCCGGGGCCATCAAGGTAATCGGTGAGGCCCGCGAGGGCGGTAACGTGGGGCTCTTTCGCAGCACCGGCGAGGTGCGCTCGGGTCTGGTTGAGGAGATTCTGACCAAGATTCCGTCGGAGCGCATCATCTGGGAGGCGCCGCAGAAAGCGCAGCAGGTGTGGTTTATCAAGCTGCTGGGGGCTAACGTTAATCTGGGCAACATCGCCCCCAACGAGGTGGTGAGCCTCGAAACCATCCGGCTGGGCCTGCGTGGCGATACGTTCTCCCACTTCCTCGACATGGACGCGGTAGACCCTATGTTCTTGCCCGCCGCCAAAACCGGCAAGCCCGGCACTTCGATGCCCCGTGGCTAGTCAACACCTGCTTTTCTTTGAAAGCCTGACTTCAGCGAGTCAGGCTTTTTTGTGCGCCCGGTGGCTGGGGTAGCTACCGGGGTACTGTCCCTATCCGGGCGGATGGGCGTTACTTTTGCGGGCTCAACAACCACTATTATGGAGTTACTCAAGCACTTTTTAGACCTGGTACTGCACCTCGACAAAACCCTCGTGAGCGTGGTGCATGAATACGGCAACTTGACTTATCTCCTGCTGTTCCTGATTCTATTCACCGAGACGGGCGTTATCGTATTTCCCTTCCTGCCCGGCGACTCCCTGCTGTTCGTAGCCGGCACCCTGGCCGCGCAGCCCAACCCCGAAACCGGCCAACCGCTGCTCAATCTCTTCTACCTCATTCCGCTGCTGATTGCTGCGGCCTTCATTGGCGACAATGTTAACTATGCTATTGGCGACTACCTAGGGCCGCGGGTATTCCGCGAGGATTTCCGTTTTTTAAAGCGGAAATACCTGGAGCAAACGCAGGCGTTCTACGCCAAGCACGGTGGTAAAACCATTATTATGGCGCGGTTCGTCCCCATCGTTCGCACGTTTGCGCCTTTCGTGGCGGGCGTGGGCACCATGACCTACCGTTACTTCGCTTCCTATAGCATTGCGGGTGCGGTACTGTGGGTAGTATCGCTCACGCTGGCGGGCTACTTCCTGGGCTCCATTCCGTGGGTGAAAAACAACTTCACGCTGGTGATTTACGGCATTATCCTTTTTTCGGTAGTGCCGCCGCTGTGGCAGTATCTGCAAAGCAAGTTTGGCAGCAAGCCGGCGCAGTCGGTTTAATCGACAAGAAGTTTTCGCTCGATTATGCGCACCTTCGGACTCATTGGCCGCACACTTTCGCACTCCTTTTCGCAGGCGTATTTCAGTCAGAAATTTGCCCGGCTGCACCTCAGCAACTGCCGCTACGAATTATTTGAGTTGGCAGCGGCCAGCGAGCTACCGCAGCTGCTAGCCCGCCACCCCGATCTGGCCGGGCTCAACGTAACTATTCCTTATAAGGAGCAAATCTGGCCCTACCTCACCCGGGTGGCGCCCTCGGCGGCACTGGTGGGAGCCGTCAACGTCGTTGAGTTTCGGGGCGACGGCAGCCTGGTGGGGCACAATACCGACTACGTAGGCTTTCGCGAGTCGCTACGCAAGTTTTATCCGGTTGGCTCCGGGCCTCGGGCGCTTATTTTGGGTACCGGCGGCGCGGCCAAGGCGGTGGCGGTTGCCCTGCGCGAGCTAGGCATTGCCTACTGGTTCGTGTCGCGCGATCCGCTTCAGGCCCAGCTCACCTACGCCGAGCTGACGCCCGCCATCATCGGGGCCCACCCGCTCGTCATCAATACTACGCCGCTGGGCACTTACCCAGCCGTGCACGAGTGCCCGCCCCTCCCCTACGAGGCCCTGACGCCCGCGCACTACTTGTTCGACCTCATCTACAACCCGCGCGAAACACTATTCCTAGAACGCGGTCGATTGGTTGGCGCCCACACCAAAAACGGCTTCGAAATGCTCGAATTACAGGCCGAAGCCGCCTGGGACATCTGGAACTCCCGCTAAAGATTGTCGGCTGACTACTCACAATAAGGCCCGTTGGGTGGAATGTACCGAAGCGCATTCCGTCCAACGGGCCTTGTTGTGGCATTATGCATGGCCGTAGTCTTGGCCCTTCTGCGGCTACTTAGCAGCTAGCTTGCTGGCAATCTGAGCCGTGTGACGGCCTTGAAAGCGCGCCCCTTCCAGTTCATTTTCGCTGGGCTGGCGCTCGCCCTGGCCACCAGCTACGGTGCTGGCACCGTAGGGCGTACCGCCGGTTACTTGCTCGTGGCCCATCTGGCCCTGCCAAGCGTAGGGCAGGCCCACGATCACAAAGCCGTGGTGCAGCAGCTCGGTGTGAAAAGCGCGCAATGTTTCTTCCTGGCCGCCGTGCTGGGTAGCCGTGCTCACGAAAGCTCCGCCGACTTTACCCACGAGTGCCCCTTTAGCCCACAGACCACCCGTGCTATCCAGGAAGCTCTGCATCTGGCCGCACAGGTTACCGTAGCGGGTGGGCGTTCCGAAGATGATGGCGTCGTACTCGGCCAGTTCTTCGGGCGTAGCTACGGGTAGGTGAGCAAAGGCTTGCTGCGCGCTGGTAGCCCCGGTTTTATCCAATATCTCCTTGGGCAGCGTTTCGGGCACGCGTTTCACTACTACGTCGTTGCCAGCCACTTCGCGGGCACCCTCCGCAATGGCTTCGGCCAGTTTCCAGACGTGGCCATAGGTCGAGTAAAATAAG
>JAAIGG010271391.1_pt1 | contig 10862 bp, 7 predicted proteins | sample 6487391 | NCBI WGS metagenome assembly JAAIGG01 (sample SAMN13974130, study PRJNA590717) | phyllosphere metagenome | biome: asymptomatic weeds; feature: pooled weeds collected from a community garden; material: weeds; isolation source: pooled asymptomatic leaves from various weed species from...
ACGCCGTAGCGCAGCTCGTCGCCCTCCCGGATATCGCGGCTACCCAAGCTGATAACGCGCCGCAGTCGCCCGGCATTGCGGTAGTCGCGCAGGGCTACTGCGTCGGCAAAGGCGAAGGCCGTAGCCGGAATGCCATAGCCCAGGATAAGCGGGCCGCTATCGACGTTGCCCGCCTCAGTGCCGTACCGGCTGGCAAACTCGCGGTACAGCCGCAGCACGCCCAGGCTGGTACTGTGCTGCTGCTGATACTGCGCGTATTACTGCCGGGCGAAGGTCGAATCGACCTGCCTCAAAAACCAGATGCTCCAGCCCAGGTGCGAGCCCCGGGGCTCTTCACGGGGGCGGCCCATCGTATCGACCATCGAAATCAGCAGGCCGGTAGTATGGTCGAGCCACTCGCGCCGGGCGCGGGCCACCCAGCGGGGACCGGCGGCGGCGTACGCGCTGCCCGTGAGGCGGCTGTGCAGCACCAGCGAGGCCAGGGCCACGGTATTGTCGGGCAGCCAGCGCAGGTTTGGGTACGAAGGCAGGTTACCGCTGGCCGCCTGCTGATAGCGGGCGGCCAGCGCGGCTGTAAGGCTGTCGTGCAGGTGCCGGTAGGGTGAGTCGGGCACCAGTTGCCGATGGCAGCCCAGCATCAGGTTGAGGTGGCCCAGGTACAGCACCGAGCTGGGCAGCGCTGGCGGCAACTCGGCAAACGGCTGCCGAATCGGATCGGTTAGCGCTACCTGGATGGCTCGGCCGATGGTAGCGGCCGCTTCGGCCCGTAAATCGGGCTGCCGGGCCGCCAGGTTAGCCAGACCGTAGGTACTGAACGAGAGCGTAAACAGGCCCCATTCGGGGTTCTGTGCCGTTAGCTGGCCGAGCGCAGTGGCGGGGGCCGCCCCTTCCTGCATGACCCGCTCCAGGTAATTGAGACGCAGCCGCAGCTCGGAGCGACCAGGCGGTTGGTAAGTGGGCCAACTGCCGCTTACCCAGAACAGTAATGCCAGCAGTACCAGCAGCCGGCCCCACCGTATGTGCCTACTCCAATGTCGATTTTGTTTCATGCTGGTGAATAATTCCGGCCTATTTCACGCGAAAAGCCCCTGCGCTTTCAACAGGCGCAGGGGCTCAACGTAACGGAGGCGGCGCGGCTTGCGCTCCGCACTTTCTTTATCTACACCAAGCCTTTAGCCGACAGGTACTCGGCAATCTGCACGGCGTTGGTGGCGGCACCTTTGCGCAGGTTGTCGGCCACTATCCACATGTTGAGGGTGTTGGGCTGGGTGTCGTCGCGGCGGAGGCGGCCCACCAGCACGGCGTCGCGGCCGTGGCTATCCTTGGGCATGGGGTAGTGGTTGTTTTGCACGTCGTCGACCAGCTCCACGCCTTCGGTATGGCGCAGCACGTCGCGCACCTCGTCGAGGTCGAAATCCTGGGCAAACTCTACGTTGACCGACTCGGAGTGGCCGCCCATCACGGGCACGCGCACGCAGGTGGCCGTAACGCGGATGCTGTCGTCGCCCATGATTTTCTTGGTCTCGTTCACCATTTTCAGCTCCTCCTTGGTGTAGCCGTTGGGCTGAAACACGTCGATATGGGGCAGCACGTTGAGGTCGATGGGGTGCGCGTAGGCGGGGTTGCTGGCGGTATGGCCGGCGCGCTCCTCCATGAGCTGGTCCACGGCTTTTTTGCCGGTGCCCGTCACGCTCTGGTAAGTGCTGACGATAATGCGCTCCGCCTTGTATTTTTTGTGCAAATCGTTCAGCGCTACTACCATCTGAATGGTCGAGCAGTTGGGATTGGCAATGATTTTATCTTCTTTCGTGAGCACGTCGGCGTTTACCTCGGGCACCACCAGCTTCTTGCTAGGGTCCATGCGCCAGGCCGACGAGTTGTCGACTACTACCGTGCCCACCTCGGCAAATTTGGGGGCAAACTCCAGCGATACGCCGCCGCCGGCCGAGAAGATGGCGATGGCCGGCCGGGCCGCGATGGCATCTTCCATGCTCACTACCGGATAGTCTTTCCCTTGAAAATGAACCAGCTGGCCCACCGACTTAGCCGAGGCCACAGGTAGCAGCTCCGTAACGGGAAACTGGCGCTCGGCCAGCACTTTCAGCATCTCGGTGCCCACCAGGCCGGTGGCACCCACTACAGCAATTTTCATTCTAAATACAGTTTGTCAGCACTTTACCTATTCAGCAGCGCGCCGGGCAGTGCCGGGCAAATGTCGGAATAAATTCAGTTAGCTCGCACGGTGGCCGGCGCTAAATTCTGCCCCGGGCGGCGAGGCGGCCCCCGTGCCTGATTATTTGCCCGGTCGGCCAGCCAAAATTGTTGTTTCACCGTTGAGCCTGCCCAGCGGGGTGGAAGGCGGGCTAATCCCAGCCGCTGGGTTGCTCACCACGTTTTCGACCACCGTTAACCTCTTATCCACCAAACCAATTTCTTCTCTATGGCTATCGAGCCAAAAACCAAGGGCCTCGCCCACGTAGCCCTGCGCACCACCGATTTTGCCCGCGCCAAAGCGTTCTATCACGACCTGCTGGGCTTGCCGATAGCGCTTGAAACCCCTGAAATTCTAGGCTTTCTAGTCGGCGCGACCTTTATCGGCTTTAAAAAGGCGGAGCCTACTCACCCGGGCGGCAACGTCTTCACGCCCTTCAACGTGGGCCTCGACCACCTTGCCATTGCCTGCGAAGACGAGGCCGAGCTGCGCCGCGTGGCCGACGCCCTGCAAGCGGCCGGCGTAGAAAACACGGGCATCAAGACCGATACCGTGGTGCCGAAGCAATACGTAGCCTTTAAAGATCCTGACCGCATTTCCTGGGAATTTTACATGGTATAGGGTACTATCGGTCGACGGGTTCCCCGGCCCGTCGACCGATATTCAGCGAGTGCCGTTGCTATAGTAAAGGTTTACGATGCTTATTTGGGTCTACCTATTACTGGTCTATCCCTGCATGAAGCATTTAGTACTGCTCCTTTTGTGGCTGCCGCTGGCGGCGCACGCCCAGCTCACCGATTCGTTTGCCGACGGCAATTTCACCGCTAACCCTACCTGGACCGGCGACGCGGGTAGCTTTCAGGTGGCCAGCCAAGTGCTGCAAAGCAACGGCCCGGCCACCACAGGCACCCAGCTGCAACTCGTAACGCCCTGCCAGGCCAGTACCGGCACCACCTGGGAATTCTGGGCCAATCTGCGCCTGGCAACCTCGGCCGGCAACCTGGCCGACGTGTGGCTGCTGGCTTCGCAGGCCGACCTGCGCAGCCCCGCTACCAAGGGCTACTTCGTGCGCCTGGGCGGCACCGACGACGAGGTAAGCCTCTTCCGCAAAGACTCGGCCCGCAGCGCCACCGTCCTCATCGACGGCCAGAACGGTACGCTGGCCTCCACTACCAACAACCTAGTACGCGTGCGCGTAACCCGCTCGCTGCAAGGCCAGTGGACCCTAGCCCGCGACCTTACCGGCGGGCGCAACTTTGTGGCCGAAGCCAGCCAGCCCCTCGACAACACCCACCAGCGCAGCGCCGTGGTGGGCGTATCGCTGCTGTATTCCTCGGCCAATAACAAGAATTTTTACTTCGACGATTTTAGTGTGATCGACGCCACCGCGCCCCTGCTCAGCCGGGTCGCGGCCGTGGATGCGCGCACGCTCGACGTGATATTCAACGAAGCCGTGGACCCGGTAACCGCCGCCCAGCCCAGCCGCTACCGGCTGGCTACGGGGGCGCTGCCGGCCTCGGCCGTAGTTTCGGCGCTCAACCCGGCCGTAGTACGGCTCACGTTTGGGCAGGATTTTGGCGCGACTAACACCTTGGAAGGGCGGCAACTCGCCGACCTCTACGGCAACGTCGCGGCCGGGCCACTCACGGCCAGCTTCGGCGGGGTACCGGTGGCCCCCCGAGTGGGTGAGCTGCTCATCACCGAGCTACTGGCCGACGAAACGCCGGTGGTGGGCTTGCCCGCCGCCGAGTTTGTGGAGCTGTACAACAGCAGTCCTACCAAGATCCTAAGCTTGCGGGGGGTACGTCTTTTCAAGCCCGGCAGTGCCGCCGCGGTGCTGCCCGATACCGCCCGCCTGCTGCCCGGCCAGTACGCCGTGGTGTGCGGCAGTACCCGCGCCGGGCTGTTTACTTCTTATGGTAAGGTGTATGGCGTCAGTAATTTCCCGGCGCTCAGCAACGGCGGTGACCAACTGGTGTTGCGCGGGCGCGACGGCACGACCCTTTTTGAAGTAACCTACGCCGACACTTGGTACCGCGACGCGCGCAAGCAAGCGGGTGGCTGGACCCTCGAAATGCTGGACCCTGCCAGCTACTGCAGCGGAGCCGACAACTGGCAGGCCAGCCAGGATGCCAGCGGCGGCACCCCCGGCCGCCGCAACAGCCGCACCACCGCCAATCCCGACCGCGTCGCCCCTACCCTACTTGGCGCGGTAGCCCTCACGCCCACCCGCATTCGCCTGAATTTTGGGGAAAAGCTGGACAGCGTAGCGGCGGCCAATCCGGCGCGCTACTCCTTGCAAAGCAGTACCGGCTCCGCGCCCGCTATTCGCCAGGCCGCGCCCGTGGGGCCGGATTTTCGGGCGGTGGATTTGACGGTGAATCCGGCGCTGCTGCCCAGCCAGCCGCTCACCGTGGCCGTAGCCCGCGCCACCGACTGCGCGGGCAATGCCAGCGGCGCGCTTAGCGTGGCGGGCGTGGCCCTGCCCGAGGCCGCCCAGCCCGGCGACGTCGTGGTGAACGAAGTGCTGTTCAACCACGCCCCGGGCGGTGTGTATTTCGTGGAGCTGCTAAACCGCTCGCTGCGCTACGTCAATTTGCAAGGCTATCAGCTTACGGCGCAGAAAGCCAGCGGCACGAGCACGGCTACTATCAGCCCCGAGGTGCCCTACGTGCTGGCTCCCGGCCAGGTAGTGGCGCTGACTTCGGACGTGGGCATTTTGCAGGCCCAGTACCCTACCAGCAGCGACCCGGCCGCGCTACTGGCCGTGGGTGGCTTTCCGGCGCTCGACAACGGCGCGGGCACGGTGGTAATTTATAATTCAACTAACGTTGAGCTAGACCGTTACGATTACCATAAAACCCAGCAGCTAGCTTTGCTGAGCACCCAGGATGGCGTGTCGCTGGAGCGCATCCGGGCCGGCGGACCGAGCGCGGCCAGCAACTTTCACTCGGCGGCGGGTACGGTGGGCTACGCCACGCCCGGCCGCCCCAATTCCCAGGCTCAGGATGCGGTGGGCAATGGTCAGGAGCTGGCTGTGGTACCCGAGTTGTTTACTCCCGACGACGATGGCCAGCAGGATTTTACTACCCTCAACTACCAGCTCGACCAGCCCGGCTACGTGGGCTCGGTGACGGTGTACGACGCCCTGGGCCAGCTTACGCGCCGCCTGCTGCGCAATGAGAGTTTGCCCACCACCGGCTTCGTGCAGTGGGATGGCCTGGATGAGCGCGGCCGCAAGGCCGCCGTGGGCTATTACCTGGTACACGTGGAGCTTTTCCGCCCCGATGGCGGCGAGCGGCGCGAGTATAAGAAAACCGTAGTGGTCGGTGCCCACCTGTAAAACGGAGTGGCACTCCGTTTGGCGTATGGTTAGCAACCCCTTGCGCTAAACGGAGTGCCACTCCGTTTTACATTTATACCAGCGCCTTAAACCTTTAGCTGGCTCTCCCATCCAACCGCCATGAACGTGCAACAGCTTCAGCATCTGTACTGGCGAGCCGGTTTCGGGCCGCGCCCCCAAGACGTGGCGGCGGGTCTCAGCCCCGCGAAGGCTCTGCGTCAGCTCTTCCACGACGCCCGGACCTACGAGCCTATTCCGAGCGCTACGCTGACGGCCTTCAGCGACCCGCTGGGGGCGGTAATGGCCGTGCCGCCCGGCACCCCCGCCGCGGCCGGCCCGGTCGCCGCGCCGCCGGCCCCCGCCAGCGCGGCGCCGCCGGGCACGCTGAATCCTGCCGATCTAGTCGCCCCGCCGCTGACGGCCGTTGACCCGCTACGCCCGCGCTCGGCGCTGGCCGTGCGGCGCCAGGGCCTGCCCCAATTGCGCCGCGCCGACCTCACGCCCGAGCAGCGCAAGCGCCAGAACGAAGGCATCCGCGATGCCTTTCAGGCCATGAGTACGGCTTGGATGGACAAGATGGCCAACTCGCCGGGGCAGCTACGGGAGAAGGTGGCGCTGTTCTGGCACGGGCACTTTGCCTGCCGCACCCGCCGGCCCGACGACTCGCTGGCCCTGCTCAACACCATTCGGGAGAAGGCCCTGGGCAGGTTTCCCGACCTGCTGCTGGCCGTGAGCCAGGAGCCGGCCATGCTGCAGTTTCTTAATAATCAGCAAAATAAAAAGCAGCATCCCAACGAGAATTTCGCCCGCGAGGTGATGGAGCTGTTTACCCTGGGCCGGGGCAATTACACGGAAACCGACGTTAAGGAGGCCGCCCGCGCCTTTACTGGCTGGGGTTACGACGGGCAGAGCAACTTCCGCTTTCGGGAGCGCGACCACGATACGGATGCCAAAACGCTGCTGGGCCAGACGGGCAATTGGGGCGGGGAGGATGCGCTGCGCATTATCATGCAGCAGCCGGCGGCGGCTACCTTCTTGGTTACGAAGATGTACCGCTTTTTCGTCAACGACGTGCCCGACCCGGCCCGCATCGCGCCGCTGGCCGCCGCCTTCCGCCAGAGCGGCTACGACGTGAGCGACTTGCTGGAGCGAATATTCACGGCCGATTGGTTTTACGCGCCCGTTAATACGAGTAGCCTTATCAAGTCGCCGGTGGCGCTGGTGGCCGGCCTGCGCCGCACCCTCAACCTGACCGTGGACAACGATAAGCAGCTCCTGGGCTATCAGCGGGCGCTGGGTCAGGCGCTTTTCATGCCGCCCAACGTGGCCGGCTGGCCCGGCGGCCGGGCCTGGATCGACTCGTCGTCGCTGCTGCTGCGCCTGCAATTGCCCAGTATTCTGTTCAAGAACGCCGAGTTTGCGGTGCGCCTCAAGGACGACGAAAACGACATCACCCCACAAACCACCGGCAAGGAGCGCCTGGTTAAAAACACCGACGCTACCCACCTGCCGCTGGCTCCCATGCAGCAGTTGCTGGGTGCCACCCCGACCGCCGAACAACCGCGAGCGCTGGCTAATTTCTTGCTGCAAGCCCCGCTACGCCCCGAAAACCTGGCCCTGGTGCAGCAGGCCGCTGCCAAGGCAGCTACCCCCGAGGAGCGCCTGCGCACCACGCTGGTGAGCCTGCTTAGCCTGCCGGAATACCAATTGGCGTAGCCGGGCGGATTGCCCCGGCCGCACGGCCCTGATTTCTTCGACAAGTAGCTCATTACGTCATTCTTATGCAACGCCGCCACTTTCTGCAATCATCTGCCCTGGCTAGCACGCTGCTGCTGGTGCCCAAGTTTTTACACGCCCTCGACCGGCCCGAAAGCCGCCTGGCGGCCCGGCTGCGCGATGCGCCGAGTAGCGCGGCGCGGCGGCTTATCGTAGTGCAGCTGGGTGGCGGCAACGATGGCCTGAATACCATCGTGCCCTTCCGCAACGACTTGTATTACAAGGCCCGGCCCACGCTGGCCCTGAAGGAGAGCGAGGGCCTGCTACCGGTGAGCGACGAGCTGGCCCTGCACCCCGCCATGAAGGGCCTGAAGGGCTTATTCGACCAAGGGCAGGTGGCTATCTGCAACGCCGTGGGCTATCCCAATCCCGACCGCTCGCACTTCCGCTCGATGGACATCTGGCAAACCGGCTCGGGCTCGGAGCAGCTCCTGAGCACCGGCTGGCTGGGCCGCTACCTCGACAGCAGCTGCGCCGCCGGCGCGCCCGCCTACCAGGCCCTCGAAATCGACGACACCCTGAGCCTGGCCCTCAAAGGAGCGCAGCACAACGGGCTGGCCCTCAAAAACCCCGGTAAGTTTCACCAGCTCACCCAGAGCCGCTACCTCAATCGCTTGAGCCAGGAATCGGCCGCCGCACCCGCCAGCTCGGAGCTCGACTACCTGTACAAGACGCTGGCCGAAACGGCGTCTTCGGCCGACTACCTCTACGAGAAGTCAAAAATTCACAACAGCACCGCTACTTATCCGAATACGGAATTTGGCAAAAACCTGAAAACCACCGCCGAGCTCATCAATTCGGGCGTGGAATCGCGGGTGTACTACCTGGCCCTGTCGGGCTTCGACACCCACGTGCGGCAGCAAGAGCAGCAGGGCCGCTTGCTGGGCGAGCTCTCCGACGGCCTAGCCGCGCTGGCCGCCGACTTGCAAAAAAACAACGAATGGAATAACACCTTGGTGATGGTATTCAGCGAGTTTGGTCGCCGCGTGAGCCAGAATGCCAGCAACGGAACCGACCACGGCACCGCCAACAACGTGTTTCTGCTCAGCGGGGCGCTGCGCAAGGCGGGTCTGCTCAACCAATCCGCCAGCCTCGCCGACCTCGACCAGGGCGACCTGCGCTACCAGCTTGATTTTCGCAGTCTCTACGCCAGCATTCTCACCGACTGGCTCGGGGCCGACGACCAGCTCGTACTCGGCCCCGGCATCGAGCGCCTGACCGGCATTCTGGGCTAGCCAACTAGCTGAGGTAAAGACTTCTATTACCTGCACAGCGAGACTAGAAATGGTGAGCTGGGCAATATCAAAGCCGTTTGGCCGCTCGTAGGTACGGGCAGTCAAACGGCTTTGTCATTGGCTGATTTTCCACCATTCTTTCCTTTCTGAGCTATGAAAATCATCTCGCCCACGCTGCACGGCGTACTCGACTACCTCACCTGCGGCCTGTTTTTTACCGCGCCCAGCATCTTCGGCTTCACGGGCACCTACGCTACCGTGTGCTACGTGCTGGCAGCGGGTTACTTGTTTATCAGCCTGCTGACCAATATGCCGCTGGGGGCCTTTAAGCTCTTGCCCTTCTGGCTGCACGGCCGGCTGGAGTTGGTGAGCGGGGCCGTGTTCATCGCCTCGCCCTGGCTGTTTGGCTTCGCCACTGAAAACGGCGTGGCCCGCAATTTCTTCGTGGCAATGGGGGTGGTGTTTTTGGTAGTCTTCCTGTGCACGCAGTGGCGCGCGCAAACCGAACCTCGCCCGGCCACGCTGCCCTAGCCCCCGGGCTTCCTACGCTCACAAGCCGTACGTTACCGACAAGTAGTAGAGGCCGCCCACGCTGGGCCCGCCCAGGTAGCTGACGTAGTAGCGATTGAGCACGTTGCTGGCCCCTAGCTTGAGGCGCACCTGCTCGGCGGGCAGGTGGTAGCTCACCTGGGCGTCGAGCGAGCTGTAAGCCGGCACGGTACCATTGACCAAGAACGTCTGGGAGTAGTAGCTCACCTGATGGCGAAAATTCAAGCCGAAGCCCAGGTTGCGGTAGGCGTTTTCGTTGGCCAGGCTGAGGTTGTAGGCCCAGCGCGGGGTATTGAAGCCATCTTCGAGCCCGTCGCCGTTTTCGGTGCGGTCGAGGCGGGTGTAGGTGACATTGCCACCGGCCAGGTAGCCGCGGCCTACCTCGTAGCGCAGGCCGGCCGAGCCACCGTAGTTGTACACCTGGCTCTGCGAGTTGGTCCAGAGGCGGTAGCGGGCCTGGCCGCTGCGGGCGTTGAGCGCGGTGGCGATGACGTTGAGGTCGGTACCGGTATTGAGGGCTACGCCGGCCGCCGTCTGGGGCACGTAGGCTTCAACCTGCGCGATAAAGTCGCGGTACGAGTTGTAGTAAAAATCGGCATCGACCAGCAGCCGCCCGCCCGGCCCCAGGCCCGCTTTGTAGCCGACTTCGAGCGAGCGGATATATTCGGGCCGCAGGTAGGTGTACGGGTTTTTGACGAGCGTCCCCTGATTGGCCAGAATGGCCGCCTGGCGCTTCTGGGCCGTGGGCTGGGAGGAAGTATTGGCGTTGATGGCCGCCGTTACCTGGGCGTTGAAGGCGTCGATGCTGGCCCGGGTGTAGCTGTTTTCGAAGATGCCGTCGCTCATCACCCGCAGCCCGCCGATGCGCTTCACCTGGCCGCTGTTCACGTTGGAAAAGCCCTCGAACAAGCTCGGAAAGCGGTAGCCACTCTGGTAGCTAAGTCGGAAATTCTGGCGCTGAGTGGGCGAGTACACCGCCGTGAAGCGCGGGTTGAATTTTACGTTGAAGTAGTCGTTTTTATCCACTCGCAACGTGGCCGTGAGCCGCAGCCGCTCGGCCAGCAGCCGCCCGCCGGCCTGCACGAAGCCCCCGGTTTTGGAATACGTAAGGTTGTCGGCCAGCGGGTCTTTGCCGGGGTTGGGGTTGATGAAATAATTGCCGTCGGGCACCACGAGGTAGGTGCGGTGGTCGGCCCCGGCTAGCAGGTCGAGGGCGGTGGGTAGCGCGTGGCCGCCGCGCCGCAGGGCCTCGGCTACGTTTACCTGGGCCTCGGCGTGGGCCAGGCTGGCCCGCACGCGCAGGGCGGCCCCCACGTCCCAGTTGTTCACGGCTTGCAGCTGGCTCAGCCGCTGGTTGAAAGCCTCGGTACCGGGCTGGAGGCGGCCGGCGTCGGCCGCGGTGCGGGCGGTGGCCAGGGCGCCGGCCACGCCCTGGCCGGCGGCCGTGGCGGCATTCCAGGCGCTGGTAAAGTCGGCGTTCCAGGCAGCATCGGGCTTGTAGCTGCGGTCGATGTTCTCGCCCATCGAGCGCAGGTTGTAGCTCTGGCCGGTATTCTCCTCGGTGAGGTAGGCGCGGGCCTGCACCACGGGCGTAGTGAGCGTGAGGGCGTGCTGTTGCAGGCGATAGCCTTGCAGCCGGAAGCGGTTGGAGCGCTGGTACACGTTGTCGAAGCCCGCCACGCGGTAGGTGTAGGCCAGCTCCACGCCCGGCCGTGGGCGGTAGTGCAGCGCCGCATCGGCCTTGAGC
>JAAIGG010208153.1_pt1 | contig 10815 bp, 10 predicted proteins | sample 6487391 | NCBI WGS metagenome assembly JAAIGG01 (sample SAMN13974130, study PRJNA590717) | phyllosphere metagenome | biome: asymptomatic weeds; feature: pooled weeds collected from a community garden; material: weeds; isolation source: pooled asymptomatic leaves from various weed species from...
GTTCTAAAAGAATTATATTAAATGTTACTTTTTAAATGTACATATAAAAATTATATTAATTTTATATTGATTCTATCATTGGAATATTTCTACCATGATATATTTCTCTCATTTCTTTCCATAATAAATTAATAATATAAGAACGTTCCTTTTGTGATAAATCATTGACACTAGTATTAAATAAATAATTTTGTAAATGAAACTCTTTTAATAACATTCGAGTATGAAAAATGTTTTCTTGATATACATTTACATCAACCATTTCATACATAGATTTAATATTATTAGACATAAAGTTTTGAATAGAGTTAATTTTATGATCAATAAAATGTTTTACTCCATCAATGTCTCTAGTAAAACCTCTTACACGATATTCAATTGTTACAATATCCGATTCTAATTGATTTATAAGATAATTTAGCGCATTAAGTGGAGATATTATCCCACAAGTTGAAACTTCAATATCTGCTCGAAAAGTACAAATTCCGCTTTGGGGGTGACTTTCTGGATATGTATGAACACAAATGTGACTTTTATCTAGATGAGCTAAAACAGAAGATGAAGTAATATTGTTACTTTTTTTTTCAATATTTACTGTATCTAAAGTTATCGGTTCCTCACATACTAATATAGTTACACTAGCGCCTTGTGGATCATAATCTTGATGAAGTATATTTAGCACATTAGCACCAATAATTGAACATGTTTTTTTTAATATTTTTGTCAATCGAATAGCATTATATTGTTCATCAATGTACGCAATATAGCTATTTCTTGAATTATTAGTATTTGCATAACAAATATCATAGATACAAAAACTTAGGCTTTTAGTTAAGTTATTAAAGCCATATAATTTTAGTTTTTGCAATTTAATTACTCTCCTATGAAAGTATTTCTAACTTTCATCTAACGTATTAATTATATATTGAGGCAAAGAAAAACTGCTTATATGTATTTGAGGACTGTAGTAGTTAAAAATTAGTTTTGTTTTTTTTATACGAGATTTTAACTGTTCGAGATTGTTCAAGCGTAATTCTATATTATCTGATCCCCATGCGAACATCATTGTTCCTCCATAATAAGTAGGAATTGCTGCTTGATAAAAACTGGTATCATAAAAATATTTTTTTAAATTTTTATAAGTTGAAATAATCTCATTTTTTTGAAAAAAAGAAACTCCGTTTTGTGCTACAAAAATCCCATTTTTTTTAAGACTTTTTTTACAGTTAAAATAAAAATCTGAAAGAAACAGACTTTTTCCAGGTCCAACTGGGTCTGTAGAATCAGATACAATTAAATCAAATTTTTTATTTGTTTTTTTAACAAAATCTAATCCATTGTCAATAATTAATTCTAAACGAGGATCTTCATATGCATTATTATTATGTTTTGGAAAATATTTTTTACATAAATTAATAATGCTAATATCAATTTCTACCATCGTAATATTATTAATGTTGTTATGTCTAGATATTTCCCTTAATATACCTCCATCACCTCCACCTATTATTAATACATCTTTTATTGATCCATGAGCAAATATAGGTACATGACTTAACATTTCATGATATATAAATTCATCTTTTTCTGTGGTTTGAACTATATTATCTATAGTCATTATTTTACCCATAATTGAATTATTAAATATTTTAATATCATGGTATTTGTTTTTTTCTTGATATAACATTTTATCAATTAAAAAATATTGCCCAAGATGACAATGAAGCTCTTCATGCCATATTTTTTTATTAATCATGGTATTTGTGTTACCCTTAAATATATCAACAATAAATTATTTAGTGATTGATTGTAAGTGCAGTGAAATAATAGAGTTTATTTTTAGATTTTTTAAAGAAGGATGATGATTTTTATAAAATGTTTTTTAATAGTTTATAATTAATTAGTATTTAAAAAATATTTTAATTTATTAAAGATTATCAAAAATATTAAGATAATGCTATTATTTATTCAATAGATTTGTAAAATTTTGTATTTTCTAGTACTAGTTTAACGAAATTAGCAGATTGTGATGATGCAATTGATATATTTTTTTTAAAATTTAATGTAGCTTGTTTATCAGATAGATCAGATATTGACTTTATTACAATTAATGGAATATGAAATTGGTAACAGACCTGAGCAATTGCTGTAGATTCCATTTCCACTCCAATTGCAGAAGAAAATTGAAATTTTAATTTATTAATAAAATCCTCGCCTCTAACAAATGAATCTCCAGTGAGAAGAAGTCCTGTATTAAATTTATATTTAAATTTTATCGCAGTTTCTATAAGAATATGATGTAAATTTTTATTGATTGTAAATTTTTTTGGATGTTGAGGTATTTGACCTCTAGCATATCCAAAATTTATTAAATTTACATCATAGTAACATAACTGATTAGGAATAATAATATCTCCTATTTTTAGTTTTGAGTTTAAACTTCCTGCTGAACCGCTGTTAATAATAACATTAGGTTTAAATAAACTTACAAGAAGCATAGATGCGATACTGCTTGAAACTTTTCCAATACCTGATTTTATCAAAAAAATATTATTTTTTTTAAATTTTCCTATATAAACCTGAAATCGTCCAATATTTTTTATTTGTTTATAATTTATAATTTTTTTAAATATCTTAATTTCTTGATTTATAGCGCCAATAATTCCAATATTTATGCTCATATTAATTAATTTTAGTTATTTTAAATATTAAATGATGAACCACATCCGCATGTATTTTTTGCATTTGGGTTATTTACTATAAATTTAGATCCTTCTAAATTTTCTATATAATCTATTTCCCCGCCTTTTAAGTATTGCAAGCTAATAGGATCAATAATTAGAAAAATATTTTCCTGGTTAATTATCATATCGTCTTCATTTATATTTTCATCAAAAGTAAATTGATATTGAAATCCACTGCATCCACCACCAATGATATATATTCTTAATTTAAGATTTTTATTTTTTTTAATTAAAATAAAATTTTTTATTTTTTTAATAGCAGTTTGTGTTAACTTAACATAGTTATTAATAATATTTTTCATTTTAAATATATTCTCAAAATATTTAGATATTATTCAAAACAAGATATTTTATTCTATCATAGAATAAATAATTTAAAAATTAGCAGTAATTAATTAGTTCCTTGCGCCGATAGGTATTTTTTATTGGCGCAGGTTGTAATGATATAAAATGAATATAAATTAATAAGAATATAAAATTAATAAGATTGAATTATATCTTATAGTGAAAATTTTTAATTTAAAAAAAATTAATCAGATCTTTTTCGAAGAAATGCGGGAATATCTAAATATTCTGGCTCTTTACGTTTTGCATTTTCTGTTTCTTTAATTTCATTTTTTATATTTTTTTTATCTAAATTTGTAGATGACATGTTTAAATATTGATAACGATAATCTATTAATTTTTCTTTAGAAGCTTTGTTTTTAATTTGATTAATATCTGAATATTTTTCCATACCAATTCCAGTTGCTACTACTGTTACTCGGAGCGTATCATTCATGTCAGGGTCTAAAGACGTTCCTATTACTACTGTTGCATTATCTGAAGCGAAAGATCTAATAGTATTTCCTACAGTTTCAAATTCATCTAATTTTAGATCAAAACCAGCAGTAATATTAACCAAAACACCACGAGCTCCTGATAAATCTATATCTTCTAATAAGGGGCTAGATATTGCTATTTCTGCTGCTTCTTCGGCACGGTTTTCTCCAGAAGATATTCCTGTACCCATCATTGCATATCCCATTTCCATCATAACAGTTCGAACATCAGCAAAATCCACGTTCATAAGACCAGGTCTTGTAATTAGTTCTGCAATACCTTGTACAGCTCCTTTTAGTACATTATTTGCAGCGCCAAAAGCATCTAATAAAGAAATACCCCGACTAAGTACTTTGAGTAATTTATCGTTTGGTATTGTAATTAAAGAATCTACATATTTTGATAACTCAATAACACCTTGATCGGCTACAATCATTCTTTTTTTACCTTCAAAATTGAAGGGCTTAGTTACTACAGCTACAGTCAAAATACCTAATTCTTTTGCTATCTCTGCTACTACCGGTGCAGCTCCTGTTCCAGTTCCTCCTCCCATACCAGCAGCTATAAATACCATATCAGAACCATCTAATGCTGATTTTAATAATTCTTTATCTTCTTCTGCTGAATTTCGTCCAATTTCTGGATTTGCTCCAGCTCCCAGCCCTTTAGTGATATTGTTTCCTATTTGAATAGTCTGACCTACTTCTATTTTTCTTAAAGCTTGGGCGTCAGTATTAATGGCAAAAAATTCAACACCCTCAATACGTTCTCTAACCATATATTCCACTGCATTACCACCACCTCCACCAACACCAACTACTTTAATTATCGCATTATTACTTAATTCTACAGGTTCAAACATAATTTAATTCCATTATCTATCTTAAATTTTAGAGATGTTTAAAATTGATTTAAAACTCTTTTTTAAACCAGTTATTAATTTGTTTAAACCATCTTTCAATAAAAGAACTTTCTTTTTTGATATTTTTAGATTGTAAGTAAAATTCTTTTCCATAGTGTAATAATCCGACTACGGTTGAATAATGTGGTTCACTTATATTTTCTATTAGTCCTGAAATATTTATAGGTTTAGCAATTCGAACTTTATTTTGAAAAATTTTTTCTGCATATTTATTTAATAATGCAATAGTTGAAGCACCTCCTGTCAATACTATACCACTTGATAATTGATATTTCCTGCCTTCTTTATAAAGTTGATTTTGTATATGAATAATTCTATTGTTAATTAAAGTTAACAGTTCATTATATCTTGATTCGATTACTTCTGAAATCGTATCTGGTTGTATGTTTTTAAGCAAATTTTGGTATTTTTCAAACGATTTACTATCAATCGATGATTCTATAGGACTTTTTAATGAATAATTGTAATTTGTTTTTATAATTTCTGAATCAGCATAAGAAGTACTAAATGCATAGGAAATATCTTTAGTTACAATATTTCCTGCATATGGAATAACTTGACTATCCTGTATAAATCCATCGATATATGTGGTAAAATCTATTGTTCCTCCTCCTATATCAATCATACATACACCTAGTTTACATTCTTCTTCGGTTAATACAGCTTTACTAGATGCAAGACCTGAAAAAATCACTTGATCAACTTTTATATTGCATGTTTCTACTGCTTTAATGATGTTTTTAGCTATATTTTGATAACAAGTGATCAAATGAACTCGTACTTGCATTCTTGTTCCAGATAAACCTATTGGATTTTTTATTCCAGACTGTTGATCAATTGAATATTCTTGTGGGATAACATGCAATATATGATGTTCATTAGGAATTTTAACTGATTTTGCAGTATGTATTACATTTTCTATATCTTCTTTTGTAACTTCATCCTCAGAAATAGGTACTATTCCAATTTCATTTTGACAATTAATATATTTACTAGATAAAGATAAATATACAGAAGTAATGTTACAATTAGCCATAATTTCAGCTTGATAAATAGATTCTTGTATACATGAGACAACTGCATCTAAATTATCAATTCTACCTTTATCTATGCCTTTTGATTTACATATTCCAATTCCAATTATTTTTATTGTGCTATCTATTAAAATTTCACCTACTAAAGTAACTACTTTAGTAGTCCCTACCTCTAGTCCTACTACCAATTTTTTATTTGTTGATATAATCATTATTTCTTAGCCTGTACTATATTTTAAATTATTGCTTTCATTGTAAATCAGGATTTATGATATTTTATGTTATAGTTGTTTGACATCAACAATATTTTTAAAATTGTTTATTTAGACAGAAATAAGTTTTTAAAAATTTAATTTTTTTAAAAATTTTTTATATAATATTTCATGATCTTTCTTAAAAAAATAAATTTATTAAAATATAGAAATATTATTAAATAATATTTTTATTTTTCATAAGTAATAAAATGTGTTTATTTTTAATAAATTTATTTAGTAATAATAAAAGTTTGATTTTAAAATACTTTAGCATTTATAATATATTTTAAATTATAATATGAATAATTTTTTATTAAATAGTTGGTGTAATAGTTGTGTTTAAAATTTTCAATACTAACTCATCAAATGATATACCTATGGCATTTGCAGATATTGGAAGTAAACTACGATTTGTCATACCAGGAATAGTATTTATTTCTAATAACCAAAATTTATTATTATTATCTAATATTAGATCAATTCTAGCGCATCCATTACATCCTAATATACTCCAAGCTTTTTTTGCTATTTTTTTTAATTCTTTTTCTTGCTCTAAATTTAATCCACTTGGACATACATATTTAGTAGAAGATAATTGATATTTTGCAGCATAATCATAAAAATGATTTTTTGTGATAATTTTAATAGCAGGTAATATTTTTTTATCAAGAATTGAAACTGTATATTCTGTGCCTTTTATAAATTTTTCTACTAGAATAGTATCGCTATAATTAAATGTTATTTCAATCGCATTTTTTAGCTGATCTTTTGAGTTAACTAATTTTATTCCTATGCTGGAGCCTTGATTGTTTGGTTTTACTACAAGAGGATATTTTAATGTACAAAAATTTTTTGTTGATAAAAAATTAAAATTTTTTAACATATCTGCTTTTTTAATATATATATCAGGCAATACCGGAAGACCAGATGATTTCCATAATAGTTTAGTTTTTTTCTTATCAAAAGCAATAGAAGATGTCATGATTCCGCTACCAGTATAAGGAATATTTAAATATTCTAGTATACCTTGAATACTCCCATCTTCACCTCCTTTCCCATGAAGAGCAATATATGCAGTATTAAAATTTTGTTTTCTTAATTGCATAATAGGAAAATCACGTGTATCAAACGGATGTGCATTAATACCAGATCGAATCAAGCTTTTTAAAACTGCATATCCTGATGCTATTGATATTTTTCTTTCTGTAGAATTACCACCAAATAAAACTGCTACTTTTTTTTTCATATTATCACTTTTTTATTTTTTTGAATAAAAATTTTATTAGCTAACTTTTCTATATTTCCAGCACCTTGTATCAAAATAATATCATTTCCATTCAAATAATGAACAATAAAATTTAATATGAGTTTGTAATTTTCAACGAAAACTATGTTCATATTTTTTGTTTTTTTAATGTCATTATATAGTGATTTACTATTTGCTCCAGAAATAATATTTTCATTTGCAGAATAAACGTTCAATATTAATAATGTATCTACTTGAGATAAAACTTTAATAAAATCGTTATATAAATTATATGTTCTTGTATATCGATGAGGTTGAAATATCATTATTAAATTTTTTTTAGGCCAGCTAGTTCTTATTGTTTTAATATTTTCTAATAATTCAGTTGGATGATGACCATAGTCGTCTATTAACATAATATTTTTTTTAAAAATTTTCTTTGTTTTGATTGAGATTTTTCCAAGATATTCAAATCTTCTACAAGTTCCTTGAAAATTTTTCAATGATTTAAGAATATTTTGATCGGATATGTTTTGGTTTATCGCTACCGCTACTGCAGCTGCTGCATTTAAAGCATTATGTTTTCCAGGTATTTTTAAAATAACTTTTAAATTGGATTGATTTTTTCGGACTAAAGTAAAATTTGAAATAAAATTATTTTGTTTGTAATAAGAAATGTGAATTTCTGCAGTTTTATCAAATCCATATGTAATTATTTTGCATTTTATTTTTGGGATTATATCTTTTATAGCATTATTATCTATACATAATATAACAGTACCATTTAATGGGATGGTGTTTATAAATTTTAAAAATGATTTTTTTAGTAAATTAAAATCATTATTATAATAATTCATATGATCAGGTTCAATATTAGTCACAATAATAGTTTTTGGAGTTAAATAAAGAAATGAACCATCGCTTTCATCTGCTTCTGCAATAAGATAATTAGAATATCCTAGTTTGGAATAAGAATTGATTGATTTTATTAAACCACCGTTGATAGCAGTAGGATCTAATTTATTTTCATGAAATATATCAAAAATCATTGCAGTAGTAGTTGTTTTTCCATGTGTCCCAGAAATAGCTATTCCAAATTTATATTGCATTAATATTTGTAACATTTCTGCTCTTAATAATATAGGAATATTTTTTTTTTTGCTTCTATTATTTCTGGATTAGTTAATGAAATAGCGCTAGATATAACAATTAAATCAATATTCTCAATATTTTTTTTAGAATGTTGAAAATAAATAATTGCTCCTAATTTCACTAGTTTTTGTGTAATTAAAGTTTTTGATATATCTGAACCACTTATTTTATATCCCAATTGTAATAAAATTAAAGCAATTCCATTCATTCCAGAGCCTCCAATTCCTATGAAATGAATTTTATTTAATAGTTTATTTTTAAAGAAATCATTTTGTTTTATATTTTTTATATTCATTTTTTATATTTTTCAAGAATCTATTTTTTAGAAATATTATTAATTATTTTAAAAATTTTCATTGTAGAGTTTTTCACTCTAAGAGAAAATGCTTTTTTTGCCATTACAAATAATTTTTCTCGATCTAAAGAGTTCAATATGTTTAATATGGATTTTATATTAAATTTAGATTGCTCAATAATTTTTGCAGCACCATTATTTTTTAAATCTTGTGCATTTAATAATTGTTGTTGATCTTTGTGCGGGTATGGTATAAAAATTGCTCCGAGCCCAACAGTAGCAATTTCACTTACAGTTAATGCGCCAGAACGAGATATAATCACATCAGCCCATGTGTATGCAGAAGCTATATCTTCAATAAAACAATTAATTATGTGTTGATGTAATCCATATTTTTGATATTTTTTTTTGTTTTTTCTAGTTCATTTTTTCCAGCTTGATGCCAAATAATAACTTTTGATTTTAAAAATAATGATATCTTAGGCAAGATTCTATTAAAAATAGATGCACCTTGACTGCCTCCAACAATCAATATTCTTAGAGGACCGAATCTATTTTTAAAACGATATATAGGAGATGGAATTTTTATAATATCTTCACGAATTGGGTTTCCTACAACTTCAGCATTTGGTAAAGAACCTGGAAAAGCTTGCATATTTTTTGTTGATATTTTAGAAAGTAATCGATTTGTAATACCTGGAATTTTATTTTGTTCATGTAAAACAAAAGGAATTTTTGAAGTCCACGCTGCCAATCCTCCAGGACCAGATACATATCCTCCCATACCTAATATAATATTTGGTAAATAATTATTTATAATTTTTTTTATTTTAAAATATGATTTTAATATATGTATTGGAGAAGAAACTACGGTTTTAAAATTAGCATTTCTTAATCCATTTATATTAATAAAATGCATTTTAATGTTATATTTAGGAACAACATCAGATTCTATTTTATTTTTTGTTCCTATCCAATTTACATCCCATCCATTTTGAATTAAATAATTTGCTATAGTAATAGCTGGAAAAACATGACCGCCACTACCTCCTGCCATAATTATAATTTTTTTAGCACTCATTTAATTTTCCTTAGGTAGGGCTTGGTTTTCGCTTAACCTTAGTTCAAAATCAATTCGCAATAAAATACAAATAGCCATTAAATTAATAATTAAACTTGAACCTCCATAACTAATTAACGGCAAAGTTAATCCTTTAGTTGGTAATATACCAGTAACAGCTCCAATATTAATTAAAGTTTGAAAACTAAACCATAAACCAATGGAACAAGCTAAAAAACCAGAAAAAATTTGTTTTTTTTCTAAAGATTTTTGTCCAATATACATAGCTCGAAAAGAAATTAAGAAAATAGTTAACAATATTAAGAAACAACCTATATATCCCAATTCTTCTCCTATAATAGAAAATATAAAATCACTATGTGCTTCTGGTAAATAATTTAGTTTTTGTATTGAATTTCCTAATCCTTGTCCAAAAAAATGACCTCTTCCTAAAGCAATTAACGATTGTGTCAATTGATATCCGTTGCCAAATGGATCTTTCCAAGGATTCCAAAACGATAATATTCTATTCATACGATATGGTTTTATTAATATTAAAAATATTACCATTAATAATGCTAATAAAATAATTGAAAAAAATTGTTTTATTTTTGCACCGGAAAGAAATAAAACTGATAAAACAGTAAGAAATAAAACAACAACTGTTCCTAAATCAGGCTCTGCTAATAAAAGGATCGATTGAATAGTAATAATACCCATGGGCTTGAAAAATCCCCAAAAGTTATTATGTACTTCTTTGATTTTTCTAGAAAGGTAATTAGATATATAAAGAAAAGAAGAAATTTTGCATATTTCAGCAGGTTGTATATGTAATATACCTATACTTATCCATCTATAAGATCCATGTACTGATTTTCCTATTAATAATACAAAAATAAGCAATAATACTGAAAATATTAGTATAATATTACTATATTCTTTCCAAGAAATCACAGGTATACGTAAAAAAACAAAAGATAATAAAAATATTAAAATAAAATAAAATATTTCTCTTTTTGCAAAAAAAAAGGGATCTTTGTACAAACTTTGTCCTATAGGTATAGATGTAGATATCACCATTATTAATCCGGTAACACATAAAGCTAAAGTTAACCATACTAGTAGTCTGTCATATAATATGATATATTTTTTTTTACTTTTTTTTATTTTTTTTTTAAAAACATTAACTTATTTCCTTTGATAATGTTATAAAAAGATCACCTCTTTCTTCAAAGTTTTTAAATTGATCTTTACTACTACATCCTGGAGATAACAGCACTACATCA
>JAAIGG010304550.1_pt1 | contig 10763 bp, 19 predicted proteins | sample 6487391 | NCBI WGS metagenome assembly JAAIGG01 (sample SAMN13974130, study PRJNA590717) | phyllosphere metagenome | biome: asymptomatic weeds; feature: pooled weeds collected from a community garden; material: weeds; isolation source: pooled asymptomatic leaves from various weed species from...
CGACTCGCGGAAGCGCCAGGAGGCCGGCACCTCGGCGGTCCGCCCGCCCTTCAGGACGCGCCGGAAGACGATGCCGTGATCGGCGCAGGCCGGTCTGACCTGCACCTCGGCACGCTGACCGGTGTGCAAGCCGCGCCCCGCACGCCCGAACCCGCGCGCGAGGGTGGATTGATGCTCACGCGACACGGCCGCCTGAAGAGGCGACCGGGGAACATCAAGGTCTCGGATCGTCGAAATATTCACCCTGGCAATCGTCCGCCAGCCGCATCGGCACGTTTTCAATGCATCCGTAGCACGCGCAACATGAAATGCAATATAAATCAGTTTTTAACCGGCAATGAACAGGTAAATATAGAAATTAGATGATAAAACCTCCTGATGATCAAGCGCAATTGGACATATACGCTAAGAAATATACGTGATAATTCAAAGAATCGAATTCATAGATGTGTAAAACATTGTGGCATTGCCTCATCTCGTGCGCATGAAAAAACGCGGCCGGCATGCATCACGAAACCATCCGCTACGGGATCCGAGTCCTATGAAGATGCTCGAAGCTGCCATGTCGGAAGCGGTAGACCAGGAAGCGCGATCCCCGGCTCGGATCGACGGTTCGCAGCCATGAGCCACCATCGCTCGTGCGCAGCGGCTCGGCACGCTGCGAGAGGGCAGCCGATTGCCAGGATTTTTGCCGAATCCGCCGCGGAAGAATGCACTCGTGACCGGACCGATCGCGATCGTCGCCGGGACTGCGAGGCGGGCAGCGAGGTCGTCCGTCGGGGACGAAGCCTTCATGAAAAGAGAAAGAAATGGTCGGAGCGAGAGGATTCGAACCTCCGACCCCTAGTCCCCCAGGCAATCGCTAGACCTTACGGGGCCGATGCTTTTTTGGAAACCGACGCATTTCCTCGCATCGAAACGCCAATGACTTGCGAGGCGTTTGGAAACCGAGATTGGTGCCTCGCGGACGCCCTGTTACGGTCTCGCATGGCTGATTCACACCCCACCATCGGCGAACTCTTCAAGGCCAAGGCCGTTACCGACGAGCAGGTGAACGCCGTCAGCGCTGCGCTTCTGGCCACCATGAGAGAGGCCGCAGACGTGAGTTGCTCCTACGTCTCGGAGGAGCCGATCTACGACGGCCGTTTCCAACTCGATGGCTATTTCGACATCGCGGCGCTTGCGCGTGCGGCCATTTGCGCCATGCGGGGCCGGCCAAGCCCGCACGAAAAAAGCCCCGAGGTCGAAGCCCCGGGGCGGTGCGTTGACGGCTGTTAACGGCGGGGATCAGTCGGGCCGGCGCCCCGTGATCGCCTGAAGCATTTCCCGGCGGGTCGCGGCCATCTCCTCGCGCATCGAAGTCACGAGGTCGTCGATGCGGCGCTCCATCCGGGTGATGACGTCGCCGGTCACGTAGGTACGCGCCACCTCGACCTTGAAGTTGTGCAGGGCCTCGGTCTGGGCCGCGATTTGGATCTTCACGGCCGCCATGTCGATCGTGAGCGGCGAAACGGCCGCCGCGGTCCCGCCCTTCACTTTGCTTGTGAGCCAATCGACGCCCTTCAGGAGCGTGACGACGAACAGGGCAAACGCGATCACCTGCACCCAAGTAATCGGGCCGGGCGCGAGGAACGAGGTGTCCATGACGGTCATCCTTCCGCGCCGGCCGAACCGATCACGCGGGTGACCCTCCCCCCGCTGTGGGGGAGGGTGGGTCAGGCCTTCAGCAGGCGGGCGGCGCCGGCGCGGGCCAGCGTCGAGAGCGGCGAGGAGACGAAGAAGGCCGTCAGGATCACGGCCTCGATCGGCACGTACTCGGCGGGCAGCGGTTCGATGGGCCAACCCAGCGCGAAGGTCTTCGAGAGGCAGATCGCCCCGAAATGGATCGCGGGCGGGATGCCAATGCCGTAGATCAGCCCCTTGAAGGCGGGCGCGATCGCCGCCTTCGCTTGGTTGGCTGCCATCTCGGCCTGGACGACCGCAATGGCGGTGTCCTTGTTGGCCGCAGTCGTCGCGTCGAGGTGGGCGAGGAAGGGCTTCAGCACCGCGTCACCGAACACGCTGACGAGGCCCTTCAGGAGGAAGGACCAGCCGCCCGAGAAGATCGCGCCGAGGAAGCCCATCAGCGCGGGTCCCGCGGCAGGGCCGTCAGCTTCGTCGCGTAGGCGCGGGCGGCGAGTCGGGCGACGGCGAGGAACGCCGCCACCTTCGTGCCCGGCAGCCATTCCGGCAGCAGCGGCGCGAGATCGACGCCGGGCAGGGCGTCGAGCACGTCGGGCAGCGCCATGACGCCGGCCAGCAGGTAGACGCGCCAGCCCGAGGCCGCGCGCCAGCAGCGGCGCAGGCCGAGGCGGGCCCGCGCGAGGAAGGGACGGGGCGCCATGGGTCAGGCCTTCCGGAACGAGGTGTGGATCAGGTCGTAGAGCCCGGCGAGACCGGAGCGGACCGCGCCGCCGGTCGCCTGGACCCCAGAACGAAGAAGCCCGCCGATGGGGGCGGGCTGCGGGGCAGGCGAGAGCGGAGTGGCCGTCATCGGCGCCAGCGGGTCCGGCGCCGGCTCGCCCATGCCCGGGGACCACGGCGTGTCCTTGATCTTCGACCACTTGGCGAAGGCCGCCGCGAGCTTGGTGTGGTAACCGTGCTTGGCGTAGCTCGCCCCGTTGTAGCCGCGGGCGAAGCCGGCCCAATCGTGCCGGCGCAACTCGTCGTCGAGCCCGTTGGTGACGATGAAGCGGACCATGGCCGAAAGGTGCTCCGCCTCGCCACGCTCGCAGAACGCCAGCACCATCGCCTGCGGCGTGCTGTAGCCGGCCGCGCGGTGGTTTTCGCCGAGGATCTGCCCCAAGCCCCACGAGGCCGCCTTCAGCGCAGCGGTCTCGTTGATCGCCATCGCCTGCATCAGGCGGGGATAGCTGTCGGTCGGATAGGCGCCGGGCTTCCATGCCGCGTAGGCCAGCCCGAGGGAGGCGGCCCGCGTCCGTTCAGCACCCGCGAGGTTGCGCCAGAAGACGTGCGGCTCGAACAGCATCTTCGGCCGCTTCAGCCGGTCGAAGCCGCCGCCGGAGGCCTCCACCTCCATCACGGCGTGGATCTCGTCCTCGCCGACGCCGATGGTGTGGCCGATCCGGGGGAGGTCGTAATCGGTGAGGCGGGTGGCGGCCGAGACGAAGCCGGCGGCGCGCAGGCGCGCGAACGCGCCCGCGTCGGGGGACGGGGTCATGAGCGGCTCCGGAGGTGACGCGGGATCTTGATCGGGTTTTGATCGGGAGGCCGCCCCGCCGCGCGGGCGGGGCGGGAGAGGTCAGAAGACCTTGGCGAGAACGAAGGTCGCGACGATCACGCTCAGCGCCGTGACGGTGGCGAAGCGGGGATGGGCGGCGACGGCGTTGACGAGGGCGCGCAGGCCCTTCTTTCCGGCCGCGCCGGCGCCGTCCGCCACGGTCTGCGCAGCGGTCTCGACGGTGTTCTGGTCCATGGTGGTCTCCGTTTCTGGGGAGGGCTCACCCGAGGACGACGAGCGCGACGCGGCAGGTGCCGCATCCGATCGCGCCGGCCGCCGCTCGAGAGAGGTCGATCGACCGGCCGCCGACGAAGGGGCCGCGGTCGTTGATGCGCACGACCACCGAGCGGCCAGTCGCGGTGTTCGTGACTCGCACGCGGGTGCCGAAGCGCAGGCTCCGGTGGGCGGCGGTGAGCGCGTTCTGGTCGAACCGCTCGCCGTTGGCCGTCAACCGCCCGTGAAAGCCGGGCCCGTACCACGAGGCGATCTCAGAGCGGGCCGGCGTCACGCTGAGCACGAGGCAAGCGAGAGCGGCCCGCACCGCGAGGCGATGCAGGAGCATGGTGGTCCAATCACAAGAAGGCCGCATGGCGGCCAGCCAAGCGAAGCGTCTGGCGCCTGCGCAAAAAAGACGATGGCTCCCCGGTCAACTTCGGCAACCGGCTCTAGGGCTTAGCTGGGCGAGCGCTGCGGCACGCCTGCCCCCGGCCTTGACAGCCTCCGTTGGGCAGTGCCGAAGGGGGCTTCTCGGGAGAGAAGGGGATATTTGAAGATGCTCTACAAATGGGTCGGTGGCGCAGGCGCCGCGTATTACAACACCGTCTGGGAAGCAGTGCGGAATGCGGATGCGTACGCGCAGTTTCGCAGGAACGATGTTTACAACACAGTTCTAGAGCACGTGCATAAGCACGAGGGCGATTTCTATCTTGAGCGCCTTCACAATCAAGACTTCAGAAGCATTTGCTTCGCGTCGACCGAGGCCGACAGGATCGGCAACCCGGTCACTTTCGATTTCCAGGGCAACCAGATCTCTCCGACGACCCTGCGCTACGGCAAGGTCGCGCAAGACATGGTGGAGTTCTTCCCTGGCTTCCTGAATTTCCGCGCGTTCGCCGAAATCGGCGTCGGCTACGGAGGGCAGGCCCGCGTCATCTCCGAGTACTGCAAGCTACACAAGTCGAAGCTGGAGTCGTTCACGCTGATCGACATGCTTCCAGTCGTCATGCTGGCGCAGAGCTACCTCGACAACTTCCATCTCTATTGCCCGTTCGAGTTCGTTACCAAGTCGCAACTCAAGCGCGACCGCTGGTACGACTTCGTCTACAGCAACTACGCCTTCGCCGAATTCGATCGCGAGTTGCAAGACGAGTACATGCAGAACGTCATCCTGCGCTCGCGCAACGGCTACCTGACGATGAACACGGGCGTGCCCGGGAAGATCTGGAACGAGGGTGCGTACGACATCCACGAACTCGCGCGGGTGCTGCCGAACGCGACGATCCTGCGTGATGAGCCCATGGAGAAGACGAACTATGTCCTCGTCTTCGGCGACCACAAGATCACGAACGGCATGACCCCCGACGAGTTCATCGCCACCCTGAGCTAGCCTAGTGCCTTCTGGCTGGCCTTGTCGCCCATTCCTTGATGTGGTCCGACAAGGCCAGCGCGTCCGTTCTCACCATTTCGAAATCGAGGGTTTCGCCGTCGAACTTTTCGAAGCGCAGGCCGACGACTTCGTCCGCCGTGCGCGCTCCGCTGAAGCCTTTCAGGAAGCCGCCCTGAGGCTGGAAAGTCGTGGCGTCGGGGGTCAGTCCGGACAGAACTGAGAGGAGGGCGGGGATATCGCTGGGTTGCAGGAAGAATGCGCCTTCATGGCCGTCCCTGGATAGGGCCCATCCGCCCTGTAGGGCTTGAAGGGTCAGCTTGCCTTTAATCTCTTCCGCCACGCGTAGCCACCTCCATACGCGTCGCTGAAGCGGCGCACCACGGTAGGTATTCCATGACTGTCCGGCGGCTGTCAAAGACACCGAGCAATCGTATCTGGATAAGTCTAGTGCGCGGTCCAGGCAGTTCCGTTACAGTAGACTGGAATACGCGTAGCGCCGCCTCCACTCACGGAAGCATTGTACGTGGCGGTTGTCACATCCGTCGCCACGCGGATCTGGTCGCGCGTCGTCGCATTGCAGGCCGGCAGTGCTGCGACCGTGCTGGCAGCCGGTGAAGCGCCGCCGGCAAGACGCAGGTTGCCCGAGCCGTCGAGATACAGAACGTCTGCGCCGCTCCAGCGTATCGCGAACTGGTTCAGGCCGGTATCAAACCGCTGGCAGACGTTGAAGCCAGCATAGCAATCCTGCTGGCCAGGTGCGCGGACGACAGCGGTCGGCGATCCACCTTGCGCTGTGATCGTCGCTCCCTGAAAATCAACTGCCGCGCTGCTATAGGTGCCGGCGAGCTTCTGACCCACGGGCGACGCACTCTCGTCTCTGTACGTGCTGTCGCTGAATGTGCTCGTGCCCAGAATGCCGGGATAACGACCAACACCGATCGCGACCTTGCTCGACGTGTTGATTTCGAAGGCGGCGTCAGCAGCGAGTTTATTGCCAGCAAGCCAGATTCCCCACTCCAGGGCAAAATTATTGGTGTTTTGCGACGAAATATTGAGGCCAACGGTCGATTTGTTGCCTCCTCCGACAAATACATTTAGCGCATTGCAGGTATTTCCACTAAAAAGCGCGCAGTCATACCCGCTGTCGTTGTTTAGGTCCCATTCCGTGTTGGTCATATACTGCGGCTGATGGTTCATTGGCAGCAAGTGCATGTTGAAATTGTTCAGCCACGTTGCTCCCCCCTCGCCCTTAACGAAAGTCGTATTCGTAAAACCGATCTTCACCGCAAGGTTGTTGTAGTTTATCCAGATCAGCTTCGCCGTTCCGGACGTGAATTCGGCACTGCCTGGCGCTCCCCATGACGACGCACTGGATGCGACGGTTCCGGCCTGAGTGACACGGTAGACGTAGGCTTCTGTGGCGCCGGTCGGTTGGGCGATGATGTTGTCACCCAGCGCGACTGACGCATTCGACACGAAATTCTTCTTATATCCCGTGGTGACAAGGTAATCGATGCCTAGCGGACTATCCCAAGCCGCCCCATCCAAGGTTGTCGTCCGGTTGATGTGGTTGGTATAGTGGATTACATCGAGCGACGGAAAAGCCGCCCAGAACGGGACGATCTTGAAGGCATTCGTCTCGTCCGAGGAAGATTTCACCCCACGAATGGTCGAGACGTTGCCGTTGGCATCGATCGGCGCTTTGGCCGCGAGGGCATTGAGCAGCGACTGCCCGCCGACGACGGTGGTCTCCGCGTTGCCCGACAGGCGGAAGAGGTTCGCCGCCGTGTCCACGCAGCCGAACGGGACCATCGTCCTATTGGAGCGGTTGCGCACCGCCATCTGCTGGCAGGTTCCCGACGATTGGAGGCCGAGCTCCGGCAGCGTGAAGGTCTGAGCCGCGACCGGCCCCGCGACCAAGGCGGCCATGACCACCATCAGGGCGGCAAACGCTGCATGGAACGATCGCGACATGTGAACGGCTTTCACTTCGGCTGGAGGGCGGCGGCGGCAAGCAGGCTCGCGACCTGCACGTCGCTGAGGCTGAGCGTGCTTTGAACGAAGCGGAGCAAGGCGCTGTCAACGGTGACGAATGCGGTCGTACGATACGCCCGGTTGATCGCGTCCGTCGGAGCCCGTCTGGCGCGACTTCGTGGACGATGCCCGTTCGCTGCTTGGCCGGGAGACGTTCACGACGCTCCTCGCCGCCCACCAGCAGGTCACGGCCGAGAGGGACGAGGCGCGGGCCATCATCGAAGGGCTCGCCCGCGATCTGGCCAAGGACCGCGCCGAACTCGCCCGGCTCCGGGCCGAGGGAGAGGCGAAGGACAGGGCGCTGAAGGAAAAGACGGACGCCCTGGACGCCATTGAGGCGTGGCTAGAAGAAGTGCGCGTGCATTCTTCAGCAGCGACCGGCGGCCCCTGGCAGCACTACAACGAAGTGTTCCGACCACAGTTCGGCAACGGTCGCGTCACCGAAATACAGGTGGCCAGATCCGGCAAAGAAATCGTGCGCTGGGCCGGGTTCGATGGGCTGGACGACCCGATCGAACGCAAGAAGAACGCCAATGCCGCTTTGATGGTCGCGGCTGTCAACGGCGTGCGCCGTGCCATCGCCGCCATGGACCGCAGGCGTCGCACCGCGCTCGCCCGCGCGGCCACGGCAAGGGAGGGGTAGAGCCATGATCGCCCGTCAGATCACCTATTTTGGCCAGCAGGCCGTCGTCGTCTGCGATGCTAAGTGCGGCAAGGCGTGGGGCTTCCGAAATCGGCCGCGCGTCGAGTTCGGCGATGACCCTGATGACATCGCCTACCTCGCCGATGACGAGTTGAGCGAGGCCCCGGCCGATCCCGGCGACTACGAGGGCGGACACGCCAAGCCGACGCATCCCGACGAACGGCTCAACAAGTGGTGCGTCCGCGCCTGCGAGCGGCTGGAGATGTCCAAGCCGGGCAAGGCGAACGAGACCATCGCGGCTCGGGACTTCAGCCGGCGGGTGTTCAACCAGCCCTGGAAGCACGAAGCCCCCACCCCTGCGCTCAACCGTGAGGAGGCCGACCGTGGCTGAAAACCGCCCTTGCACGATCTGCGGTGAGACCGACCCGCATCCGGCCTCGCTCTGCCTCGCGAAGATCACGGGCTGCGCTGAGCGCGACAAGCCCTGCCAGTACAGCGTCGAGGGACAGGCACGCTTTGCCGCCTCCATGGAAGTGGCCGCTGAGCAAGGGGTTGCCGCCTTCAAGGCAGCAGCGGCCCATGGCGCGAAGATCCGGGAGGACGACCGTGGCGAGTGAGCGGCAAGAGGTGCTGGACACCTTCTATCACAAGCAGGGGCCGTGCTGCGCCGGCTGCGACTGGTGGCATTCGATCAGCGCCTTGGTCGGCGAGTGCCACCGGAGCGCGATGGTGTCCGGCCACGACCGAATGCTCGCCCTCGGCATTAGCCAATCCTCCATGGCCCTCGGCGCGGGCCACGCCATCACCGAGCGGCAGCACGTCTGCGGCGAGTTCAAGGACGAGTTCGAGTTCGACTGGACAAGCCTGCCGCTGCCGTACCGCAGGCGGCTCGGTGCCCTGGCTGAGAAGACCGCGATCCGAGCGCTTCAGGATGCCCTCAAGCTCAAGGGGGCTTCCCGATGACCCAAGCCTACCCGCTTCAATGGCCCGACTTCATTCCGCGCTCGACGCAGCGCGAGGCGGGCAAGTTCAAGACGACGCTGTCGGCCGCGCTCGGGAACGTGCGCGACAGCCTCCGCCTGTTCGGCGGCGACGGCGGCAAGCCGGTCACCGATATCGTGCTCTCGTCGAATGTCTCGCTCGGGCACGAGCGGCCCGCCGATCCCGGCATCGCGGTGTGGTTCAAGTGGGACGGGGAGTAGCGCTGCATCCCGGTCGACCGCTACCAGACGCCGGCCGCGAACCTCCAGGCGATCCACCACATCATCGAGGCCCGCCGCGTCGAGCTGCGACACGGGACGCTCGCCCTGGTGCGCGCCTCGATGCGCGGCTTCCAGGCGCTGCCGGCGCCGGGGTCCGCGTCGTGGTGGTCGGTCCTCCAAGTCGATGCCAACGCGACCGCCGATCAGATCGAGGCCGCGTTCAAGCGCCTCGCCCGCGAGCGCCATCCCGATCGGCCGGGCGGCTCGCACGACATGATGGCGGATCTCAACCGGGCCCGCGAGCAGGGGATGAAGGAGCGCGGCCGATGACGCGTAGCCTCTACGTCCCCGTCACCCTGACCATCGCCGGGGCTCAGTGCGGTCTCGGAATCGCTCAGCGCGATCTCGATCTGATCGGGTCCGGGCTCATCCTGGCCGTGCTGGCGCTCGTCGTTGCGCGCCTGCCGGGATCGGGGCGGCGGGACCGGTTCTTTTCTCGGCCTTCGACCTGCGAGGGGAGGGCGGATTGACCACGCTTCCGCTCGGCCTCCTCCCGCGTATGCTGAACCGCGATCAGGCGGCCGAGTATTGCGGCTGCGAGTCGCTGAGCGCGTTCGACGATTGGCGCCGGCGCGGGATCGTGCCGGAGCCGATGCCAGGGACGACGAAGTGGGATCGCCGCCTGATCGATAGGTGGCTTGATCGCCGCTCCGGTCTCGTATCCGATGCCGGCCCATCCGCTGCGGAGGAATGGCTGGCCCAGCATGCGCGTTAGGCTCAAAGGTGTGAAGCAGGTCCGCAAGCGGCTCGCGGACGGCTCGACCAAGCTCTATTTCTACCACCGCGCGACGATGACGGCGCTTCAGGGCGAGCCCGGCACGGCCGAATTCGCGGCGTCGTTCGCCGAGGCCGGACGCGCGGCGGCGCAGAAGCGCAGCGCCGGCACGGTCGAGTGGCTGATTCGCCAATACCAAGGGTCCGGCGCGTGGGACCGGTTGGCCGCCTCAACGCGCGAGATCGCGACCATCAACTTGCGCGCCGTCGAGGCGAAGTGGGGATCGATGCCCCTCGACGTGGTCAACCTCGTCCCGCGCCCCGGCCTGCCGAGCGCGCGGACGCTGATGCTCGATTGGCACGAGGAATTGGCCGCGGCGCACCCCCGCGCAGCAGATGCGAAACTGTCGGCGATCAATGCCGTCTTCGCATGGGCGATCGACCGCGGGCACATCGCCCGTAACCCGATCGGCACGTTCACCCGCGCCTACCGGGCAAATCGGTCGGACCTGATCTGGCTGCCAGAGCACATCGCCGCCTTTGAGCGGGTAGCGACCCCTGAGATGGCCCTCGCTCTGGCGCTGGCGCTCCACACAGGCCAGCGCCAAGGCGATCTGCTCGCGTTGCCGTGGTCGGCCTATGACGGCGAGGCGATCACGCTGCGCCAGGGGAAGACGAAGGCCGCCGTCTACGTGCCGGCGACCGCGGCGCTGCGCGAGGCCTTGGCTGGAGCCCCGAAGCGCTCGCCGACGATCCTGACCATGACGTCGGGCCGCCCCTGGCTGAAGCGGCACTTCCACACAACGTGGACCGACACCGTGAAGGCGGCCGGCATCACACAGGATCTGCACTTCCACGATCTGCGCGGAACGGCCGTCACGATGCTGGCCGAGGCTGGGTGCACGGTGCCCGAAATCGCGACCATCACCGGCCACTCGCAGACGCACGCGCAGAAGATCCTCGATCGCTATCTGGCCCGCACGCGCACCCTCGCGCGCAGCGCCATCGCGAAGCTTGAAGACCACCGCCGAGGGCGGAAGCTGGAAACCAAAATGGAAACCAGATCGACGTAGCCATTTCCCGATCTGGCTAAGTCGTTGATAAGTAATGGTCGGAGCGAGAGGATTCGAACCTCCGACCCCTAGTCCCCCAGACTAGTGCGCTAACCGGGCTGCGCCACGCTCCGACGCCCTTGCGGGGCCCGCGGCTCATAGCTTTCCGGGC
>JAAIGG010253417.1_pt1 | contig 10756 bp, 9 predicted proteins | sample 6487391 | NCBI WGS metagenome assembly JAAIGG01 (sample SAMN13974130, study PRJNA590717) | phyllosphere metagenome | biome: asymptomatic weeds; feature: pooled weeds collected from a community garden; material: weeds; isolation source: pooled asymptomatic leaves from various weed species from...
ATCAACAGTATCAATCACTACTTGATCGGTTCTATACCTGCTATATCCATCTGGATGAATTATTATTAAATCGCTATTTTGATGGACGTTTTTTATCGATTTTCGCGCAAGCCTTTTCACATCAAGACGTTATTAATTTTTCAAAAATCGACCGTAATTTTGAAAAGGATAAATTCCCAACGTTAATACGAACATGGTTTTATAAAAGCTATATTTTAGTTTTTGAGTTTGAGAGTGTTTGGGGACGTTACGCTATAGATATTCATGCGGATAAAAAAATATTCTTAGTTCCCAGAAATATTAAAGCTAAAGAGCATCTTGGTTTGTCAAAATGGCAGACTCGAGAAAAAATTGTTATTTTTAGTGAAGATAATTGGATTGAGTATTTACCGAACTACTCAATATTTGGTCAGGATAGCCTTATCGATAATGAGCAACTTGCATGCTTAGTCGCCGAAATTGACCAACTTGTTCCAGAGAGTGTAGCGGTATGCGCAGAATAGTCTTTATATTACTAATCTCTTTAGCCATGCCTAGTTTTGCTAACTCATTAAATCGTGTAGTTAAAGTGAGTCCTTGCGTAAGAGGTACTCAACTAAACCAGCATGATTTGACTGAACATTATCACCAAGGAATATTTAATATTTATTATACCTTACAAGGTGATGATGCAATTAAATCTACCCTCCCTGTTTCTTCTACAAATACCTCAGAAGTTATTCGTGATATAGCGACACAATTAACGTCAGCAAATCAATTCTATCAGCAAGATCTTCATCTCATTTTACCTCTTAAGCAAACTATTTATCGTCAAGCACAGCAGATAAATGTCTTTATTATTAATTTGAATGGAATGGGTAGGGCATTCGATAGAGTCGCTTATGAAACACTAAAGAGTGGTGAAAAAATACCTTGTGGAATAAAGATCATGCTATCCAACCATCTCAATCCGTTAGTCAATCCCACTCCAGCTCATGAATTATTTCATCTTTATCAGTACGGTTATACGATGTTCAAACAACGCTGGTATCTCGAAGGCATGGCGCATTGGTTGGAACAAGTATTCAAGCCAGAGCAAAGTGTAAGTATAAACCTGACCCCTCCCTTAAACTGCAATGTTTGGTATCAGCAAAATTATCAAGCATCGCTCTTCTGGCAGAGCATTGCTAATTACTACACGCATAATGCGCCAACTACTGTCAGCGTAAAAAAAGCAAAATACAGTAATCAGCAACCCGTGTTTAAGCAGCCTGTTATGGAAGGGGGAGCATTCGTTCAACCGATGCTTAATGCATTAGCTAAGTTAAGTATTCAGGTTTCACTGGATAACCAGAGGCCGAATAGTCAGTGGAGTGAATCACAACAACACGATCCTGTAGATAATGCCAAGCTTTGTGACAGCATTAACCAACTTATAAAGTAATACTAGTAATATATCGAGATTCAAACACCGCCCTACAATCACAGAATCAATGTGTACTTGAAGAATTCTTATTCTGGGGGAGTGATCGCTATCTCGCTTATCTAAATATCGTACACTCGGCTTACTTCCATTGATTAAGGATAGATTACTCATGATTATCTCTTCCGCCAGTGATTATCGTGCTGCGTCCGAACGTATCTTGCCACCATTTCTTTTCCACTATATGGATGGTGGTGCTTACGCTGAATATACGCTGCGGCGCAATGTTGAGGATCTTTCTCAGATTGCATTACGCCAGCGGGTGTTACGTAATATGGAGTCACTCGATCTCTCGACCACACTCTGGGGAGAAAAACTGGCAATGCCCATGGCTTTAGCCCCCATTGGACTCTGTGGTATGTATGCCAAACGGGGAGAGTGTCAAGCGGCAAAAGCCGCTGAGAGTAAAGGTATTCCGTTTACACTCTCGACGGTCTCTGTTTGTCCGATAGAAGAAGTCACCGCATCAATTCAGCGTCCTATGTGGTTTCAGCTCTATGTTTTAAAAGATCGTGGATTCATGCGCAATGCACTTGAGCGGGCGAAGGCCGCGGGATGTACTACGCTAATTTTTACCGTCGATATGCCAACGCCAGGGGCACGGTATCGTGATGCACATTCGGGCATGAGTGGTAAATATGGCAATCTCCGTCGATACTGGCAGGCAGTGACTCATCCCCAGTGGGCATGGGATGTCGGTGTACAGGGAAGACCGCATGACCTCGGTAATATTTCGGCATACCGAGGTAAACCAACAGGATTAGAGGATTATATCGGCTGGTTAGCTAAAAATTTCGATCCGTCTATCTCGTGGCGTGATCTTGAGTGGATCCGTGATTTTTGGGATGGTCCTATGGTGATCAAGGGGATCTTAGACGCCGAAGATGCTAGAGATGCGGTACGTTTTGGTGCCGATGGTATTGTGGTATCTAACCACGGGGGACGGCAGTTAGATGGCGTACTTTCCTCAGCGCGAGCCCTACCAGAGATAGCTGATGCAGTGAAAGGAGATATTACTATTCTTGCTGACAGTGGGATACGTAATGGTCTTGATGTGGTACGTATGTTAGCACTTGGCGCGGATGCGACATTATTAGGTCGAGCCTTTCTCTATAGTCTGGCAGTTGCTGGGCAGCAGGGGGTGGCTAATGTGTTATCGTTGATTGAAAAAGAGATGCGTGTTGCGATGACGTTGACCGGGGCGAAGAGTATTAGCGAGATTACCCCCGACCTCTTGGTAAGATCAGGGTTATAATCGTTAACCTGCTTACTTAAGGGCATGAAAATGCCCTTAAGCCCAAAGCAAAGTTAGTGCAGTAATAAAAAGTAACTACCAATGCCTAATCCCAACAGCACAATATAAATTAAGCAATATTTCAGTGTGCCGGACATAATATCGCCACTTAAACTATCCATTTTGCAAGACGATACGGCAATGGCAATACTTTGTGGTGAAATCATTTTCCCTCCAGTAGCCCCCGCGGTATTGGCTGCAGCGAGAATCGTGGGATCCACACCCAGTTGATGCGCTGCCGTTGCTTGCAGCTTACCGAACAACACATTAGCATTCGTATCGCTGCCTGTTACAAAAGTCCCCAACGCCCCGATAAAGGGAGAAATAAATACGTAGCCAATACCGGTGGTGGCTACGAGCGTAGTCGCGATAATTGTAATCATGCCACTTTTATCCATAACGGTAGCCATCGCAACAATCGCCATGATGGCGAGAATTGATTTTCTGAGCTGAATCACTGTCGTCAAAAAGACTCTGACGAGATGATTTACTGTGCTGCCTTGTAGTTTTCCACCGATTATCGATGCCAGCAAGATCAATACCCCTGGGGTAATCAACCACTCTATTTTTAATACCAAATACTCGTTATGCCCGATGGGGAAATTAAGTGAGCTTACTACCGCACCGAGACTGTTTTTAATTATCGGGAAAAGGGGGGAGCAGAGAACGATAAAAATAAAGGTTAGCATATAGATGCTACAGGCTTTAATTAAACGAGTAATTGAAACGGAAGTGGTGGTGGTAGGTTTTTGTAAGATACGCGCCAAAAGGATGGTTGTGATTAGCCCACCTAGACTTCCCGCAAAAGCTGGAAGCTCAGCGCCAAGATAATGGGCGACTAAATATTGTGGGAGTAAGGAAAAAAGCCCGCACATCAGTGTAATAAAGAAAACACCACGAATTGCCTTAATACCACCACCGATAATGGCGACTAATAAAAAAGGAAGTAAAATATTGAAAGCGGCAAGTTGGTAAATAATGGTGGTACTGAGCGATTGTATCGGTAGACCTGTTTGCTCTGCTAACATAATCACTGGAATACCCACAGCACCAAAAGCGGTAGGAACCGTATTGGCAATCAGTGAAACAATAGCCGATTTTAATGGTGAAACCCCTAATGCAATTAAGATTCCTACCGGTATAGCCACCGCCGTACCATACCCTGCGACTGCTTCTAAAAAACCGCCGAAGCCCCAAGCTATAATTAAGACCTGAATACGCTGATCATCACTAATAGCGGCTAGTGCCTGCTTTATCACTTCCATACTGCCATTATGTGTCATTAGATTATAGCTATAGATAGCCGCCACAATCACTAACACGATAGGCCAAAGTCCTTTCGTTGCGCCATAAAGTGTGGCACCAAGCAGAGCAGATAAAGGCATTGCGAAGAAAAGATTGGCTGCGAGTAGTGTCAGACACAGGGTTATAAGTATGGCGTAGTGTATCGGAAGTTTAATTTTGAGAATTAAGATGATTAATAAAATGAGCGGTGCGATAGCAACGCCAAATGAAAGGGTGTCGGATATCATATTAATTCCCGAAATAGTGGTAAGTGAATAGTTATATTCACTTATAAACCGAGTTATCAGGTTATCGTTTGTTTATTATCAAGCTTTTCGTTATCGATCACATTTTATTTTCTATTCACACTTTCCTATAAGTAACGAAAACATTGTTATCTGTTCTTACTACCACGTTACGCATTGTTTCTACTTAAGATATATCTTTTTTTGTAATATTTTACTGGAATTCTCCCATCAACTAAAAAACGTCTTTATTAAAAAATATTCTAGTGTAATTCTATAGGGCACGTCATTAAGCAGTGAGGTTTTTAAAATACGCTACCTTATAGAGGTTACTGGGATGACAGGAAAGGCTCCGTGGGAGTTGGCGGTGGATAAAGTCGGAAAGCGTATAAGTAGTTATGTTCGTATTATTGGGTTATTACTAGGCTTTCTCAGTGGATTTCCCTTAACACATGCTGCACTGCCAACGGTAGGCAGGGTCATCGATCCAGTGGTAGTTTCTCAAGGTGGAGAAATCATACTCTCCCAACACCGAACGGTATTTCAGCGATGGCAACTCGATTCTACGGATTCCCAAGCAGAGCTAGTTATTCATGTTGCGGGAAGATTAACGGCGAAACATCAGTTAGCGGGATTGATCACACAGCTTGCAACACTCACTATTGATCGACGACACATTCGCTTTATTACCATCGTAAATACTGATGATACCCTGTTTGGTAGCGCTTTTTTTGTCGAGCGCAGCCTAATCATTACGAAAAAAGAGTCTCCTCAAGATAGCTTTATAGTCGATCGTAGTGGTGTTGTGGCACATCGCTGGCAACTACAACCAGGCAGTGCCGCCATTGTTTTGTTAGATCGACAACAAAAGGTGGTGTTTTTTCATCAAGGAGCACTCACTCAAGCCCTTGAACAGCAGATTATCTACAATATTTCTCAATTCACTGCTAAGTCATAAATAAATCGCGATGAGAAACTTACCTTTTGCGAAAGCTCAACTACGCTTAAGTTTACCGGTGTAAATCGTCAGTTTATTCGGGGTCTCCCGAAAGTGGGAGTAACTATGGTAACGATCACGAAAGATTCTTATGATCTCTGTGCGATCCGAGTGTCACAACTCACTGAAAAAATTGAGCAGCGTCTTGACCAGTTGCTCCCGAATTTAGGGGAACGCGATAAAGTTAGCCAAGCGATGCGCGAGGGGACACTGGCGCCTGGTAAGCGTATCAGACCGCTGTTATTACTATTGGTCGCCCAAGACTTGGGATATTGCGGAGCCTCCGATGCTATTGTCGATTTAGCCTGTGCAGTAGAAATCATCCACGCTGCATCGCTAATTCTTGATGATATGCCTTGTATGGATGATGCACAGTTACGACGCAATCGGCCAACACTGCACCGTCAGTTTGGTGAACCTGTTGCGTTGCTTGCTGTGGTCGCGTTAGTCAGTAAGGCTTTCAATATTATTGCGCTCACTGAGGGACTTAGAGCCACGGCTAAGAATTTGGCGATTGCCGAGTTGTCTCAGGCGATTGGTTTACAGGGACTAGTGCAGGGACAATACCAAGATATTATGCAAGGGAGTCACTCTCGCAGTAAAGAAGCGATCTTAATGACTAATCATTATAAAACGAGCACTCTATTTGGTGCTGCATTACAGATCGCCGCGATTGTAGCGCAAGCAGATGAGATTAGTCGTGAACAGCTTCGACATTTTTCATTCAATTTGGGGCAAGCCTTTCAGCTACTCGATGACCTAACGGATGACGATGCAACGAGCGGTAAAGATATCGGCCAAGATCGTGGTAAATCGACGGTAGTTAATCTACTCGGTGCGACTTGTGTGAAAAAACAGTTATGTGACTATCTCTCTTCAGCCAGTCAGCATCTTACCAACGCTTGCCCTAATAGTCTTTTCACAGACCAGTTTATCGATCAGTGGTTTAGTCACAAACTTGCATCGCTAACATAGCTGATGAATGCCAGCCGTGGAGCCTGTTTTCAATTATGATAACTTAATAGTGAACTCAATAATTACCTTAATCTCGAGCACGAGATACGTGTGCAAGGCGGTGGCCCCCTTTCAGCAGCACGTTCTATCGCTTAGGGATTATCCTTTTGTAGGAGGGGCACGGTGCATCACAGGCACTCACCCGTTTGCCGAGTTGCGCCGAGGCTATCATGGTTGAGTATGATGTTATTTTTGTCGGAATGGGGTTAGCTAACGCGTTGATCGCACTTCGGTTACAACAAGTCCACCCCGAATTAAACGTGCTAATAATTGAAGCCGCGCAACAGGTCGCAGGTAATCATACTTGGTCATTTCATCGTAGTGATATAACTGAACAACAACTATCATGGCTTTCACCATTAATTGATTATCGCTGGCCTGGTTATCGAGTCCGTTTTCCTGAACATCAACGACTATTATCCAGCGAGTATTTGACCCTCACCTCAGATCGTTTAGCCCAAGTTATTACTCAGCGATTTGCCAACCAGTGTCGGCTAAATTCGCCAGTGACTGAAGTCACAGCTCATCACATTAAATTAGAGAACGGTGAGCAATTTTTTTCACACACTGTTATTGATGGACGAGGCTTCATTGCCGATTCATCAATGTCTATCGGCTTTCAAGCCTTTGTGGGGCAAGTATGGCGAGTTGCCAGGCCTCATGAGTTGGACTATCCCATTATTATGGATGCCACCGTAACGCAACAGCAGGGTTTTCGTTTTGTCTATACCTTACCCCTAGATAGCTATCATCTACTGATTGAGGATACGCACTATATCGATGATGCTTGGTTGCAACCCCAACAGGCGCGGGAAAATATTATTCATTATGCACAACAGCAAGGTTGGCAACTGTTGGAGATGATACGCGAAGAGCAAGGGGCACTACCGATAACCTTAGCAGGTAATCATCGAGCCTTTTTAGCGCAGCGTAATTATCCCTGTAGTGGCTTACGTGCGGGGTTATTTCATGCAACCACTGGCTACTCGTTACCCAGTGCTATGGCAGTGGCTGAAATGATTGCCTCACTCCCTAATCTATCAAGTGAGCAAGTACAGCAGGTCATTACGCAATTTTCGCAACATCAGTGGCGTAAGCAGCGTTTCTTTCGTTTACTTAACCGAATGCTGTTCTTAGCTGCCCCTGCGAATCAACGTTGGTATGTAATGCAACGTTTTTACCGGCTTAATGCAGGGTTAATTACCCGTTTTTACGCAGGGCGACTCCGCTATAGCGATAAAATACGGATTCTTAGTGGTAAACCACCTGTTCCATTATTCGCCGCAATCAAAGCCATGCTTAAACGCTTTAAGGGATGAAAGAGAGATGAAGAAAACCATCGTGATTGGTGCAGGATTCGGCGGGCTAGCACTCGCGATTCGCCTTCAAGCAGCGGGCATACCGACCTTATTACTTGAACAGAGAGATAAACCGGGAGGGCGCGCCTATGTGTATCAAGATCAAGGGTTTACTTTTGATGCGGGGCCTACTGTTATCACCGATCCTTCGGTACTCTATGAGCTCTTTACCTTGGCCGGTAAGCATTTGGAAGATTACGTTGAGTTACTTCCGGTCAAGCCGTTTTATCGACTCTGCTGGGAATCAGGAAAAATATTTAACTACGATAATGATAGCGAAAATTTAGCACAGCAGATTCGGCAATTTAATCCGGCAGATGTTGCCGGCTATCAGCAGTTTCTTTCTTATTCACGCGCCGTATTTAAAGAGGGATACCTGAAGTTAGGTAGCAAGCCTTTCTTATCCTTTCGCGACATGGTGCGAGTGGCTCCACAACTTGGCCGGTTACAGGCTTGGCGTAGTGTTTACAGTAAAGTCGCCAGTTATGTCCGGGACGAACATTTGCGGCAAGCCTTCTCTTTTCACTCACTTTTAGTGGGGGGGAATCCCTTTGCCACCTCATCAATCTATACATTGATTCATGCGCTAGAGCGTGAGTGGGGCGTATGGTTTCCTCGGGGTGGAACTGGGGCGCTGGTACAAGGATTGGTGAAACTTTTTGAAGATCTTGGCGGTAAAGTAGAGCTTAATGCTCAAGTTGATGAGATTGATTGTGATACTTCACGAGTCACTGGCTTACGCTTAACCGATGGTCGTTATTTCGGCGTATCGGCAATCGCCTCCAATGCGGATGTTGTCCATACTTATCGTCATCTATTGCGTGAGCATCCACCGTCGCAGGCTAATGCTCGGCGATTAGAGAGAAAACGTATGAGTAACTCTCTCTTCGTTCTCTATTTTGGGCTGAATCATCATCATGAACAACTCGCCCATCACACGGTCTGCTTTGGGCCACGTTACCGTGAGTTGATAGACGATATTTTTAACCTCAACGGTCTCTCGGAAGATTTCTCCCTTTATTTGCATGCGCCTTGTGTCACCGATAGTTCCTTAGCCCCGCCTGGTAGCGGCAGCTATTATGTACTTGCTCCGGTACCACACTTAGGTACCGCGGATCTCGATTGGCAGATCGAAGGGCCGCGGTTACGCGATCGAATCTTCGCCTATCTGGAACAGCATTATATGCCGGGATTACGTAGTCAGTTGGTCACCCATAAAATGTTCACACCGTTCGATTTCCGCGATACGTTGAATGCCTGGCAAGGGTCTGCATTCTCGCTCGAACCCATATTGACGCAGAGTGCATGGTTTCGACCTCATAATCGAGATAGTCGATTAAAAAATCTGTATTTAGTCGGCGCCGGAACCCATCCAGGTGCTGGGGTTCCCGGGGTTATTGGTTCAGCTAAGGCGACTGCCCGTTTAATGATTGAGGATCTTAATGTCTAGTCCAGCGCTCGATCGCTATGTTATAGAGACAATACAAGCAGGGTCGAAAAGTTTTGCTGTTGCCTCAAAACTTTTTGATACGAAGACAAGGCGTAGTGTGTTGATGCTTTATGCGTGGTGCCGTTATTGCGATGACACTATCGATAATCAACAGTTGGGTTTTACATCATTACGCCCAGAGACAACGACATCGGAGCAACGTCTTGAGATGCTCAAAACGCAGACTGCTGCTGCATTTGCTGGTAATGCGATGCAGGAGCCAGCTTTTATTGCACTACAGCAGGTGGCTATACAACATTCGTTGAGCCAGAAATTTGCTGATGACCACCTTCAAGGCTATGCCATGGATGTTGCTGCAGTCACTTATTCCACTATTGATCAAACACTCGCCTATTGCTACCACGTGGCGGGAGTTGTTGGTTTGATGATGGCGCAGATTATGGGGGGCAGTGCCGAGTCTACTTTAGACCGTGCATGTGATTTAGGGCTAGCATTTCAATTAACCAATATCGCGCGTGATATTGTGGAAGATGCTGATATTGGACGTTGCTATATTCCGGAAAGTTGGTTGATTGAGGAAGGGCTAACTCTGAGCACCTTTGCACTGCCTGAGCATCGTGCGCAACTCAGTCGAGTTGCCTGTCGCATGATTGATTATGCGGAGCGTTACTATCGTTCTGCATATGATGGATTATCGGGGCTTCCCATACGCTCGGCCTGGGCGATTGCCACGGCTCGCCGCGTATACCGGCAGATTGGGATAGAGATTAAAAACAATGGGGCAGGTGCTTGGCAACAACGCGTCAGCACCTCAGGTTTGCAGAAAGCACTGCTGCTGCTGATGGCGACAGGAGATGTTATTCTTTCTCGATTTCGCGCAGTGAAACCTCGCTCATCAACGTTGTGGCAGCGACCTTAGTCCGTCTTTTTTGATGATCGGCACGTAGCTTGGCACGTAACTTATCGAGTGGCGGTGCGTAAATAAAGCCAAAAGAAACACAATTATCTTTTCCCCGAACAGCATGATGCAGGCGATGGGCGAGATAAAGACGCCGACAATAGCCGCGCCGAGGGATGTAACGAAAAGGCCAGCGCTGATGGACGAGCCCGTCATGTAGGACAAAGTAGATGATTCCATAGAGCGTCATGCCTACGCCGATCCACTGTAATGGCCAAATACCTTGGCTGCCTGTAAAAATCAATGCCATTGCCAAGAGTGCAAACACCACGGCATAGAGATCATTGACTTCGAAGACTCCGCGGGCTGGGGCGTGATGCGAACGATGCCAGCCCCAACCCCAGCGATGCATAATATGCTTATGCGCAACGGTAGCGACTATCTCCATAACAATAACCATTGCTAACGTAATCACTATATTACTCAGCCACAGCATAAACTCTCCACACGATTCCCTAATAGTTGGGGCAAAGTAAGTCTAACAGAGTTCTAGAATTTTGCTGGTGTCGATGCAGTGACGATGTCGTTGGCACCTGCTCAATCGGCTAGTGTCATGATTGCTTGCTTTCCTAGAGACATCAGAAGTATCTTCATAGGTTACGCCTATAACATATTAGGGTTGATAGGATTATCCACAAATATGAGGAGTTAACGATGTTTAGTCATGTGCTAGTCGGAACCGATGATCTTGAAA
>JAAIGG010511386.1_pt1 | contig 10747 bp, 7 predicted proteins | sample 6487391 | NCBI WGS metagenome assembly JAAIGG01 (sample SAMN13974130, study PRJNA590717) | phyllosphere metagenome | biome: asymptomatic weeds; feature: pooled weeds collected from a community garden; material: weeds; isolation source: pooled asymptomatic leaves from various weed species from...
AGCTCCTGGGCGTTGGGAAAGGCCGTGGTGTAGGTGGGCGAGCCCGGCAGCACGGTCTGGGCCTGGTTGCTGTTCACGATTTTGTACAGCGTCACGTTGGCCGAGAGGGCACCCTGGAGCAGGTCGTTCTTGAGCCCCACCTCGTACTGGTCGATAATCGACGGAGCTAGCGAAGCCCCGGTCACGTCCACGCCGCCGTTGGGCGAGAAGGAGTTGGAGTAGGAGGCAAAGACGGCCGAGGTCTTAATCGGTTGGTACACCACGCCCAGCCGCGGCGAGAAGGCGTTGTCGTAGCGGCGGTTCTCCACGTAGGTACCGGCCGTTTTGTTGGTCAGCGTAGCGGGGTTGGAGTAGTAATACACGTCGCTGGGCGTTTCCTGGTAGCTCCAGCGCAGGCCCGCCAGCACCTTCACTTTCTCGCCGAGGCTCACGAGGTCCTGGGCGTAGAAGCCGGCGCGGCGGGTATTGTCCTTGGTAATGGAGTTGCGCACGAGGGCGTCGAAACCGCTCAGGCGCAGGGCGGGTTGGGTGAGTACCCGGCTGGGATCCAGAATGTTGATAACATCGAACGTCGAAACGGCCGTGGTGGCGCTGGTCGGCGTGGCCGGGTTGGTGTAGGCCAGGGTAGTGGTGCTGTACTGGTCGGCATCAGCCCCCACGAGCAGGGTATGGGCGATGGCCCCGGTGCGGAACTGCCCGGTAAGGTCAACCTCGGCCAAGAAGTAGTTCTGGGCGGTTTCCGAGCGTTGCAGGCCCCGGTTCCAATTGCCGTAGGTAGCGCCGGGCGTACCCACGATGTTGGTGGGGCGGGCGGCGCTTTGCAGGTTGTTGTCGTAGCGCTGAAAGCCCGTGATGCCGCGCACCGTCCATACGTCGCTGAGGCGGCTGGTGAGGGTGGCGGTGGCGCTGGTTTGCTGGGTGGCGTTGCGGGCATCGGCCACGTTAAGGAAGCGCGAGCGCGAGTCCTGAATCTGGTAGTTGATGGCCCCGATGCCGTAGTCGGGCGTGCGGCGGTCGCGCAGGTAGTCGCCCTCCACGACGAGATCGGTCTTGGGGCTGAGGCGGAAGAGCAGCGAGGGGTTGACGTAGACGCGGTTGTAGCTCACGCCGTCGCGGTAGCTGTCGCCGCGCTCGTAGGTGCCGTTGAGGCGAAACGCCGCCTTGTCGCTCTGCCCGATGGCCCCGTACACGTCGAAAATCGGCTTCACCAGGCCAAAGCTGCCCGCCCGCATTGTCACCGAGCCGCCGCGCTCGAAGAGCGGCTTCTTGGTCACGAGGTTGAGTACGCCGCCCGCCGCCACGTTGCCGTAGAGAATGGCCGCGCTGCCCTTCAGCACCTCTAGGCGCTCCAGCGAGCTGGTTTCGGGCATGATACCGTTGTTGAAGCGCACCCCGTTTTTGAAGGTGTTGTTGCTGGTGTAGGCAAAGCCCCGGCTGGCAATTTCCTCCTGCGTGCCGCCGGCCGCGCCCATCACGTACACGCCCGGGGTGTTGGCCAGCACGTCGCTCAGGCGCAGCACTTGTTGCTGCTCCAGCACCGGGCGCTCCACCGTGAGGCTGGCCTGGGGCATGTCGAGCGGGGCAATGGGTAGCTTGCCCACGGTGGTCGGGCGCTGATTGAGCGTTTTGTTGCCGGTTACGGTCACTTCCTCTAGTTGGCGGTCGCCGCGGGCCAGGGTCTGGGCCGGGGCCGCCACGGTTTGGCCGGCTACCACTTCAACCGTTACTTCCTGCGCCGAGTAGCCCAGGCCCGTGAACGTGAGCACCTGCCAGCCAGCCGGGGCCTCCAGCCGGAAATTCCCCGCCGCATCGGGCGTGGTACCGTGGGTAGTGCCGCGCACCAGCACGGCCACGTGGTCGGCGCTCTGCCCATCGGCCAGCGTCACGCGGCCGGTAATGGTACCCATGCGGTGGTGCGGAGCGTGGTGCGGGGCGGCCGGAGCCTGCGTCTGGGCCTGGCCGAGTAAAGGAAGCGCGAGAGTGGAAAGAAGTAAAGAAGAGGAGAGGTGTCGCATGGGCTTATTTAGAATAGTTCAACGCAGTGCAAAGTTGCAGCTAGCTTTAGAATTGTTCCAAATAAGCAAAAGGCAGTTAAATGAAGGTAGTATGAAGATTAAATTGAGTTGCGTGATCAGTGAATTGATTATGAAGATTATAACTAAATAAAAAACCTCTTGAAAGGAGGTTTTTTATTTAGAATAAAATTAAATAACTGCTAGTGCCGCTACGCTAAGGCTACTGCATTCTCCAGTAGCGGCGGCATAACAGCCAATTGAAAAGCCTCGGCGACGAGCTCGTAAGAGCGTAGGCGGTCAGCAAAGTCGGCGGTAATGCTGGTCAGGATAAGCTCCTCCACTTCGTAGGCGGCAGCCAGTTCGGTGAGTTGGTCGCGTACCTGAGCTGGCGTGCCGCTCACCACGCGGGCCTGGTGGTGGCGCAGGCGCGCCAGCTCCAGCGGGCCAAACTGGTAGGCCGCCGCTTCGGCCGCCGTGGGGTAGGGGCCCCGCACGCCCTGCTCGAAGCGCAGCAACTGCATGAGCATGGCCTTAGCCAGGGCGTTGGCCTTGTCCTCGGTATCGGCGCACAGCACGAACAGCGCCACGCTGGCCGCGGGCGCGGCCAGCTCGGGCGAGGGCCGGAACTGCTGCCGGTAGGCCCGCACCGCGGCCGGCCCGCCGTGGGGGTTGATAAACTGCGCAAACGTGAAGCCCATGCCGAGCTGCGCCGCAAACTCGCCGCTCTGCCCGCTGCTGCTGAGCAGCCACAGCGCCGGCTGGGTCTCGATGCGCGGAATGGCCTGCACCCGCTCGTGGATGGTTTCGGGCGTGCGCTCGTCGCGCAGGTAGGCTTGCAGGTCCACGAGCTGTTCGATAAAAGCTTGCTCCTCAAACTTATTACTGGGGTTGAGCGCGTAGGCGGTGAGGCGGTCGGCCCCCGGCGCCCGGCCGATACCCAGGTCGATGCGGCCCGGGTGCAGGGCCTCCAGCAGCTTGAAGTTTTCGGCTACTTTCAGGGCTGAGTAGTGGGGCAGCATCACGCCGCCCGAGCCTAGCCGGATGCGGCGAGTGTACGCGCCCAGGTGGGCCAGCAGCACCTCGGGCGCGGGGCCGGCCAGGGTAGTGGTGTTGTGGTGCTCGCTCACCCAGTAGCGATGGTAGCCGAGGCGGTCGGTCAGTTGGGCGAGCCGGGTGGTTTCCTGCAAGGCCTGGACGGCGGTGGCACCGGGGCGCACCGGCGACTGGTCGAGCACGCTCAGGCGCAGGGTAGGGGAGGTAGGCATAAGCTAGCGGAATAGGAAAAACGAGAATCGACCGGTAAAAACATCGGCTTCCGCCGCCTTGTTTCCGGGGCCGAATCCTTTTCCAGTTTCGCAACCTTCCCTTTATGAGCACTCCCAACTCGCTCGTGCTGCCCGTGGCCGACGGCACCCAGCTGCACGCCTACGTGGCCCAGCCCCAAGGCAGTACCAACGCCCCCGGCCTTATCCTGTTCCAGGAAGCCTTCGGCGTGAACGGCCACATTCGCAACGTGGCCGACCAGCTGGCCGCCGCCGGCTACGTGGTGATAGCGCCCGAGCTGTACCACCGCACCGCCGCGCCGGGCCTCGAAATTCCGTACGCCGAGTTTGCCACCCAGGCCACGCCGCACTACCGGGCCATTACGCCCGAAAACCTGGCCCAGGATGCCCAAGCGGCCTACGACTGGCTGCAAGCCCAGCCCAACGTGCAGCGCGATAAAATCGGGGCCATCGGCTTCTGCCTGGGCGGGCAGGTTGCCTTCGTGGCCAATGCGGCGCTGCCGCTGCAAGCGGCCGTGTCGTACTACGGCGGCGGCCTGCACACCCGCACGGCAATGGCGAAGGACCTGCACGCCCCGCACCTGTTCTTCTGGGGCGGGCTCGACCAGCACATCTCGAAAGAAAACATCACAACGATCATCGACGCCGTAGCCGCCGCCGGCAAGCCGTATATCAACACCGTCATTTCCTACGCCGACCACGGCTTCAACTGCGACGAGCGCCCCAGCTACCATAAAGAGGCCGCCGCCGAGGCGTGGGCGCTCACGCTTGCTTTTTTCAAAGAAAAGCTGGGCGCGTAGCGCTCGGCGGCAACTTCACCCGCCAGTGCCGGAGGTTGCCTCCAGGCACTGGCGGGCTTTGCGGATGTAATCGGCTAGCTCGGGCCTGGGTGGTCCTAGTTGGCTGGCTTGCTCGAAGAAGCTGAGCGCCCGGCCGTACTCTTTCAGCTCCAAGTAGTAAAGACCAAGGTTGGCGTGGGTGGCGGCCGCCGTGGGGGCTAGCCGCAAGCTTTGCTGGAGGTTATGAAAGGCGGCCGTCGGCTGCCCTAGCTTGAGCCAGCAATCGGCCCGGTTGCAATAAGCATCGGCTACGTACACCCCTGCGGCAATAGCGCAGTCAAAATCAGCCATTGCCAGGGTGTACTTACCCATCTGCAAGTAGGCGTAGCCCCGGTTGTTATAGGCCCCCAGGTACGGCGGATCTTGTGCCAGCAGTGCCGTGTATACGGCCAGCGCAGCCTCCAACTGGCGACTATACAGCAGCAAAACGGCTCCATTGGAGCGGTCAGTATCGGTATAGTCGGCTGCTCGCTCCCGTTGAAAGCGCGCCTCGGCCAGCAGGCCTTCTTCGTAATAATGCAAGTAGATGCAGCAGTAAATGAATTGCCGAAAGAACAGCGTTTCGGGTGCGGGGGTAGCCAGTAGCTTGCGGTACAGTACGATACTTTCGGCGTAGCGCTTATTAGTAAAGTAGGCCAGTGCCTGGCGCGCCTGCCGCTCTACGTGCGAAGACCAAAGCAGCTGGCGTAGCAGCTGCCCGTCGGTAGGTAATAATTGCCCCTCACTGCTTCGGAGGCCGGATTGCTGGAAAAATAGACTTTGCATCGTACTTACGACAGCCAGAAACAGAAAGAGCAGCGTGACCAGCCGGTGCATGCCATTCTCGGCCTGCCTGGATAAGTAAAACCCCACACTGGCTACGACCAGGGGTAAAACCGGTCCGGCCAGTACGATAAGCGCCTGCCGCCACGTAGTAATAGCAGGTAAAAACCGGCAATAGCCACCCCTGCGCCAGTCGGGCAGGTAGCGGCTAGCGCAGAACGATAGTCGGCCTAGCTGCCACTGCCAGGTGCCAGCCGGATAGGCAGATGGGCCAATGAACACCTCCACTTGCCCCGGCACCAGCGCCAGCGCTACCGAGGCATGCCCCATCTCATGTAAAAAAAGCAGCAGCATGAAGCTGGCTGCCAACACAACCAGATAGATCAGTACGTAGCCGAAAGCAATTGCGAGGGCCATAAAGCATGGTATAGATGCCACTGGCAAAGATGCTGTAAAATGCAGTTTTTGCCGCTAGTGGTGCAACCTTTCAGCACTCGAATCCATACAGCAGAGCATGAAACCATCTACCCGCACCTCCTCCTTGCTTTGGGCTACCGGCCTGGGGCTGGCCGCTCTGGCTACTACCGTTTGGCGCAATCGGCGCGGCTCGTACGAGCTGGCGGGGCGCACCGTACTCATCACCGGCGGCTCGCGGGGGCTGGGCCTGGTGCTGGCCCGGCACGCCGTGCGCGAGGGGGCTCGCGTCGCCATCTGCGCCCGCGACGAGCAGGAGCTGGCCCGCGCTCGGCAGGACTTGCTCGGTTGCGGTGGTTCCGAGGGCACCGTGCTGGCCCTCTCACGCGACCTCACCGACGCGGCCGACGTGCGCAGCCTGGTGGCCGAGGTAGAAGGAAAGCTGGGTGGTATCGACGTGCTCATCAACAACGCCGGCATCATCATCGGTGGACCGCTGGAAAATATGGATACCCGCGACTTTGAGGATGCCATGAACACGCACTTCTGGGCGCCGTTTCACGCCATGCAGGCGGTGCTGCCGGGAATGCGGCAGCGCGGGGCGGGGCGGATCGTCAATATCTCCTCGCTGGGGGGGAAAGTGGCCATTCCGCACCTCACGGCCTACAGCGCCAGCAAGTTTGCCCTCGTGGGCTTGTCGGAAGGCTTCCGGGCCGAGCTCAACCAGCACGGCATTTACGTGACTACCGTCTGCCCCGGCCTGCTGCGCACCGGCAGCGCCCAAAATGCCGACGTGAAGGGCAACCATGAGAAAGAATACGCCTGGTTTAGCGTGGCCGACGCCCTGCCCGGCTTCACCATGAGCGCCGACCAGGCGGCCCGCAGCATCTGGAACGCCGCCCGCCGCGGCGACGGCGAGCTGATTCTGTCCCTGCCCGCCAAGCTCTTAGCGGGTTTCCACGGCCTGCTGCCGGGCACCACGACCGACTTGCTCGCCTGGGTAAACCGCGCTCTGCCCGCCAGCGGCGAAAGCGACGCGGCCAACGAGCGCCGCAAAGGCTACGAAAGCGAAACGCCACTTACCCAGTCGTTTCTCACCAAGCTCAACCGCAACGAGGCGGCGCGGAACAATCAGAATTAACGCGACGCTTTAGGTACGTAGCCAGGCTAGTGAGTCAGCCCCCTGGTTGAGGGGTGGCGCACTAGCCCGGCTGCTGCGTAGCAAAGTAATGCGTGCCGTCGTCCGGTCGTTGGTGGCGGATGTGGCGCGCTCGGGAAAGGCGCGATTTATGGCTGCGGGCCGGCGGGGCATACCCAGTGGGTGATACTGTTACCGCGCTGCACCGTCAGCTTGGTCGAATTAGCTGCCTTGCTGACGTAGTCGCCCTGGCGAAGGTGCGCACCCAGCATCAGCCGGTTTTTATCGTCCTGCGATAAGCCGACCATCTCTGGCGCGACAGAATCGGGTACGAAGCCGTTGAAATCGTAGTACTGCTTCTCGTTGTCGTCCAAGTAGTTCAGCGTATACTGCCGGTTGGTACGCCCCCCGCTGATATGCCCAGCCAGGGCGGTGGCGTACGAAACGTATGTCGTGCCAGGGTAGCGCAGCCGGTTGATACCATTGAGTAGGTAGGGTGCTACGGCAAAGAATACAGCCGCCAGCGCCAGGAGCTTTAAAACATCTTTAAACGACATCGTAATGCGGCAAGGCTACTGAAGAGGATAGTCGTTCTGGTTGACCGGCAGGTGCCAGCCGGTTATGTCTTTATTGCCGCGTTGCGGGATATAGTCCCGCCCATTGCCGTAAATCAACCCGTACTCGGTTTGCGACTGGTTGATAGACAAATTGAGTTTTTTAAAATCCAATAGCTTGGTCAAGTCCAGCTTGATAAAAGGTGATTTAAGCTTCAGCCTACCCGATACCCCGATGCCCAGGCTGACCCCAGCCCAGACGGTTTGGTTACGAATGGTGGTTTGCTGATTTTCGTCACGGAAGGGCACGGATTGGTAGTAAGAGCCCACGACCGTGAAGCGCGGCGGTATCGGCACCGAAAAGCCCGCGCTCCAGAAGGTACCGGTCCAGTTGAAGCCATTGGCCACCCACTGGCTGGGGGCTGGCTTGCTACGGCCCTGGCTGTCGTACTCGCGGGCCCAGGCCAGGATGACCTGCACGGCGGCGGCCGCATTGGGCGGTGCCAGCAGCGACTGAAAAAGAGCCCCCACGGTGAAGGAGGCGCTGTAGCCGTAGTACACGTGCACTTCGGGGTACCACTGGCGGCTGCCTTCGCCCCGGGTGTGCCAGAGTATGTTGAGCCCCGTCAAGCCCGAAGCCATGCTGACGCCAGCCGAAGCCCCAATGTCGAGGCCGATGGCGTCGGGCACAATCCCGGTCAGGTGCAGAATATAATTACCCAGGTGCGGAACCCGGTCGGCGGGTAGGTGGTCGTACAGGTTCACCTGGCCTACCTGCCGGCCATCGCCGAAAGAGAACCCCAGGTAGGTGCCGTCCTTGCCCCTGATCACCCAGGTATTTTCGGCTACCACCAGGGGCGCGGGTATTTTGGGAGCTGCGACGCGGGTGAGCAGGGCTTTGTCGCCCCCGCTGGGGGCCAGCGCCTGGCGGCTGCGACCGGCCTGGGCCAGGCGTTGCCGGTCGGTAGCAAAAGCGGTGGGTTTTGGCAACACGGCGAATAGTGGTAGTAGCGTGATGCGTTATCCAGCTTCGGCACGGCTGGCAAAGCTGCGGAAGCTTGCTGGCCTTCGTGGAATAGCTTAGCTGACGTAGCGCAGAAATAAGTACGGAATAGAGCCGTTAACTACTTACGTGCTTCCTGACCAAATATATAGCTTGGCTACTAAAAAAAGTAACGACTTTAGCTTGCGTTGCTCGCCAATGCTCATCTATAACGCTGCCAGATAGCATCTTATCAATATAGCCCACGCCTCCGGCGCACACGTAGGCAAGTGCGGCGCTGCATAGGCTAAGCGCAACCCGTACTAGGCCGCGCTGTGCGGCGCGTTGCTCGCTGGCTAAGGCGTAAGTATGGCCGCCAGCTGCCGCAGCGTAATCTCGGCCGACTTCGCGTTGTACCGATACGTTACCAATCGGTAGCCGGCGTCTTCGAAGCTCTGCTGGGCGATGCGCACATCCACCAGCGTAGCAATGCCTGCGTCGAGGCGCATTTGGATGAGCTTCAGGAGCCGGCGGGCGGTGGTATAGTTCTGCTCGGCGGTATCGACCAGGGTGAGGGTCTGTTCGTAGGCCAGCCAGGCTTTGCGGGCATTCACGAGGTTGTTTTGCTGCACGGCCGTGCGCTGGAGGGTAGCGGTTTTGGTGTTCACGCGGGCCACGTCGACCAGGCGCTTATTCACCCCGCCCGAGTAGATGGGTAGCGTGAGGCCGAAGCCCGCGTAAGGGCCGTAGCTTTGGTTGAAGAGCGTGTTGCCGACCGCGTTTTGGGCGCGGTTGTAATTGGTGCCTGCATTCAGGCCCAGCGAGGGGTAGCGGTTGGCCTGGGCCAGGCGCACCAGCAGCTCGTTGACGCGCACCTGGCGGTCGGCGGCCAGCAGGTCGGGATTGCGGTTGAGGGCCGTGTCGAGATCAGCCCAGCGCAGCGAGCGGTCCACCGGAATGGTGTCTTCCACCGCGACGGGCGTGGCCAGGTCGAGGGTGAGGGCCCGGAGCAAATCGGCCTTGGCCTGCTGAGCCGCCAGGGCCTGCTGTTGTTGGGTTTGCAGCTGGGCGTTGAGGTCAAGCTGGGCCTGAAAGCGGTCGGCATTGTTGGCCAGGCCCACTGCCTGCCGGGCTTCGATGAGGCGCAGCTTCTGGCGCGATACCTCCACCGAGGCTTCCAGGGTACGGATGTAGCGCTGCTGCTGCACCACGGCGTAGTACTTGAGGCTGGCGTCGGCCAGCACGTTCTGCACCGTCGAATTGAGTTGCAGCTCGCTAATTTGCTGAAGCTCGTCCAGGCGCTTGCGGTTGGCTACCACGTAGCCGCCGTTGTAGAGCAGGAAGGTGCCCGCCAGGCCCGCCGTGTACTGCGTGGAGCGGGCCCCGGTCGCCGTGCGCGGATCGCCCACGTTGAATTGCTGCCGGGTGTTGTTGACCACCACGTTGTTGCTGGCGTTGAGGCCCACCGTGGGCAGGCCACCCGCGAAGCCCAGCGTGTTTTGCAGGCGCTGCACCTCCACGTTATTTTGCCCGATTTGAATGTCGAGGCTGTTTTTGAGGGCCGTTTGCAGGGCGTCGCGCAGGGTGAGCACGGGGGCGCGGTTGTCGGCCGCCACGACGGTGGGCGGCGGCACGGCGGGCGTGGGCGTCTGGGCCAGGGCCGCGAGCGGAAGGCTGAGGAGCCCGAGGCCGAAGGGAAGGGGTTTCATGAGAAGAAAGTACATGACCAGGCGTGGGTAACCTCACCCCCGGCCCCTCTCCTTGGGGAGAGGGGAGCCTGACGAATTTTTAATGATTACTCACTTTTGTTTGCGGTCGGCTCCCCTCTCCCCAAGGAGAGGGGCCGGGGGTGAGGTTACCCACGCCTGCGTAACGCCACTACGCCGCTACTTGCGCTGGCTCGATTGTCGGTGCGGCCTCTGCGTCAGCGGCGGCCGGCTGGCGCTCCTTGCCAATGAAAGTATACACGGCCGGAATCACCAATAACGTCAAAATCAAGGAGAATAGGATGCCGCCCACGATCACCGTGCCCAGCGGCTTGCGGCTGGTGCTGGCCGCGCCCAGGCTCAGGGCAATGGGCAGCGCGCCCAGGGCCGTGGCCAGCGAGGTCATCAAAATGGGGCGCAGGCGCTGCTGGGCGGCCAGGCGCACGGCCTCGCGCAGGGGCAGGCCGGCGTCGCGCTGGTGGTTGGCAAATTCCACGATGAGAATGCCGTTCTTGGTCACGAGGCCGATGAGCATAATCATCCCGATTTGCGAGAAGATGTTGAGCGTCTGGCCCATGAGCCAGAGGCTGAGCAGCGCCCCGGCCAGGGCCAGCGGTACCGTGAGCAGGATGGTGAGCGGGTCGCGGAAGCTCTCGAACTGCGCCGCCAGCAGCAAGTAAATCAGCACCAACGCCAGCATGAAGGCGAAGGCCGTATTGCCCGAGCTTTCGGCAAAGTCGCGGGAAGAACCCGTGAGGGCCGTGGAAAAGCTGGTATCCAGTATTTTATCAGCGATGGCCTGCATGGCGCGGACGCCGTCGCCCACCGTTTTGCCCTCGGCCAGCTGCGCCGAGAGGGTGGCGGCTTTCAGGCGGTTGAAGTGGTAGAGCGTGCTGGGGTTGGAGTTTTCGACCTGGTGCACCACCGCCGAGAGGGGGATGCTCTCGCCCCGGCTGTTGGTGACGTAGAGGCGGCTGATGTCGTTGGGGGCGCTGCGCGAGTTGCGGTCCACCTGCCCGATTACCTGGTACTGCCGGCCGTTGAGCAGGAAGTA
>JAAIGG010432261.1_pt1 | contig 10711 bp, 11 predicted proteins | sample 6487391 | NCBI WGS metagenome assembly JAAIGG01 (sample SAMN13974130, study PRJNA590717) | phyllosphere metagenome | biome: asymptomatic weeds; feature: pooled weeds collected from a community garden; material: weeds; isolation source: pooled asymptomatic leaves from various weed species from...
CCGCCTCTGCCATCCCCTCCCAGCGCTCGCCTTTGGCCGACGTGGTTTCTGTCGCCCAGGTCGTCGACGTGCCGTCGGTGCTGCTCGACTACCAGAAAAGCTGGATCGGCATTCGTGCGCCCTTAAAGGTTGCAGAAAAGTCGCGCCGGATCGGTCTCACCTGGGCCGAGGCCGCCGATAACGTCTTGGTCGCCGCCTCGGAAAAGAAGGCCGGTGGCCAGACCGTCTATTACCTCGGCTACAACCAAGACATGACGGTCGAGTACATCCAGGCCTGTGCCTTGTGGGCGCGTGCCTTCAATTACGCAGCCGGGGAGATCGAGGAAGGTATTTGGCCGGACGAAGACCCGGACAAGCACATCAAGACGTACACCATCACCTTCCCGAGTGGCCACCGCATCGTGGCCCTCACCAGCCGCCCCAGCAACCTGCGGGGCCGTCAGGGCGTGGTGGTGATTGATGAAGCAGCGTTCCACGCCGACCTGGCCGAGCTGCTGAAAGCGGCCTTGGCTCTGCTGATCTGGGGCGGTGAGGTCCATGTGATCAGCACCCACGATGGCACCGAGAACGCCTTTAATGAACTGGTCGAGGAGATCCGAGCGGGCAAGCGAAAGGGCGTGGTCTTCCGCTGCACGTTCCGCGAAGCCGTGGCTGACGGCCTGTACACCCGCGTGTGCCTGCGCAAGGGCATCCCCCACGTCCAGGCCGAGGAAGATGTCTGGGTCCAGGACGTCTATGACTTCTATGGCGATGCCGCCAATGAGGAATTGGATTGCATCCCCAGTCAGGGGGGTGGAGCCTATCTATCGCTGGCTCTGGTCGAGTCCCGCACCAGCCGGGAGGTGCCGGTGCTGCGTCTCGCGTATCCCCAGGGCTATGAGACGGCGCCTGAGTACATTCGCCTCGCCGACTCGCTGGAGTGGTGCGAGCGTGAGCTGCGACCGCTGCTGGAAGCGCTGCCGACCCAGAGTGTGCAGTCGTTCTACGGCATGGACTTCGCTCGCTCCGGCGACCTCTCGGTCATCTGGCCGTTGCTCAAAGCTCAGGACCTACGCAAGGCCGCTCCCTTCACCGTCGAACTGCGCAACGTCCCCTTCAAGCAGCAAGAGCAAATCCTCTTCTACCTGGTGCGGCGCCTGCCCAACTTCCTCAAGGGCGCCCACGACGCCCGAGGCAACGGCCAGCAGATCGCCGAAAGCGCTGCCGTCGAGTTTGGCTATAACCGGATCGAGCAGGTCATGCTCACCGAGGGCTGGTATCGCGACAACATGCCCCCGTTCAAGGCCGCACTGGAAGACGACACCCTGCACGGCATCCCGGCCGACAAGGACGTCACCGGCGACATCCGCGCTTTCCGGGTCGTGAAAGGGGTCGCCCGTATTCCTGAGCAGCGCACCACCGAGAAAGGTGGCGCTAAGCGTCACGGCGACGCTGGGATAGCCCTGGTGCTAGCCGACTTCGCCAGCCGCCAAGAGGTGGAGATCTTCGAATATCACCGCGTCTCGCCGACCGCCGTGCATGATCGCCAGATCAAGCAGGGAGCCGGCTGGAACCAACAGAAAGGCATCTGGTAATGGCTCGCTCCACCATCGTCGATCAGTTCGGCCGCCCCATCGAATACGACCAGCTCACCCAGGAGGTGGCCGCCCCGCGGCTGACCGGCGTGCGCCAGGTTTGGCATCAGTCGGTAGCCAGCGGCCTGACGCCGGGTCGCTTAGCCAGCCTGCTCCAGGCCGCTGCCGAGGGCGACGCCCGCGACTACCTGACCCTGGCCGAGGAAATGGAAGAGCGCGACCTGCACTATGCCTCGGTGCTGGGCACGCGCAAGCTCGCCCTGGCCGGTCTGAACATCCGCGTGGAGGCCGCCACCGACGACAAGGAAGACATGCGCCGGGCCGATGCCCTGCGCGAAGTAGTGGACGCCCCTGAGTTTGGCGAGATGGCCACCGATCTGACTGACGCCCTGAGCAAGGGCTACAGCGTGGCCGAGATCATCTGGGACAGATCCGGTGCAACCTGGACGCCCGAACGCTTCGAATGGCGCGACCCGCGCTTCTTCCAGTTCGACCGCGAGACCGGCCAGGAGCTACGTCTGCAGGACGAAGCCGACGTCATGAACGGCATCGCCCTGGCGCCCTATAAGTTCGTCGTGCATCGGCCGCGCCTGCGTACAGGCCTACCTATCCGGGGCGGCCTGGCACGCCTGGCGGCTGTGGCCTATATGTGCAAGGCCTGGACCTGGAAGGACTGGATGGGCTTTGCCGACATCTACGGCATCCCCATGCGCGTGGGCCGCTACGGTCCGAACGCCAGCAAGGACGACATTGGCGTATTGATGTCGGCAGTGGCCAACCTCGGCAGCGATGCAGGCGCGGTGATCCCCGAGTCCATGCGCATCGACTTCCAGCAGGCGGCCAACGTGAACGGCGCGGGCGACTTCTTCAAGGGGCTGGCCGAGTGGTGGGACAAGCAGATGTCCAAGGCCATCGTGGGCCAGACCATGAGCGCCGATGACGGCGCAAGCCTGGCCCAGGCCAAGGTGCATAACGAGGTGCGCCTGGATCTGCTCGAGGCCGACGCCAAGGCCGAATCCAACACCCTTAACCGCCAATTCGTGCGTCCCTTCTGCGATCTGAACTTTGCGCCGGGCCGGCCCTATCCGCGCCTGGTGATCGATGTCCCGCAACCGGAAAACCTGGAGCTGCTGATCAAGGCCGTCAGCGCCTTCGTACCGCTGGGCCTGCGCATTGAGCAATCGGTGATCCGGGACAAGTTCGGCCTACCGGAGCCGGGCAAGGACGCCGAGATCCTGGGCAAGCCGGCCGCGCCTGCCGTGGCCACCGCCGCGAACCGCGAGCAGCCGGCCAAGCCGGTGGACGTGCCGGACATCGTGGACGCCCAGGTCAAGACCCTGAACCAGGCCACGGCCGCGCCGTTGGACGACATGGTGGATGCCCTGCGCGAGCTGCTGGACTCAGTGAGCAGCCTGGAAGAGTTCCGGGATAGGCTGATCGAGGCCTATCCCGACATGAGCGCCAACCAGCTGGCCGACGCCATGGCCGATGGGATGGCGGCGGCGAGCTTGGCTGGACGGTATGACGTGCTGAGAGGGTTGTGATTAGGATTCCTGTCGATGCAGGTAGCCATCGGCAATAAGACGGTTACCCACAACGACAGCGCATGCTGGATGCAGCAGCAACGACTTAATTTGCTCTTCCTCAACATAGCCATCATAGCGGACGGCACTGATCTTTAACTTCCTGCCGCATTCGAAGCAGATACGGTCATCTTGTGCGAACTCAAAGGGATGAAGCTCGCCCTGTACGTTTGCTAGAAAAGACATATGTGATCTCCGTGTGCATGGCTATGTGATAGCAAAAAGGACCTACCATGGCAGTATCCCACGGCTCGCTTCCCTTCCAGGAGCAGATCGACTTCTTTCGCGGCAAGACGGATCTACCGACCCGCGCCTGGACTGACGTCTACAACGCCGAGCATGACTGGGCCTTCGTTGTGGCCGGCGCGACCAAGCGGGATCTGCTGGCCGACATGCGTGGCGCCGTCGAAAAGTCCATCGCGGCAGGCGGCACCCTGGAGCAGTTCCGCACCGACTTTGATCGGATCGTCCAGCAGCACGGCTGGCAGTACAACGGCGGGCGTGGCTGGCGGACCCAGGTCATCTGGGAGACCAACCTGCGCCAGTCCTACAACGCGGGCCGCGAGGCGCAGATGGCGGACCCGGAATTGCGCAAGCGCCGTCCCTATGGCCTCTATCGCCACGGCGACAGCGCGCACCCACGTCCCCAGCACCTGACCTGGGATGGCACGGTGCTGCCGCTCGATGATCCGTGGTGGTCCAGCCACAGTCCCCAGAACGGCTGGGGCTGTAAGTGCAAGAAATACATGGTGAGCGAGCGCGACGTGGAGCGCCAAGGCCTGAGCGTCGGCCCAGCGCCCGAGGTCGAGTACGAAGACCGCACCATCGGCGTTACCAGTCCGAACGGGCCGCGCACGGTGCGCGTGCCCAAGGGCATTGATCCGGGCTTCGAGTACGCGCCAGGGCAGTCTCGGCTGTCCTCAGCCGTGCCGCCCTTGCGTGCCCATGACCCCCTGCCCGAGCCGGGCACCCGATCCAGTTCGGCCCAGGGTGCCGGCCTGCCCAATCGCCGCCCCTCGGGTCCGCTACCCAAGCCACGCCCGGCCAGCGCCGACCGGCTGCTGCCCAGCGGCCAGACCGACCAGCATTACATGGAATGCTTTCTGGAAGAGTTCGGCGCGACCGAGGCCGCTCCGGCAGTGTTCCGCGACAGGACGGGCGACGCGGTGGTGATCGGCCGGGAGCTGTTCACCAATGCCAAAACCGGCGCACTCAAGGTCAGCAAGCGCGGCCACGCTCGCGAGCTGCTGCTGCTCGCGGATGCGCTGAAAGAGCCGGACGAGATCTGGGTGCGCCTGGAGTGGCAGTACGCCCAGGGCAAGGCCGTGGTGCGACGCCGCTACATCAGCCGCTTCCAGGTGGAGGGTGAGTCAGTGCCCGCCCTGGCGGTCTTCGAGGTGGGGAGCGACGGCTGGGCGGGTATCACCACCTTCGCCCCGGACGCGAGCAACCCCGAGTACCTGGAGCAGTTGCGCCTCGGTGTGCGGCTCTATAGAAGAGGGGCGCTCGATGACTGACGATTACGAAGGTTTCTGACGGGCAAAGAAAAACCCCGCGCTGCCACACAGGGTTTGCCCTGGTCGTAGGCTTGGAGGTCCTGGCAGGGACAGCTCTTCCAATGGGCACCCATCAATAGTAGGAGCCTGACATGGCCGGTGCAATGCTTGACGTGGTGATCGACGACAGCCGGACAGGCCATGCGCTGGCCCAGCTGGCCGAACAGCTGGAGTCCTTGCGCACGCCGCTGCTCGATATTGCCGAATACTTGCACCAGTCGACCGGGGATCGAGCCCGGCGCCAGGTCGGCCCGGATGGCTCGCCCTGGGCGCCGCTGTCGCCGCGCACCCTGGCCCGGAAGAAGAGCGGCGGCAAGATCCTGCGCGAGACCGGCGCGCTGCTCGACACCCTGCGCCATCAGGTCAGCGACAACGAACTGTCATTCGGCACCGACCGACCCTATGGCGCCATCCACCAGTTTGGCGGCAAGGTCGAGCACGCCGCCCGTTCCCAGCAGGTCCACTTCAAGATGTCGGGCGGGGTAGTAGGCAATCGCTTCGTGAAGAAGAAGCACGCGAACTTTAGCCAGTGGGTGACCCATGGCGCCCGGTCGGTCGAGATGCCGGCCCGACCTTACCTGGGTCTGTCGGCCGAGGATGACGCCGAGGTGCTGGCGATCATTTCCGACTACCTGACCGCGCCTCTGGCGGCGAATTGAAATCCAGCCGTTTTGCGGGGCCTGTGAGGGGCGATCCGTACAACGGCGGCGGGTACTATGCGTGCACCGCGTTAGACCCGCGTTAGATTTCGTTGTAGCAATATGATTGGGGGTGCATACACCTTGTACCCATACTCTACGTATAGAATGGGGCTTGAGTGTATGGACGCTGGAGCCTGGTCGTACCCATGAAGCAGCAGATACCGGCCGCTGTGCTAGCGGTAACCGCTGAGCTAGCGGCACATATGGAAAGTCATGCCTCGCTGGACAATCTGTTTACCTATGCGGGTGCTCCAGGCGAGCCACCGGATGGAAGCAAGCCGGTTAAAGCTCTGGCATGGTTGAGACGCGCAAATCAGACTGCTGAGTGTGATCCTCTAAAAGTGTTGGGCTCTATCTTGGAGCCCTGGCTTGAGCGTGAATTTGAGCCCTACGCTACGGAAGGTCCAAAGCTAGTAGCCAGGCTGGAACGTGCGCTAGCGGAATCCGAGTTGCAGTATGTAAAGGGTGGCAAGGTTGTCAGCGCCATGGGGAGCCCAACTCGGGCGTTAGCGGATTTCATCCGTGAATTGGACTTTGATGCGCTGGGCCACGAGTTCGAGCGAGCGACGAAGAATGCTGAGTCGTCCCCTCGGGAGGCTGTGTCCGCTGCAAGCAACATCCTAGAATCGACCTGCAAGATGATCATTGCTGATGATGGGTTAGAGGCGCCAGCCAAGCAGGACTTGGGCGCCGTATGGAATGTTGTTCGGAAGCATCTGGCTATCGACCCATCGCGTGTTGAGGACGAAGACCTGCAAAAAATTCTGTCCGGGCTTATATCAGTCGTCCACGGGATTGGGTCTCTTCGAACCCACGCCAGCTCTGCTCATGGATCAGGTCGAAAGTCGTATAAGCTGGAGCCACGCCATGCCCGCCTTGCCATTCACTCAGCCCATACCTTGACGCTCTTTGTCCTAGAGACCTGGAAGAAGCGCGCTCCAAAGCCTTAAACCGCTAAGAAACTCCTCCTCCTATTCATGCCGCCGACACTGGCGGCATGAACACACTCCGCCTCGCCCTCAACTCCGAGCAGCAAACCCAGGCCACTCGCCAGGGCGCGACCCTTGTCGCCCTCAATACCGACCTATCGCTGCTGCCCACCACGGCAGGCCAAGCGCCGGCCTGGGTCGAGCTGATTCCGGCTGGCCCTGTCATAGCGGGCCGCGACGGTCGGCGCTGGTTGTTCGATGAGCCAGCCCAGCAGTTGGTGCTGTCGTCCTTTACTGCCCGCGCCGTAGATCTGCCCATCGATTGGGAACACGCCACCCAGCATCAAGCCCCTAGCGGCAGCCCGGCCCCGGCCGGTGGCTGGATTTCGCGCCTGGAAGTTCGCGAGGGTGCGCTCTGGGGCGAAGTGTCCTGGACGCCGCGCGCCGAAGCCCAGGTCGTGGCCCGCGAGTACCGCTTCCTTTCGCCTGTCTTCGACTACCTGGAAGACAGCAGCCGCATCGTGCGCCTGGTCAGCGCAGGGCTTACCAACCAGCCCAACCTCGTCCTGACCGCCCTTAATCAAGAATCCCCCACCCCGGAGTCCACAGACGTGAAGATTTCCGCTGCGCTGTTGGCGCTACTCGGCCTGCCCGAGACCGCCACCGAACAAGAGGCCATCGCGGCCGCCACCAATCTCCAGCAGACCGCACAGGCGGCGAACAGCGAGCGCAACCTCGCCCAGTTCGTTCCGCGCGCCGACTACGACGCCCTGACCCAGCGCGCCACCAACGCCGAACAGGCGCTGGCCAGCCATCACAAGGCACAACACCAGTCCACGGTCGACGCCGAGATCCAGGCGGCGCTCACGGCCGGCAAGATCACTCCGGCCACCCAGGAGTATCACCGCGCAGCCTGCTCCGAACAGGGCGGGCTGGAGCGCTTCCGCGAGTTCGTCAAGGCAGCGCCCGCCGTCGGTGAGGCCTCGGGCCTTGAGAACCGCAAACCCAACGAGGCAACCGCCACCGCGCTCAATGCCGAACAACAGGCCGTCTGCGCCCAATTCGGCATGGACCCGGCCGAGTTCGCCAAGTCCCTCAATAGCCTGGAGGCCTAAGCCATGGCGCTCACCGCTGATCGCAATACCCCCATGCGCGGCATTGGCCTTTTGGCCCTGGCCGTTGCAGCCGGCACCCGTATCTATGCCGGGTCCCTGGTCGTCGTCGACGCCAGCGGCTTTGCCATCCCCGGCAAGGTCGGCACCGGCCTCGGCTACGCCGGTCGCGCCGAGGAATCGGTGGACAACACAGGCGGCGCTGCGGGTGCGGTGCGTGTCCCGGTTCGCCGTGGCGAGGCCTTCAAGTGGGCCAATGACGGGACTATCACCCAGGCCCAGCTGTTCAAGACCGCCTATGTCGTCGACGACCAGACCGTAGGCGCCACGGATGACACCGGCAAGCGCTCCGCCGCTGGCCGTATCACCGGCATCGACGCCGACGGCGTCTGGATCGAGTAACCCACAAAGGAGCGCCCTGCGCATGTTGGTCAATAAGTCTTCCATCCAGGCGGCCTTCGTCGCCCTGAAAACTCTGTTCAACAACGCCTTCGCGGCTGCGCCCAGCACCTGGGACAAGATCGCCATGAAGGTGCCGTCGTCCACCGGCAGTAACCTGTATGCCTGGCTGAGCGCCTTCCCCAAGATGCGTCGCTGGGTCGGTGAAAAGCACGTCAAGAACCTTCAGGCCTACAGCTATTCGGTCGTCAACGAAGACTGGGAAGCCACGGTCGCCGTCAACCGCAACCACATCGAAGACGATCAGTTGGGCATCTACCAGCCCCAGGCGCAGATGGCCGGCTTCTCGGCCAAGCAGCTGCCGGACGAGATCGTCTATGAGCTGGTGAATAACGGCTTCACCGCCCTGTGCTACGACGGCCAGTACTTCTTCGATGTCGACCATCCTGTGGCAGGCGGCAGCGTGAGCAACGTCAGCACCAAGGCGCTTAGCGCTGCCACCCTGGCCAATGCCCAGGCGAGCTATGGCGCGGCCCGTACCGCCATGCGCCGCTTCAAGGACGAGGACGGTCGCCCGATCAACATCAGCCCCACCGTGCTTCTGGTGCCCCCGGCCCTGGAAGACACCGCCCGTGCCCTGCTGACAGTGGATCGCCTGGAAGACGGCAAGCCCAACCCCTACAAGGGCACCGCCGAGCTGGTGGTCGAGTCGCGCCTGACCTCGGACACCGCCTGGTTCCTGCTGGATACCAGCAAGCCCGTGCGCCCCTTCATCTATCAGGAGCGTAAGGCGCCGGTATTCGTCCAGCAGACCGACCCCGAGGCCGACGACGTGTTCAGCCGCAAGGAATACAAGTTCGGTGCGGAAGCCCGTGCGGCGGGTGGCTACGGCTTCTGGCAGATGGCCTACGGCTCGACCGGTACGGTGGCCTAAATGACCGGGATCACCATCACCGCGAAACTCGATGGCTTCCGCCGGGGTGGCATCGCCCACTCGTCGGCCGCCACCCACTATCCCGAGGGCTACTTCTCCGAGGCGCAGTTGGAGGTGTTTCGCCAAGAGCCGCAATTAGTAGTCGTCGAGGGCGCTCTGGAAGCGGCCGGAGATGACGACATCGAATCGCGTCTGGTGGCTGCCGATCAGCAGCGTGAGTTGCTGAGCGACATGGTCGAGAGCCTGACCGGTCGCCTGGCCGACAGCGAGCACCTGGTGCAAACGCTGGCCAATGCGTTGAGCGATCAAGACACGCAACTGGCTGCAATGCCGGAACTGATCGTGCTGGATCTGCTGGAGCTGGAGCGTGCCGACCCTGCCCAGCAGGGCGTGCTCTGCCTGAAGGCGGACGACGTTGTGGCGGTCATCAAGCGCTTTACCCAGGCCCTGATTCAGAACCCGGAGCACGGCAATGCAGGCACAACCACGGCCGGCAACGTTGCCGGGACTTCTGAAACGGCGGCGGACGCGGCGGCGGCTGCGCCAGTTCCTCAAGCACCTGCTGCTGACCCACTGCCTGTAACGGACCAGAAACCGGCAGGCGGTAAGGCAGCTCGAGGTAAGGCCAGCAAGGACGCGGGCAAGCAGGAAGGCGATAACGCATGAACCTCTCGCTGCCGAGCGCCATCGCCCTCATCACCCGCTTTGGAGCCAGGGAACTGGCTGACCTGTCGGTGCCGGTCACCCGTGACCCCATCGAGCCGGAGCTGCTGGAAGCGGCCGCCAAGGGTGCAAGCCTGTCCGGCTGGGATGCCGAGGACGTGAAGACGGCGGTGGTGGCGTTGGCCCGGATTGCCGACGCCGCGACCCGCGCTCGCAGCGAGGTCCAGTTCTATCTGCGTTATCGCAGAGCTGGCGAGGATGCGCCGGCTTGGGTCACGGACGACCTGCCGGAGCTGACCCGGTTTCACCTGTACGGCGAGAAGGCCAACGCCGAGTCGGCGGTACGCCTGCGCTATCGCGACATCCTCAAGCGGCTGGAGAACCTGGCCACTGAGGACGAAAAGCGTGGCGCCGCCGAGTCGGGCCAGGCAGGCCTGCAGGTGAGCCACCAGCCTCGGTTGTTCAACCGTAACAGCCTGGGACGGCTGTGATGCTGGGCGAATTGGAAGACGCCATCCAGGCCAGGCTCGCGGCGCTGAAAAAGCAGCTCCCGCGCCTGGCCCTGGACAGCTACGGCGGCGAACTCAGTGACCCGGACCTGCTGGTGGAAATGCTCAAGCGGACCCCGCTAATCCTGATCACCACGCCCAAGGTGACCTTTCGCCGGCAGGCGACCCGTCGATTCCAGGCGGCCGTCGTCTTCCGCCTGGTCATCGCCAGCAAGTCCGTCCGTGGCGAGCGCGAGACCCGGCGCGGCACGGACCTGAAAGGCGATCCCGGTAGCTACTGGATCTGGGAGAGCGCCCTGCGCCTGCTCACGGGCTGGCAGCAGAAGCCGGACGGCGCCCGTGTGGTCCCGACCGAGTTCGCCAACCTGGTCAACGGCAAGTTCGAATCGAGTCACCTGTCGGTGCTGGGCCAGAGCTTTGCCATCGACTTGGATTGGACGATCCCCGAAGAAGAGCTGCCGATGCTTGAAGGCATTGACCTGACATTCCACGTCCCGGCTGGCAACCCCACAGCCACCGCGACCGACCGTATCAACCTGGAGAATCCGTGATGCGTGTAATCGCAGCCGAATACCCGGTGCCGTTGCTGCCCACCAGTGACAACCCCCTGGGCGGCTTCATCCAGCCCGCCCCGGCCGAGCCGGTGGAGGTGCCCGAGCATTCCTATTACCTGCGGCGCTTGGCGACCGGTGAGCTGCTGCGCGCCCCTGCGGCCGAGGCGGATGCCAAAGCCACCGCCAGCACCAAGCCC
>JAAIGG010503721.1_pt1 | contig 10692 bp, 13 predicted proteins | sample 6487391 | NCBI WGS metagenome assembly JAAIGG01 (sample SAMN13974130, study PRJNA590717) | phyllosphere metagenome | biome: asymptomatic weeds; feature: pooled weeds collected from a community garden; material: weeds; isolation source: pooled asymptomatic leaves from various weed species from...
GATCACCACCGACGCCCTCCAGGTCGGCGGCCTCGTCTGGCGGGGCATCGTGCCCTGGGACAAGACCGAGGCGGTGCGGCCGCAGCTCGGGCGCTACCGCAACCAGGCTGAGTACCTGGTGTGGGGCACCAACGGCCCGCGGCCGATGGCAGGCCCGATCGTGCCCGGCGCCTTCCGGCATTCGGTGCCGAAGGTGAAGCGGCACATGGCGGCCAAGCCCGTCGGGCTGATGCGGGATCTCCTCCGCGTCATGGACGGGCCGATCCTCGATCCGTTCATGGGCTCGGCCTCGATCGGCGAGGCCTGCGCTGACCTGGGACTGCCGTACATCGGCGTCGAGGTCACGGCCCACTACTTCGACGTCGCCTGTAAGCGGCTGGAAGAGCACGCTGCCAGTCGGTTGGCGGCCTGAGGGAAGCACCCTGCGATGCCGATGCGGCCACCCGTTCACATGGCCGCCGGCGCCAGGACGCCCGAGGAAGCGAAGGCAGCGTCCAAGCGATACCACGATGCACAGAGGCGCCGGGGAAGCCCCTGGCGCCTCTGGTACGGCCTCGCGGCCTGGAAGGCAGCTCGGCTCGCGCAATTGGCCTTGCAGCCGCTGTGCGAGCGGCATCTCGCCCGCGATCAGGTGGTGCCGGCGACGGTGGTCAACCACCGGCGCCCGCATCGTGGCGACTGGGCTCTCTTCATCGATCCCATGAACCACGAGAGCGTCTGTAAGGCCTGCCACGACGGGGAGATCCAGCGCGAGGAAGCGCGAGACCGAGTCGCATCGAGATTTTAATTCTTGAAGCCTTGTGCTTGCTCCTCCTCAAGCCTTTTGAGGCGCCATTCTAGGTGCGGAAAGTTCTCGACTTGTATACTTGCATTCATTAGGCCACTCTTCAATTCGACAGCAGTCGTATCAAGGCGCATGTAGCCATCTCGGGCAAAATCAAATAGTGCGGCAGCCCTTGCGTATAGTGCGGCAGCATCGTAAATACCATTTTCTATGTTGTAATTCCTATAGCTTGCGCCATATGTGGCATTCATTATCATACTAAGCTTTTTCAATCTCGAAGATTGTATCTGCGCAGTCAGTATTAGATCAGATATCATTTTTGCCTGGACGCGATCCGCATGTCTTACCCCTGCTTCAAGTGGAGATATCACCGCTGAAGGGAATGTCGGCAGCTCGTGCGGTGGCCAAGGCATTTGAGCGTCGGCCGGCGTTGCAGCTGCAGCAAGTTGCTGCATGCACTCGACCGCATAATCACATACGGCAGTCAGAGAAAGCGGAAGCACTGCTTTTGCGGCATCTGCATCTCGCACAACCCTATCATGGGCGTGACGTTCATTCTGATCTATCTGCCTGCGAACCGCTCGATAAGCAAAATAAGCTGCAACGAGAGTTGCAATTGCGCCTATGAGACTTTGATATCGATTTGTCCAATATTCAAAGCAGCTATAAGCCTCATCTTTGCCAACCGATATGGCAGCTGTCGTTGTACATATACCATTATCGATTGAGCTAAATAGTATAAGCAGACCGACAAGAGAGGTTGCGACAACCAGTCGGTAAGAGAAATCACTAATCATTATATAACTCAGGCTATGCCCGCATTCATAACACCAAGCGTTGCAGCTTTGTTACCGCCTCCCCGGGGGCGGGTCAAAAGTTTGAGGCAGACCGGGCCAAGACCGGTTGTTTAGTCTCCTTTTCGCGCGTGCGATTTGGAGACAAAAAGTGACGGGGCGCGGGTGATGGCGGGTCGCAAGCGCAAACCGGATGCGCTGAAGCAACTCGCGGGCACGGCGCAGCCCTGCCGCATGAACCCCGACGCGCCGGTGGCGCGCGAGGGCGAGGCAGAAGCGCCGGAGTGGTTGAGCGAGCGCGCGGCCGACATCTTCGGCGAATTGACCGCCATCATCGGTGGAATGGGCATCGCATCCCCCGACGATACCGCCATGTTGGCGATGCTGGCGTCCCGCCTCGAGGAGGTGGAGGTCTGCACCGCGGTGATCGAGGATCTCGGCCGCGTCTACACCTCGGTGACGAAGACCGGGACCATGGTGCGCGGGCGGCCCGAGGTCGGAATGCGCAGCGAGGCGATGCGTCACGCGCAGTCGCTCCTCTCCGAGTTCGGGCTGTCGCCGGCGGCGCGCTCGAAGGTCTCGGCCGTCACCCCGCCCGAGTCCAACCCGTTCATCGATCTCTGACACAGGCGCAGGTGCATGACGACGGGGTGCCCGCACGTCGCCGCTGCGCATGGCTATGCGCGCGACGTGGTCGCCGGCACGATCCCGGCCTGCAAATGGATCGTGCTCGCCTGCCGGCGGCACCTCGACGATCTGGTCAAGCAGTCCATCGACGGCTTCCCGTACCGCTTCGACGAGCGGAAGGCCTCGAAGGTCTGCAAGTTCATCCAGCTCATGCCCCATACCAAGGGCAAGTGGGCGCGCAAGGCCGAGCGGCTCAAGCTCGAACCCTGGCAGTTGTTCAAGACGGCCGCGCTGTTCGGATGGGTGCGCAAGGCCGACGGCCTGCGCCGCTACCGCAAGGCGTTCTTCCTCATCCCGCGTAAGAACGCCAAGAGCACCTGGGCCGCCGGCGTCGGCCTCTACATGTTCGCGGCCGACGGCGAGCACGGTTCGGAGGTGTATTCCGGCGCCACGTCGGAAAAGCAGGCTTGGGAGGTGTTCCGCCCGGCCAAGCTGATGGCGCAGAAGACGAAGCAGCTCGTCTCCGCGTTCGGGATCTCGGTCAACGCCAAGAACCTGCACATCCTCGGCAACGGCTCACGCTTCGAGCCGATGATCGGCACGCCGGGCGACGGCTCGTCACCCTCGTGTTCGATCCACGACGAGTACCACGAGCACGAGACCGACGTGCAGGTGGACACGATGGAAACCGGCATGGGCGCGCGCGAGCAGCCCTTGCTAATCATCATCACCACCGCCGGCGACAACCTCGCCGGCCCCTGCTACGCCCTGCAGCTCGAAGCGCAGAAGGTGCTCGAGGGCGTTCTCGACGACCCCGAGCTGTTCGCGCTGATCTACAGCGTCGATCCGGACGACGATTGGACGTCGGATCTGGCCCTGCGCAAGGCCAACCCGAACTTCGACGTCTCGGTCTCGGGCGAGTACCTACAGACCCGCCAGCGCGCGGCGCGCAACAACGCCCGCAAGGCCGGCGTCTTCAAGACGAAGCACCTCAATGTGTGGGTGCAGTCGCGGGCGGCCTACTTCAACGTCCAGCGCTGGATGGAGAGCGCCCGGCCCGGACTGAAGATCGAGGACTTCAAGGGCCAGCCCTGTCGGGTCGGCATGGACCTCGCATCCAAGGTCGATATCGCGGCTTTGGAGGTGATCTTCGAGCTATCTCGCTGCGATTGCCCGGCCGCTGCCGAGCTGCGCGAGGCCGGGTTCCAGTACGCGCGCTTCGGGCTCTACTTCCTGCCCGAGGCCGCGATCGAGGCGGGCGAGGCCGAGCACTACCGCGGCTGGCGGGACGCATCGGAGAGGTGGATCACTCAGACCGACGGCGAGATGATCGACTACTTCGAGATCCTCGACGCAATCGCGGGGGAGGAGGGCGAGGACGGCCAGCGTCACGGCGGCCTGCGCGGGGACTACCAGCTCGAAGAGGTGGCCTTCGATCCGGCACAGGCGACCATGCTGGTGACGGCGCTGACGAACGAGGGAATCCCCTGCATCGAAGTCCGGCCGCTGGTGCTGAATTTCAGCGAGCCGATGAAGCAGATGGACGGGTTGATCCGCTCCCGGGCGATCGCGCACGCGGCCGATCCCGTCTTCACCTGGATGCTGTCCAACGTCGTCGCCAAGCCCGACGCGAAGGACAACGTCTACCCGCGCAAAGAGCGCGCCGAGAACAAGATCGACGGCCCCGTGGCGCACATGATGGCGCTGGCCCGGCACATGTCGGGTGAGGAGCAGGGCCGCAGCAAGGGCTTCATCGACTATTGAGGAGGCCCGATGGCCTGGTCACTGTTCGGCCGGCGCCGCAAGGCCGAGGCCGCCTCCGTCGAAGCATCGACGTCGTTCGTATCCTCGGACGCCGAGGCCTGGGACCGGATGCTCCCCGGTGGCCTCGGCGGCTCCATCTCGCCGGCGACGGCGATGCGCCACTCCGCGGTCTACCGGTGCGTATCGATCTTGGCCTTCGCCTCGGCGATGCTGCCGCTGAAGACGTACCGCGAGCTGGACGACGGCGATCGCGAGGGCGACTCGAGGCCGCCGGCGGCCGACCTGCTCCGCATCCGGCCGAACCCACGGATGTCGCGCACTATGTGGATGCGCGCGACGATCGCGCAGATGCTCCTAGAGGGCAACGCGGTTTCGTGGATCGAGCGGCGCGGCTCGGGCGAGCCGATCGCCCTGTGGCCGGTGCCGTTCCATCGGGTCCGGATCAGCCTCAACGGCGATCGGCTCCGCTACGGTCTGACGCTCGACGACGGCCGCGCCATCGTCTGCGATCAGGACGACGTGCTCCATATTCCCGGCTCGGCCGAGTGGGACGGTCTGAAGGCGAAAACGCCGATCCAGGCGATGGGGAGCGCCGTCGGGCTCGGGATCGAGGCGGACAGGTTCGCGCGCAAGTATTTCGAGAACGATGCCACGCCGTCGGGCTACGTCAGCTATCCCGCCGGCGCCAAGATCGGCGCCCCCGAGAAGGAAGAGTTCCGCGGCTACTGGCGCCGAACCTTCGGCGGCGAGGGGCGGCATTCCGGCCCGGCCGTCCTCGACCAGGGCGGCGAGTACAAGGTCATCCCGATCTCGGCGCAGGACGCGCAGCTCCTCGACACCCGCCGGTTCCAGATCGAGGACATCGCCCGCATCTTCGGCGTGCCGCGCTTCCTCCTCGGCATGGACGAGACGAGCTGGGGCTCGGGCATCGAGGCGCTCGGCATCGGCTTCGTGACCTACACCCTCGACCCGCACCTCTGCGCCATCGAGGACGAGGTCAACCACAAGCTCTACGGCCGCGGCCGTCCCGTTCGCCCGGGGCCGAACGCGGCCCGCTACCTCGCCGAGTTCGACCGGGACGTCCTGGTGCGCGGCAACATCGAGAGCCGGTTCAAGGCGTACCGCCTGGCGCTGGGCGGTTCGTCCGGCCCGGGCTGGATGACCCCCAACGAGGTGCGCCGCAAACAGAACGACGTCGCACGGCCCGAGGGCGACACGCTCGCCACCTGGACCGGACCGGCAAAGCAGGGACCGACCGACAATGAAGAAGCTCCTGCAGCTCCTTGAGGCCAACCGCGACCGCAGCAGCTTCCGCGTCAAGGCGGAAGAGGGCACGGACGAGGCGACGATCTACGTCTACGGCGCGATCGGCGACTACTACGGCATCGACGCTCACGCCTTCGCCCGCGAGGTGGCGGCGATCGAGGCCTCGACCATCCACCTCCGGATCAACAGCCCGGGCGGGGACGTGTTCGAGGCCCGGGCCATGAAGACGGCCCTGGAACAGCACCGGGCCAAGGTGGTCGCGCACATCGACGGGCTCGCGGCCTCGGCCGCCTCCTTCCTGATGCTCGCGGCCGACGAGATCGAGATCTCGGAGGGCGCCTTCGTGATGATCCACCAGCCGTGGACCTTCGCCGTCGGCAGCGCCGACGAGTTGCGCGCTTCGGCGGCCGTTCTCGACAAGGTCGGCCTCGCCATCGTCGGCGACTACGTGCGCCGCACCGGCAAGAGCGAAGACGAGGTTCTGGCCTGGATGCGGGCCGAGACGTGGCTCACCGCCGACGAGGCGGTCGAGAACGGCTTCTGCGACCGCAAGGCCGGCGAGGCCGGTGAGCCCGCGGACCCGGAGCCCGACGAGCCCCCGGCCGAGCGCGATCCAGAGACGCCAACGGCCAAGAACCTGTTCGATCTCTCGGTCTACCGCAACGCCCCGCGCGCCCTGAAGCAGCGCACGCTCACCCCCTTCGACGCGCTCGCCGCCGATCGGCAGCGTGCCGAAGCGCGCCTCGCCCTGATCGAGCGCGCCGCCTGAGTGTCTCTCACGGAATGCCCGCCGCACCGCCGCCGCCATGCTGGGACGGTCGTCCATCGGGCATTCCATGAGCACTCGAAACGCCGGCGCGCCGGCTCCCACCATCCCGAAACACGGCCGCCCGCGGGCGGCTTTTTTTATTGGAGAACAGGACGATGTCGGAGTCCATTCAGGCCCTGCGCGAGGCGCGCACCGCCAAGGCCCGCGAGGCCCGCAACCTTCTGGAGAGCAAGACCGGCAAGGATTGGACCGAGGCGGTCAAGAACCAGGTCGACGGCATCTACGCCGAGATCGACAGCCTGGACGATCAGATCGCGCGTCACGATCGCATCCTCAAGATCGAGGACAGCCTGGAGCAGCGCGCCGGCGGCGTGTCCGATCGCGACGGTCGCTCGGTCGACGAGAACACCGCCATCCTGGCCCGCGAGAAGGGCATCTTCAACGCCTGGGCCCGCGGCGGTCACGAAGGTCTCGACGACGCGCAGCGCGCCCATGTGAAGGCCCGCCGCGACGAGGCCCAGCGCATCTACGGCGCGCAGTCCGTCGGCACCGGCTCGGCCGGCGGCTTCCTCGCCCCGCGCGACTTCTCCGCCACCATGCTGGAGCGCATGGCCGCGTTCGGCGGGATGCGCGAGGTCGCGCAGATCATCCAGACCGACTCCGGCAACGCGATCGACTATCCCACCGTGGACGAGACCGGCAACGAGGGCGAGATCGTCGGCGAGAGCGTGGCGGCCAGCGCCGGCGACATCACCTTCGGCACCCTCGACATCGGCGCCTTCAAGTACAGCTCGAAGGTGGTGGTGGTGCCGATCGAGCTGCTGCAGGACAGCCGCATCGACATCGAGAGCTACGTCAACGTCGCGCTGGCCACCCGCATTGCCCGCGTCACCAACCGGCACTTCACCGTCGGCACCGGCGTGAACCAGCCGCGCGGCGCGGTGGTCGCGGCGGCCTCCGGCAAGGTCGGTCCCGTCGGCCAGCTCGCCAGCATCACCTACGACGATTTCGTCGACCTGGAGCATTCGGTGGACCCGGCTTACCGGACCGCCGGCCGCTACATGTTCCACGATCAATCGCTGAAGGCGATCAAGAAGCTGAAGGATGGCCAGGGTCGCCCGCTGTGGCGTCCGGGCGTGACCGGCGGCGATGCCAACGACATCCTCGGCTACGGCTACACCATCAACCAGCACATGCCGCAGATGGGCGCCGGCGCGAAGTCGATGCTGTTCGGCGACTTCAAGAAGTACCTGATCCGCGACGTGATGGCGGTGACGCTCTTCCGCTTCGCCGAAAGCCGCTACCTCGAGAAGGGCCAAGTCGCGTTCCTGGCCTGGTCGCGGCACGACGGCGACCTGATCGACGCCTCGAACGACGCGTTGAAGACCTTCCAGCACGCCGCCTCCTGAGGCTCACCGCCGGGCGGCCTCGCGCCGTCCGGCCCCCAATTCACCATCGTGAACCCGGAGCCGGACCATGAACGTCCGCATGTTGACCGCCATGGCCGGCGACATCTCCTACGCGCACGGCGAGATCGCCAGCGTCGACGATCGCATCGGCAAGGCCTGGATCGAGGCCGGCATCGCCGAGCCCGCCCTCGGCGCCGCGGCGGCCGAGAAATCCGCCAGGGATCTCCGCGCCCGCGTCGCCGAGTTGGAGACGGCGCTGGCCGATGCCGAGGCCGATCGGGACGCGCTGCGCGTCCAGGTCACCGCGCTCGCGGAACAGAACGCCGCCCTGACCACGGCTGCGGCCTCCGCCGCCGGAAACGGCTGATCGCCATCCACGGCCCGCCCTGGCGATCCTACGGGTATTCCGGACATGAACCGCAATCCCTTCAGCAGCCGCCAGCCCGCCGCGGCGCTGGTCTACCTGCGCATCGCCGCTCCGGTCGGCAACGTCGTCACCCTCGCCCGGGTTCGCGCGCACCTGCGCCTCGACGCGGCCGACGCCGATCCGTTGGAGACCGATCTCCTCGAGGCGGCGATCGCCGCCGCCGTCGGTCACCTCGACGGCCGCGGCAGGGGCGTGCTCGGCCGGGCGCTGCTGACCCAGCGCTGGCAGGCCACCGGAGACCGTCCGGCCGACGATGCCGCCGGCAGCGTGCCCGGCTTCGTCCTGGAGCTTCCGCCGCTGCGCGAGGTGGAGAAGGTCGAGCGGCGTGTGAGCGGGCTGTATCAGGAGTTGCCGGCCGGCACCTGGGAGGCCATTCGCTTGCCGGCCGAGCGGGTCGCCGTCATCCCCGCCGGCGGCGCGTCCTGGGCCGACGCCGACATCCACCCCGCCGCGTGGCGCATCACGTTCGCGGCCGGCTACGGCGCCGGCGACGATGTGCCGGCGGCCATCCGCGCCGCGATCCTGCTGATGGTCGCGGATCTCTACGACAACCGGGACGGCAAGACGCAGGCGAACCTCGTCGATAACCCGACGATCGAGCGCCTGCTCCATCCGTTCCGCCCGGTCGGGGTCTGAGCCATGCAGGCGGGGGATCTCGACAAGCGCACGACGTTCCGCCGCCGGCAGAAGGTGATGGTGGTGGGGAAGCCGACTGATCGCGGGCCCTTCGAAGACCTCTTCACCGTCGCCTGCGCCTTCCGGCCGCTTTCGGGCCGGGCGCTGGCCGAGGCCGGCTCGCTCACCGATGCGATCGAGGGCAGCATCTGCGTGCGGGACACGGCCCGCACCCGCGGGCTCACCGTCGCCGATCGCGCCGTCATCGATGGGCGGGACATGGCGATCGAGTCGGTGCAGCCGTCCGACCGCTCGGGCTGGCTCTGGATCAAGGTGAGCCGCCGGAAGGCGTCGGCATGATCGGCGTCGGAGATCTCTTCTCCTACGCCAAGCTCGGCTGGGGCGCCGTCAGCGGCGTCGATGCCTTCGCGCAGGCCCTGGCGCAGTACAGCGTGAAGCTCGTGCTCCGCTCGAAGAACATCGACGCGGAGGCGGCGGCCGACATCGTCGAGCGCGCGCAGGCCGCGGTCCCTCGGGACAGCGGCCGGCTGTTCGGCGGGATCGAGGCGCAGCTCGTCGACGACGTCTGGACGGTCACGGCCAGCGCGATCAACCCGCGCGGCCGGTTCGACATGGATTACGCCTTCCTCGTCGAGCACGGCACGCAGGCCGGCGTGCGCGGCGGCCGGCGCGGCGGCACCGTCCAGGTGGGTGGGCGTTCCCGCGCCGGCGCCTTCAACCCCGAGACCGGCCGGCGCTACCGCGTGGCGAACGCCAACCGGCGATCCGCCCGAACCCATCCCGGCACGCAAGCCCAGCCGTACTTCTACCCCGCCGTCGACGCGGTGATGGAGGAGCGCGGCCTGCGCCAGGCCGAAACCCTGAACGAGCCGCTATGATCCCGGAACTGGCCCTGCGCGACGGCATCATGGCGCTGCTGCGCGCCTCTCCCGCGGTCGCGGCTTTGGTCGAGGACAAGGTGTTCGACGGCGTTCCGAGCGATGACGGCGCCGCCGAGCTGCCGTGGATCGCGATGGGCCCGATCCGCAGTCAGCCGGTGGATGCCGGCGAGGCCTACGGCTGGATCGTGACGCAGAAGGTGTTCGCCGAGTCGGCCGACTTCGACCGGACGCCGGCCTGGACGATCGCCCGGGCGGCGATCGCCGCGCTCGCCAAGGTGCAGCTCCCCGACCGCGATGTGTTCCTCGGCGAGCTGCAGATCAACGGCGCCGGCGACGTGACCGACCCCGGCGCCATCAAGACCGTGTGGTTCGACGTCGCCTGCCTGATGGCGGCCGGCTGACCCCCTCCCCCCCAACAATCCGGAGACGACGATGGCCCAACCCAATGCGTTTGGGGGCAAGGATCTGCGCGTGATGCGCAAGTCCGGCCCCGCCGATGCCGCCCCGAAATTCATGGGCACCATCACCACGAAGGGGCTGACCGAGACGGTGGAGTACGACGACGCCACCGTCCCGAACACCGACAACCCCGACCAGGTGTGGGCCCGCCGCTCCCAGCCGAAGGGCACGGCCTGGTCGGTCAGCGTATCGGGCGTCGCCGATCCGGCTTCCTACAAGCAGATGCGAGCGGACATGCTCTCGGGCGTGGCGAGCTTCCTGCAGATCCAGGTCGCCAAGCCCGCCGCGCAGGGCGGTGGCCGCTGGGACGGCGCGGTGTTCTACGAGAACCTGCAGATCCAGTCCGACGCCGGCGGCGTCGTCAAATACACCGGGCAGATGCGCGGCGACGGCGAGCTGACCTGGACCGACGCCGCGGCAGGTGGCCCGTGAAGATGGACACCTCCGCCACCGCGCTCCACGCCGACTTCGCCGGCCGCACGCTCAAGTTCGAGCTGCCGATCGGCGCGATCGGCGAGCTGGAGCGGCGCTGCAACGCCGGCATCGGCGAGATCATGGTGCGGCTGGCCGCGCACCGGTTCTTCGCCCACGACATCGTCGAGACGATCCGGCTCGGGCTGATCGGCGGCGGCCTCTCGCAGGCCGATGCCGAGACGCTGATGCGCTGGAACGTTCACGGCCGACCGCTGGCCGAGAACCTGCAGCTCGCCGGCCACATCCTCGAGGCAGCCGTCTCCGGGGTGCCGGTGCCGGGAAATCCGGCGACGGAGGGGGCGAGCGACGCAGCCCCGGAGACCTCTCCGTCTTCTACCGATCCGGCGGCATGATGGGGCTGACGCCCCGCCAGGTCGATGCGCTGACGCTGCCGGAGATGGC
>JAAIGG010125415.1_pt1 | contig 10686 bp, 2 predicted proteins | sample 6487391 | NCBI WGS metagenome assembly JAAIGG01 (sample SAMN13974130, study PRJNA590717) | phyllosphere metagenome | biome: asymptomatic weeds; feature: pooled weeds collected from a community garden; material: weeds; isolation source: pooled asymptomatic leaves from various weed species from...
GCGCGTCGGCCGACATCGAGCCGGAATACATCGCGATCTCGCCCGACAACCGCTTCGCCTACGTCACCCTGCAGGAGGTGAACGGCGTCGCCATCATCGACCTTGCCAATCCGGGCACCGCGCCGATCGCGATCCAGCCGCTCGGCTCGGTCAACCATTCGCTGGCCGGCAACGAGTTCGACGCCTCCGACCGCGACGGGCCCGTCAATGCGCAGGGTGTCGGCACCGCTTCGATCCGCATCGCCGCGACGCCGGCCAATGCCCCGATCTACGGCCTGCTCCAGCCCGACGCCGTGGCCTCGTTCGCGACCGGCGGCGCGACCTATTTCGTCACCGCCAACGAGGGCGACCAGCGTGTCATCGGCGGCGCCGACGACACCGGCGACGTCGCCCGCCTGAGCAGCATCGCCAACAGCCGCCTGACGCCCGAACTCCAGCTCCTGAAGGCCGATCCGGCCTATGCCCGCCTCAACGTCCTGCTGCGCACCGGCGACACCGACGGCGACGGCGTGATCGACCAGCTTCATACGCTCGGCGGGCGCGGCATCTCGATCTTCCGCCAAAATGCCGACGGCACGCTCACCAAGGTGCGCGAGACCGGCGGCGAGTTCGAGAAGGTCTTCGCCGGACTCGCGCCGGAGCGCTTCAACAACGAGCAGACGCTGGCCAACACGCCGGACGACCGTTCGGACAACAAGGGGCCGGAGCCCGAAGGCATCACCATCGGCACCGTCAACGGCCGGATCTACGCCTTCGTCGGCCTGGAGCGGCAGAGCGGCGTCATCGTCTACGACGTCACCGATCCGGCCAACGCGGCCTATGTCTCCTACGTCCCGCCGCTGCCCGGCGCCACGACCGATCTCGGGCCGGAGGTGCTGACCTTCATCGCCGCCGACCGCAACCCGACCGGCACCGCCCTGCTCGTCAGCGCCAACGAGTTCGCCAACGGCGGCGCCGTGCTCTACGCCGCCCTGCCCCAGGGCTTCACCCAGGAGATCGGCTTCGCCGCAAATTCCCTCGCCGTCAGCCGGGCGGAGGGCAACACGGGCGAGACCGTGTTCACCTTCACGGTGGAGCGCAGCAACGGCACCCTGGGCGCCGTCTCCTTCACCGCCGAACTGACGGGGACCGGCTCCAACGCAGCCGACGGCGCCGACTTCACCGGTGCCCCGGCCCTGCCGCTGACGGTCACGGGCACGATCCCCGCCGGCGCTGCCTCGGCACAGGTCAGCCTCAGCGTGCGGGGCGATGCCTTGCCCGAGGCCGACGAGACCTTCGCCCTGACCCTGCGCTCGGCCGCCTCCAACCAGTCCGGCATCGCCGCGTCCGTGCGTTCCACCGCCGCCACCGCGACCGGCACGATCGTCAACGACGACGTGAGCCTGATCTCGGCGGTTCAGGGCGAAGGGGCAGCGAGCCCGCTCGTCGGCCGCACCGTCACGATCGAGGCGATCGTCGTCGGCGATTTCCAGAACGGGGATGCCGACGCCAAGCGCAATCTCGGCGGCTTCTACCTGCAGGAGGAGACGACCGATCAGGATGGCAACCCGCTGACTTCGGAGGGCGTGTTCGTCTACGAGGGCACCGGCAACCGTCTCGTCGACGTCGCCGAGGGCGACCGCGTGCGCGTCACCGGCACCGTCACCGAGTTCAACGGCGAGACGCAGATCACCGTCCGCAGTGCCGCCGCGATCCAGGTGGTGACGCCGGGAGCGCTGACGACGGCCGGGGTCAAGGCCTCGGCGGTGGCGGTCGAACTGCCGGCGACGGGCACGATCGGCACCGGCACCACGGCGCAAGCAGACCTCGAACGCTACGAGGGCATGCTGGTCCGCTTCCCCCAGACGCTGACGATCACCGAGGAGTTCAACCTCGACCGATTCAACGAGATCCGCCTCGCCGCTCGCGGGCGGCCCGAGACCTTCACCAACGAATTCGAACCGAACGCGGCGGCTTACGCGGCCTATCTCGCCCAGACGGCGGCCCGCTCGATCACCTACGATGACGGGTTGAACAGCCAGAACCAGCCGGTGGAGAACCTCGCTGGCTTCGGCCCGACCTACGGCACGGCCACCGCCCCGCGCATGGGCGACACCGTGACGGGGCTGACCGGCACCCTCGGCTTCGGCCCGACCAACGCCTACCGGGTGCGCGCCATCGACGACGGCGATAACCGCTTCACGGTCGCCAATCCGCGGCCCGCCGAGCCCGACCCGGTCGGCGGCACGCTCAAGGTCGGCAGCCTCAACGTCCTCAACTACTTCACCACCCTCGCCACGAGTTCCTCCGCGCGCACGGCGATCGGCCTCGAGCCGCGGGGCGCCAATAGCGCCGAGGAACTCGCGCGCCAGACCGAGAAGCTCGTCACGACCCTGATCGGCACCGGCGCAGACGTGCTCGGCCTCACCGAACTGGAGAACCAGTTCCGCCCAGGCGATCCGGGCAACGCGCTCGAATACCTCGTCGGGCAGCTCAACCAGCGGGCGGGTGCCGGCACCTACGCCTCTATCAATCCGGGCGCGCAGCTCGACCAGGGCCAGTTCCTCGGCGGCGACGCGATCGCGGTCGGCTTCATCTACAAGCCGAGCAAGGTCGGCGTGGCGATGAACACCACGATCGAGCGCCTCGACGACGCGGACGTGGCGGCCTTCAACCCGGCCCTGCTGCAGCAGAGCACCACCGGTCACATCTTCAACGGCGCCAATACCAGCCGCGCCTCGCTCGCCGTCACCTTCAACGAGATCGCCACCGGCGAGGCCTTCACCGCCGTCATCAACCACTTCAAGTCGAAGGGCGGCACGGGAACCGGCGCGGATGCTGACCAGGGCGACGGCCAGGGCGCGTGGCAGCAGCAGCGCGAGCTTGCGGCCACCGCGCTCGCCCAATGGCTCGCCCTGCGGCCGACGGGCACGCAGGACAACGACACGATCCTGCTCGGCGACTTCAACGCCTACATCAAGGAGGATGCCCTCGACATCCTCAAGGCCAACGGGTTCACCAACCTCGCCGAGGACCGTCTCGCCAACCCCTATTCCTACGTCTTCGACGGGGCCTACGGCGCACTCGACCACGCCTTCGCCAGCGGCAGCCTGAACCGGCAGGTCACCGGCGTCACCGAGTGGCACGTCAACGCCGACGAGGCGGACGCGATCGACTACAACCTCGATTTCGGCCGCTTGCCCGGTTATTTCGACGGCCGCTCGCCCGCGCGCGAATCCGACCACGACCCCGTCCTCGTCGGCCTGCGCCTCGACCAGACCGCGCCGAGCCTCGTCGCAGCGACGCCCGCCGACAACGCCGCCAGGGTGGCGCCCGGCGCCGACATCGTCCTGCGCTTCAGCGAGGCGGTGCGGGCCGGCACCGGCAGCATCACGCTCACCGACGGCGCGGGCGACACCCGCACCATCGCGGTCTCCGACACCGGTCAGGTCCGGATCAGCGGCGACACGGTGGCGATCAACCCGAGCACCGACCTGCGGCCCGGCACCGCCTACGACGTGATCGTACCGGCCGGCGCCTTCACCGACACCGCCGGCAACGCCTTTGCCGGCATCGCCCGAGACAGCCTCGACTTCACCACCGAGCAGGCCACACCCATGACCTACACCCTCCAGATCCTTCACGCCTCGGATTGGGAAGCCGGCCTGCTGGCGACCGAGCGGGCGGCGAACTTCGCAGCCATCGTCGACCGGCTCGAGGATGCCACACCGAACTCGATCACGCTCTCGACCGGCGACGGCTGGATCCCGAGCCCGTTCTTCATCGCGGGCGCCGACCCGCAGATGGCAGCGACCTACAACGGCGTCTACAACCAGTTCTACGGGCTCTCGGGTGCCAACGCCTACGGCCGCCTCACCCCCTCGGTCGGCCGGGCCGACATCACCATCCAGAACATCATCGGCGTCCAGGCCGCGGTGTTCGGCAACCACGAGTTCGATTCCGGGCCGACCGAGGTCGCCAACATCATCGGCGCCAATCTCGGCACGGCGGCGGGTGCGGCCGACGACACCTGGGTCGGGGCGCAGTTCCCCTACCTCTCGACCAACCTGAACTTCTCCCGCGAAGCCGCCCTGTCCGGCCTCGTGCACCGCGACGGCGACCTCGCCACCTTCGCGCAGACCGGCCCGACCTCGACCCAGACCGGCACCGGCGCCGACAAGATCGCCAAGTCCACGATCATCGTCGAGAACGGCGAGCGGATCGCCTTCATCGGCGCGACCACGCAGCTCGAACCACTGCTGACCACGCTCGGCAACGTCACGGTGGACGGCTTCACCGGCCGGGACGAGATCGCGCTCCTGGCGAGCCAGATCAACGCCGAGGTCGACCGGGTGCTCGCGGCCAATCCCGGCCTCAACAAGGTCATCGTCGGCACGCACCTGCAGCAGCTCGCCAACGAGCAGGCGCTGGCGCCGCTCCTGCGCAACGTGGACGTGCTGATCGGCGGCGGCTCGCACACCCTGCTGGCCGACAGCAACGACCGGCTCCTGCTCGGCGACAAGGCCGCGGGCGGCTACCCGCAATTTTACACCAACGCCTCCGGCCAGACCCTGGCCCTGGTGAACACCGCCTCCGAGTATTCCTATGTCGGCCGGCTCAACGTCACCTTCGACGATCAGAGCAACGTCATCCGCAACTCGATCACTCCGGAGAATTCCGGTGCGGTCGCGGTCGACGACGCCATGGTGGCGCAGCTCTGGGGCTCGAAGGAGGCGGCCTTCGCCCCCGGCACCAAGGGCAATCTCGTGCGCCAGGTGATCGAGGGGCTCGACGTCAACAACGACGGCATCCAGGAGACGGCGGGCATCGCCGACATCATCCGCCAGCAGGACGGCAACATTCTGGGCCGCACCAGCGTGTACCTCGAAGGGCGCCGCGGCGAGGTCCGCACCGAGGAGACCAACCTCGGCGACCTCACCGCCGACGCGAACCTCTGGTACGCCCGGCAGTACGACGGCGCGGTCACCGTCTCGATCAAGAACGGCGGCGGCATCCGTGACTCGATCGGCTCGTTCTCGACGGCCGGCGGCGGCACCGCGGAGCTGCCTCCGGCCGCCAACCCGGCGGCGGGCAAGGCGGCGGGCGACATCTCGCAACTCGATGTCACCAACTCGCTGCGCTTCAACAACGCGCTCGCCATGGTCACCGTCACGGCCTCCGAGCTGGAGCGGGTGCTCGAACACGCCGTCTCCTCGGTCGCCCCGGGCGCGACGCCGGGCGCGTTCCCGCAGATCGGCGGCATCTCATTCTCGTTCGACGCAAGCAAGCAGGCCCAGACGCTCGACGCCAACGGCAACGTCACCCGCGAGGGGCAGCGCATCATCTCGGCGGCGATCGTCGATGCCGACGGCTACCTCGTCGACACCCTGGTGCAGAACGGCCAGCTCGTCGGCGATGCCAACCGCAGCATCCGTGCCGTCACCCTCGACTTCCTCACCACGGGGACCAGCGCGGCGCCGGGCCTGGGCGGCGACAACTATCCCTTCCCGGCCTACGGCGAGAACCGCGTCGCGCTGAGCACCGCCAAGCCGGTCTCCCTGCCGAATACCGAGACCTTTGCGGCTCAGGGAACAGAACAGGACGCGCTGGCCGAGTATCTCAAGGCCTTCCACGCCGTCACACCCTTCGCTCAAGCCGATACCGGCCCTGCGGCCGACACGCGGATCCAGAACCTCGCCGCGCGGACCGATAGCGTGCTGGCCCGCGGCGTCAGCCAGTCCGGCACGAGCGGCAACGACGTGCTGCAGGGAACCGCTTTCGCCGACCGCCTCTCCGGCGGCGCGGGCGACGACATCATCGTCAACAGCGCGGGCAACGACATCCTGTCGGGCGGCCGCGGCAACGACACCCTCGTCTTCAACACGTCGTTCGCGACGGTCACCGTCACGGAAGCCGGCCGGTTCACCGCCATTACCGGGCCGGAGGGCCGCGACCTCGTCGAAGGGTTCGAGCGCTACCTGTTCTCGGACGCCACGATCGTGGTCAACGACGGCAAGCCGCTCGTCGACGACCTGTTCTACCTCGCCCGCAACAAGGACGTGTTCCAGGCCGGCCAGGACGCCGACGCACACTACGCCCAGTACGGCGCCCGCGAGGGTCGCGACCCGAACGCCTTCTTCTCGACCAAGGGCTATCTTGCCGCCAATCCGGAGGTGAAGGCCGCCGGGGTGAACCCCCTCGATCATTACGAGCAGACGGGCTGGAAGGAGGGCCGCGATCCGGGCGTGCGCTTCGACAACGAGTTCTATCTCGCCGCCAACCCGGACGTGAAGGCCAGCGGGGTGAACCCGCTCGCGCATTATCTGGCCAACGGCCAGAGCGAGGGCCGTGCGATCCACGACGCGATCGGCCGGGCGAACGACATCCGCGGCGGTTTCGACGCCGAGTTCTACCTGCTCGCCAACGCTGACGTCGCCGGGGCCGCGGGCAGCACCGACACCTTCGCCTTCGCCGCCCGTCACTTCGAGCAGTACGGCTGGAAGGAGGGCCGTAACCCGAATTCGGTCTTCGACACCAAGGGCTATCTCGCCGCCTATGCCGACGTGAAGACGGCGGGAATCAACCCGCTGACTCACTACGACCAGTACGGCTGGAAGGAGGGCCGCGACCCCTCCGCCTCGTTCGACAGCAACAAGTACCTCTCGACTTACACCGACGTGGCCGCCGCCAAGGTCGATCCGATGCAGCACTTCCTGCAATACGGCCTCTACGAGGGCCGGTCGGACTTCGCCGACGGCAGCTTCCGCTACGGCAGCACCGTCGGCTGAGGCGGGCTCTCCCCACCCGAGCATTCCCTCCGTCCCGCCCGATCGGATCGCGCTTCCCGCGCGGTCCGAACGCTTGTGAGGTCCGCGTGAACCGACCGCCGATCCCGCCGCGCGAGCTGACGCTCTCGCTCTCTCGCAGCCGCGCCGCCTTCCTCGGCGTCGCCGTGATGAGCGGGCTGATTAATATGCTCTATCTGACCGGCTCCTTCTTCATGCTGGAGGTCTACGATCGGGTCATTCCGAGCCGATCCGTGCCGACCTTGATCGGCCTGAGCCTGCTCGCGCTCGGCCTCTTCCTGTTCCAGGGCGCGCTCGAAGTCCTGCGCGCCCGCGTGCTCTCCCGCATCGGTGCGGCGTTCGACGCCGATATCGGCGGGCGTGCCTTCGATCTCGTCGTACGTGCGCCGCTGCGCACCATCGGCTCCGGCGACGGGATGCTGCCGCTGCGCGACCTCGACACCGTCCGCGGCTTTCTCGCCGGCTCGGGCCCGGGCGCCCTGTTCGACCTGCCCTGGATCCCGGTCTATCTCGCCGTCTGCTTCCTGTTTCATCCGTTGATCGGCGTGGCGGCCATGGCCGGCGGCCTGATCCTGGTGGGGCTCGTGCTCGTCACCGACCTGATGACGCGGGCGCCGACGCGCGCCACGACCGCGCACGGCCAAGCCCGGACCGGCCTGGCCGAGGCGGGCCGCCGCAACGCGGAAGTGCTCGCTGCGCTCGGCATGCAGGATCACATCGCCCGGCGCTGGGAGGCGGCCAATGCCCGTTTCATCACCGCCAACCAGCGCGTCGCCGATGTCGCCGGCGGTCTGGGCACGGCCTCGAAGATCGCCCGCATGATCCTGCAATCCGGTGTTCTCGCCCTCGGCGCGTGGCTGGTCATCCGCGGCGAGGCGAGCGCAGGCCTGATCATTGCCTCCTCGATCCTGGTCTCGCGCGCCCTCGCTCCGGCGGAACTCGCGATCGCCAACTGGAAGGGCTGGGTCGCGGCCCGGCAATCCTGGGAGCGCCTATCCGTCGGTCTCGCGCACATCCCGTCCGAGCCCGATCCGCACGCACTGCCCGCCCCGGCCTCCACCCTCGCGGTCGAGGGCCTCGGCGTCGCCCCGCCGGGAGCCGGCCGCCTCGTCGTGCAGGACGTCTCCCTCGGCCTGCGCGCGGGCCAGGCGCTTGGGGTGATCGGCCCCTCGGCCTCCGGCAAGTCCAGCCTCGTGCGGGCCCTGGTCGGGGTCTGGCCGGTGGCGGTCGGCTCGGTGCGCCTCGACGGCGCGGCCCTGAACCAGTGGACCAGCCGCACCCTCGGACCCCATCTCGGTTACCTGCCGCAGGAGGTCGAACTTTTCGCCGGCACGGTCGCTCAGAACATCGCCCGCTTCACACCCGGCGCCTCGGACGAGGCGGTGGTGGCGGCCGCCAAAGCCGCGGGTGCGCACGAACTCATCCTGCGCCTGCCCGAGGGCTACGACACGCGGCTCGGCGAGGCCGGCACTGGCCTTTCCGCCGGCCAGCGTCAGCGGGTCGGTCTGGCGCGGGCGCTCTACGGCGAACCCTTCCTCGTCGTGCTCGATGAACCCAACGCCAATCTCGATGCGGAGGGCGAGCACGCCCTGACCCGCGCGATCCTCGGCGTGCGGGCTCGCGGCGGCATCTGCATCGTCGTGGCTCACCGGCCTTCGGCGCTGGCCGCCGTCGATCTCGTGCTGATGATGGCCGACGGCCGCGTTCAGGCCTTCGGGCCGAAGGATGAGGTGCTCCGGCGCGTGCTGCGCCCGGCCGAGGTCGCGACGCCCGCCGCCCCGCAGGCCGCCGCGGCACCTCCCCCATCGTCCGGTCCCGTCCCCCTGCAGGAGAGCGCCTGATGTCGGCCGGCTCTGCCCTTCTCGATCCCGCCGCGTTGCCGCGCGCGGATCGCCGCGAGAGACATTCGATCCGCACCCATCTGCTGGTGAGCCTCGGGCTGTCGCTCGCCCTCGTTGTCGGGGTCGGCGGCTGGGCGACCCACACGCAGATTGCCGGCGCCGTGATCGCATCGGGGCAGCTCGTGGTCGAATCGGAGGTGAAGAAGGTTCAGCACCCGACCGGCGGCGTCGTCGGTGCCTTGCTGGCCCGGGACGGCATGCGGGTGAAGGCCGGCGACGTCGTGGTTCGCCTGGACGCGACGCAGACGCGGGCCAACCTCGACATCGTGCGCAAGGCCCTGGACGAACTCGCCGCCCGCCGGACTCGTGCCGAGGCCGAGCGCGACGGGTTGGACACGTTGGATTTCCCGCTCGATCTGCTCACGCGCCGCGGGAGTGATGTGGAGGTGGAGCGGCTGATCGATGGGGAGACGCGACTGTTCACGGCGCGCTCGGAGGCGCGCGAGGGCCAGCGGGCGCAACTGCGCCAACGGATCGGTCAGCTCGGCGAGGAGATCGGCGGACTGACCGAGCAGACGACGGCCAAGGCTCGCGAGATCGAGCTGATCCAGAGCGAGCTGCGCGGCGTGCGCGACCTCTACGCCAAGAACCTCGTGCCGCTCTCCCGCGTCACGGTGCTGGAGCGCGACGCGACGCGCCTTGCCGGCGAGCGCGGGCAGCTCATCGCCGCCACCGCCTCGGCACGCGGGCGCATTGCCGAAACCGAACTCCAGATCCTCCAGATCGACGGCACCATGCGCACGGAGGTAGGCAAGGATCTGGCCGAGATCCGCGGGCGCTGGTCCGAACTGGTGGAGAAGCGGGTGGCGGCCGAGGACCAGCTCAAGCGGGTCGATCTGCGCGCCCCGCAGGACGGCACCGTCCACCAGATGAGCGTGCATACGGTAGGCGGCCTCGTGGTTCCGTCCGAGCCGGCGATGCTCATCGTGCCGGACGCGGATTCCCTCGTCGTCGACGTCAAGGTTCAACCGCAGGACATCGACGCCGTGCGCGCCGGCCAGCGTGCGACCCTGCGCTTTCCCGCATTCAACACCCGCACCACGCCCGAACTCGACGGCGGCGTGACGCGCGTCTCAGCCGATGTTAGCGTGGACTCGAAGTCCGGCCAAAGCTTCTACGTCGCACGGATCGCGATCGGCCCGGAGGAACTGGCTCGGCTCGACGGCCTCCGTCTGATGCCTGGCATGCCCGTCGAAGCGCATCTGCAAATTGGCGAGCGCACGGTACTCAGCTATCTGACAAAGCCGCTGACGGACCAAATTGCAAAGGCCTGGAAGGAGCGCTGACGCGAGCGTCCTCCCACGTGTCACGCAATTCCCGCCTAGCGATGACAGTGTCGGCGCCGCAGAGATGCGGTGCTATTCAGCTTCGGCGCCCCGCCTCGTCGCCAAGGCGCTTACACAGGACAAACTGCATCACCTGCCATGTCAGGACCGCGGCATGCTGGCAGGACGAAGAATGCCGGCAGCGGGCCGAAGTATGCGCATAGGGAAAGGCACAAGGCCGAGTGTCGATTCGAGTCAGAAATTTAATTCTTTCGTACGTGGATCTCGGTCATTTCGACTTTCATCGCTCAGTGATGAGCTTGGGGCGCGGTTCAGCATTGACCTGCTGGACCGCCGCTTTCCACCCCATTCGGACCTTAGACTGTAGCGTCTTGAATGGCCGCAAGGGGTCGATTTCGTTGAAAAACTCGGGATCGGCCCGAAGCACCACGGCTACCCGCGGCTTCTGAGGAAAATCCTGCTTTCGGATCCCCCAGGATGCGCGGCCATTTTAGCGTCGCATCACTGGCGAGAGGCAATTATCTTCGGAGACCTATGCTGGGCGAAGCTTCGCGCATCGCCCCGGAATCTTTCAACAAAATCGGTCGGAAGCGGTCGCGCACGTCCCTACGAGATGGCACCTGCCATAGGCTTCGCAATGAATTGGGGGCCTGGGGCCGCAACCTTCATCCTCGTAGGAGGAACAGGGATGATCCGAGCGACGCGACCCCTGAC
>JAAIGG010440788.1_pt1 | contig 10677 bp, 11 predicted proteins | sample 6487391 | NCBI WGS metagenome assembly JAAIGG01 (sample SAMN13974130, study PRJNA590717) | phyllosphere metagenome | biome: asymptomatic weeds; feature: pooled weeds collected from a community garden; material: weeds; isolation source: pooled asymptomatic leaves from various weed species from...
AGGGGAGAGGCGAATTAGTCGACGTTGAGCAGCAAGTCGGCCACGGGGCGGCCGGTGGCCAGCGCCTGCACCAGGCGCTCGGCGTCTTTGGGGCGGGCGTCGCCATAAAAAAGGCCCTCGGGATACACCACGAGGGCTGCGCCGGAGCCCTTTTTACAGTGCTTGCACAGGTCGAGGCAGTTGCAGGTCTGGATGCGGGTGTGCACTTTTTCGCCGTCAACCACGAGCGACTTCACCCCTTGGTTTTTCAGCTCCTTCTTGAGGGCTTTGGCGAGGTCTTCGCCCACGCCCGATTTCTGATTGGTACAAACGAAAAGGCGGCGCTCGGGCATTTTTTTGAGTTAGGAGTTAAAAGTTAGGAGTTATGAGTTGGCTGCTAAGGAGTAGATTGAGAAAACTTGTAACTCCTGACTTTTAACTCCTAACTCACGCCGTGGGTAGCCAGCGGCGGTTCTGGATTTTATAGGCGGCCAGCTCGCGGTTGTTCCACAGGGTTTGGTACACCTGCTGGTCGCGCACGAGCTGCGGGTCGCGCTCCATGAGGCCCAATAGCTGGTGGAGTAGCTCGGCCGTTTCGTCGCGCAGGAAGTAGAACATCCAGTTGTCGAGTCGGCGCACGCCCACCAGGCCGGCGTTTTTGAGATAGGCTAGCTGGCGCGAGGTTTTGGTCTGGGTGAAATCAAGAACTTGCTCCAGGTCACCGACTACCATCTCGTGGTTGCGCCACAGCAAATGCAGCAGCCGCACGCGGCTTTCATCACCCAGGGCCTTAAAAAGCTGCTGCCCGAATGCAACCGGGAAATGTTTTACGCGCATCTACCGTTGGAAATGGCCGGGCTGGCCCCGCCGAACGCCCAAAAGTACGGCGAGCGCGCCGGGCAGGTTCGTATATTTGTTAGAACGTCCTTTTGTTAATTCCCCTTCTTCGTGACTAGTCGCCGTATCCTTTGCCTGCTGAGCCTGTTACTTCTGACCGGGCTGCTGGCCAGCCCCGCCGCCTGGGCTCAGGGTAAGCGCCGGATCGTGCAGTTCACGGGCATCGTGGCGAGCGGCGACAGCCTGCTGGGGGTGCCCGGCGCCTCGGTGTACGTACCCAAGGCCGGGCGCGGCACCACCTCCAATGCCTACGGCTACTTTTCGATGCCGGTGCTGGCCGGCGATAGCATCGTGTTTCGTTCGCTGGGCTACCGCAACCAAACCATCGTCATTCCGGCCGACTACCAGCGCCAGAGTTTTTCGGTAGTCATTCAATTGCAAGAAGATGCCACCGTGCTGCCCGAAGTGCGCGTATTTCCCTACGCCACCGAGAAGGAATTCAAAAAGGCCTTCCTGGCCCTGCGCCTGCCCAACGAGCGGGGCTCGGCCGCGGCCGACAACCTCAATGAGGACCTGATGCGCAAGATTTTCAATTCGCAGCCCATGGGTCCCACGGCTAATTATCGGCAATCGATGTCGATGCAGCAGCTCGACCTGGATCGCCGCATGGGTATCGCGCCCAACTTGCAGAGCAATAACCCCTTACTTAATCCATTCAGCTGGCTCAAGCTCGTGAAGCAGGTGAAGGATGGCGAGTTTAAGAAGCGGGAGGGAGTGGATTACTAGCCGCCAGCCGGGCTGCTTACCTACCTTTTAAACAGGGAAAAGGCGACCAGTACTGGTCGCCTTTTTTCATGGTGCGGCTCCGGGCTAGCCGTGGATTAAAGGTCGGAGGGCGACTACGGCGAATGCCGCTCGCTGGGGCTAACCAGTCGAAAAAAAGCGGGTATTGGTCGAAGGGATCACGTAGTCGTTGGCGGGCCGCCCGTGCTTTGTCGGCGTTGGCGGCCTTACTTCAGCCGGCCGGTGGTCTTTTCTTATGATAAATAACCGTAACCTGTTTCTTTTTGGCCCACTGATGGCGGGCAGTCTCCTGACGCATCCGGGCTGCGCCCAAACTACCATTGGCCGGGCCGAGCAGGAGGTGGCGCAATTGGTGCGCGACTTTCAGGCCGCCGAGCAGGCCTACGACCCCGCCGCGCTGGCCCGGCTCATCGATGCGCGCTACGTCGAAGTATCGCCGCGCGGCGAGGTCGATGAGCGCACTCGCTTCCTGGGTTTTTACCAGCCCGCGCAGCGCCAGCCGTGGCCGCCGGTGGCAGTCAGCGACGAGCAGATTCGGGTAGTTGGTACCACGGCGTTGGACGTGCTGACGCTCACTTACTCGCTGCCCGGCCCCGATGGTACCACGCGCCGCCAGGCCGTGCGGGCCACCTACGTAGCGCAGCACGGCACGCAAGGCTGGCGCCTGCTGGGGGCGCAGTACACCGGTATTATGCCCGCTACACCCGCGTCCGCGCCGGCTCACTAGCGCGGCCAGCAACTGGTCGAGCGGTCGGTAACCCGTAGCTTGCGGGGCCGTTGGGCCAGGAGCGGGTTTAGGTAAGCAGCTGATTCGACAAGCTGATTAAATTCCGGTGCCCCGGCTGACTTGATTCGTCTTTATTGCCTTGTTATTCATGCTGTCAGCCGTTGGCTACCGTCAAGTTATTGTTACCGATGCGCAGCTCGGCCTTACGTTTCCGGTGCACGTGCTGTACCCGACGACTGCCCTCGCGCAGCGGGTACCGGTGGGGCTGTATCAGCTCGACGTAGCCCCCGCCGCGCCGATGGCGCCCGGCGTTTTTCCGCTGGTGCTCGTGTCGCACGGTACGGGCAGTTCGGGGTTGCTGCACCGGCAATTGGCGCAGGCGCTGGTAGGGCAGGGGTACGTGGTTGGTTTGCTGGAGCACCCGCACAATAATCGCGACGACGACAGCTGGGCCAATACTCCCCAAAACCTCGTGGCTCGTCCGCGCCACCTGCACCTGGCGCTCGACACGCTGCTGCACGACGCGCACCTTAGCCCTGCGCTTTACCCCGGGGCAGTGGCCTTGATTGGGCACTCAATGGGAGGCTACGCAGTACTGGCCGCCGCCGGCGGCCAGCCTGCGGCAGTAGGCCCCGCCGATACCCCGGGCCTCGCCATCCCGGTGCCCGCGGCCGACGCCCGGGTGCGGGCGCTCGTGCTGCTGGCTCCGGCTTTGCCGTGGTACGCCGACCCCGGCTCGCTGCGCGAAGTGCGAACGCCGCTGCTCGTGCTGGCCGCCGAAAAAGACGAATACCTGCCGCCGGCGCACAGCGAACAAGCCATGCGCGGCGTACCCGCTACCACGCCGCTGACGTTGCGGATAGTGCCCAACGCCGGTCACTTCTCGTTTCTGACGCCTTTCCCCCCACACCGCACCCGGCCGGATTTTCCGCCCTCGCAAGACCCACCGGGGTTCGACCGGCCGCAGTTTCAGGTGGAATTGGCGCGGGAAGTGGCGGGCTTTTTGGCGCGGTACCTCCCACCGGGCCGTAGTACCGCGGGCTAGGCTGGCGCGGAGTGCGCTTCCATTTTTAGTTTAGTTGTTGCTATGGCCGCCTTCCTGCGCCGGCATCGGGTGTTGCTATTGCACTTGTTGTTTTGGGGCGCTTACTGCTCGTTTTATTTCTATCAGCTCCAGCAGGAGTACGGCACACGGGCGGCGCTGCTGCTGCTGGGCCAGCCGCTGCTGGGCAATGCGCTGCTGGCGTATTTCACCTACGGCTACGTGCTGCCCCGCTGGCTGGCCCGTCACCACTTGGGGCGCAGCCTGCTGGCTTTCGGGGGGGCGCTGGGGGTAGCGGTGGCGCTCAAAATATGGCTGGCCCGCGCCTGGTCGCCGCTGGCGGCTCCCCCGGCCTATCTGTATTCCACGGGCTACCTGGTAGCAACGGTGTTCAGCACGCTGGCGGTGACGCTATTCGTGGCTATGCTGCGCTTCGTGGTGGGTTGGTTTGAGCTGGAAGCTAAGACCAAGGCCCTAGAAAATGTGCAGCTCACCACGGAGCTGAAATTCTTGAAGGCTCAAATCAACCCGCACTTTCTCTTCAACACCCTCAACAACCTCTACTACCTGGCTTACACGCAGTCGCCCAACACGCCCGAAGTAGTGGCCCGGCTGGCCCAGATGATGCGCTACCTGCTCGAGGAATCCAACCAGGCCACCGTGCCCCTTACCCAGGAAATCGAGTTTATGCGCAGCTACCTGCACCTGGAAAAGCTGCGGCTCAATCATCCCATCCCCCTGACTTTCGAAGTTGAGGGCGAGCCAGCCGGCGTGGTCATTGCCCCGCTTATCCTGATGACGTTTTTGGAAAATGCCTTCAAGCACGGCGTGCGCAACCACGACCCCGCGGCCTGGGTTCGCGTGCACCTGCGGGTGGCGGCTACCACCTGCGAGTACACCGTAAGCAACGGCCGGCCGCCCGGCCCGCCCCCGGCCGCCCCGCCCGGTACGGGCCTGCCCAACGTGCGCCGCCGGCTGGCCCTGAGCTACCCCGGCCGCCACGCGCTGCACCTCGACGAGAGTCCGGCGCGGTACCAGGCCCACCTTACGCTGCACCTGGTATGAGCCTGCGCTGCCTCATCGTGGACGACGAGCCCCTGGCCCGTCGCCTGCTCACCGACTACGTGGGCAAAGTTTCGTTTTTGGAATTGCACGCCGCCTATGCCAGCTCGCTGGCCGCCCTGGAGGCGTTGCGCACTGCCGCTATCGACTTGCTGTTTCTGGACGTGCACATGCCCGAGCTCACGGGGCTGGAGCTGCTGCGTAGCCTACCCCGACCGCCGCTGGTGGTGTTTACGACGGCCCACTCCGAGTACGCGCTGCCCAGCTACGAGCTCGATGCGGTAGATTATTTGCTCAAGCCCATCACGTTGGAGCGCTTTCTGCGGGCCGCGCACAAGGCCTACGCCCGGCGCCCCGTGGCCCCGCCGCCCACTTTGCCACCGCCATTTCTCTTCGTAAAGGATGGCCCCCGGCGAGTGAAAGTGTCCTGGGCAGATATCCTGTACGTGGAGGGCCTGCGCGACTACGTAGCCATTCACACCCGCCAGCAGAAGATTGTGGGCCTCGTGCAGCTCAAGGCGCTGGTGCAGCAGCTGCCGCCCGATCGCTTCGTGCGCATCCACCACTCCTACATCGTGGCATTGGAGGCCCTTGAGGCTGTTTATAAAGACAAAGTGCAGGTGGGAGGGCGGTTTCTGCCCGTCAGCGAGTCGTACCGGACTGCCTTTCGGGCTATTATTGACGGCCCCCTGCTATAGTCCCAGGCCGAAGCTTAGGAGCACAGTGCCAAATGCTGATTGAGGGAAAAACAAGTATGACAAAAACGTTTACAACGCTACCCAAACTGACGCGCGGCGACCAGGTAGCCGTGGTGTCGCCCTCGGCGGGGCTGCCCGGGCTTTTTCCGTGGGTGCAAGACCTGGGCTTGCAGCGCCTGCGCGAAGTATTCGGGCTCAAGCCGGTTGAGTACCCGACTACTCGCCGCATGCAGGCCCCGCTGGCAGCGCGGGCGCACGACCTGATGCAAGCCTTTGCCGAACCGGCCAACAAGGCTGTTTTTGCCTCCATCGGGGGCAACGACCAGCTCCGGCTGCTCAAGCACCTCGACCCCGCCGTATTCCTGGCCCATCCCAAGCCATTTTTCGGCTTTAGCGACAACACGCACCTGCATACCTTTCTCTGGAACTTAGGTATTCCCTCGTACTATGGTGGTGCCGTGATGACGCAGCTGGCGATGGCCGGGCAAATGCACGACTACACCATCCAGTCGCTCACCAACGCCTTGTTTGGCCGCGGTGAAGTAGAACTAACGCCCGCCACCACCTACACCGATGAAAGTCTCGATTGGGCCGACCCCGCTAACCTGAACCGGCCGCGTCCGCTGGTAGCCAACGAGGGCTGGCACTGGTCGGGTACCGCCGACGGTGCGGGCCGCCTGTGGGGCGGCTGCGTCGAGTCGCTGGTGGGGCAGGTGGCCACCGGAAAGTACCTGCCGAGCGCGGCCGATTTGCAGGACTGCATTCTGTACCTCGAAACGTCAGAAACCCTGCCGCCCGCCTGGGTGCTGGACTACCTGCTCACCGGCTTCGGCGAGCGCGGCTGGTTGCAGCATTTCCAAGCCATCCTGGTGGGCCGCCCAAAAGCCTGGGACTTCGCTCAGCCGCTGACGCCAGCTCGGAAAGCTGCTTACTGCCAGCAGCAGCGCGCCGCGGTGGAGCAGGCCGTGCGGGCCTACAATCCGCTCATCCCCATCGTGCAGAACCTGGATTTTGGCCATACCGACCCGCAGCTGGCCCTGCCCAGTGGGCAGCTGGCGCGGGTGCTGGGCCGCGAGCACCGCATTTTCTTGACTTATTAATGAGCTGTGGAGAAGCTGTTTCAAGCAATCCTGCTTTCTAAAAATCTCCACTAAGCCTTTCTGCTCGATGCTACCCCTTCGGTCAGCCACCCGCGTGCTGCTACTTCAACTTATCACCGCCGGGCTGGCCGGGCTGGCGCTGCGTCCGGTCGTGGGGTTGCAGCCAGTATGGTGGTGGGCCTGGCTGGCGCCCGGGCCGCTGCTATGCCTGGCTTACCGCAGCCGCCCGGGCCGGGCGCGCTGGCTGACGGCGCTGGCCGCTGGCATCGGCACGAGCGTCAACGCACCCTATTTTGCTAAGCTTATGCCGCTGCCGGCCGTGGTCGCCGTACTGGTGTCCCAAACGCTGGCCTGGGTGTTCGTGGTGGGGGCCAGCCGCCGGCTCGTGGTGCGGTACCGGGCGTGGTGGACGGTGCTGGCCTACCCCGTGCTCTGGGTCGGGCTCGACACGCTCGAAGCTACTTTTTTGCCCGATGGCAACTGGGGTAGCCTGGCGTATTCACAGGCGAAGTTTTTGCCCGCTTTGCAGCTGACGTCCGTGCTAGGGGTGGCGGGCCTGCTCTTCGTAGTCGCGCTGGTACCGGCCGCGCTGGCGCTGGCCATTACTTACGGCCGCCGGCTGCGCCACGCCTGGCGGGCCTACGCACTGGCCGGGGCTGCCCTCGGCGCCACCTTGGTCTATGGGACAGTGCGCGTGCACACGGCTCCGGCCGCCAATGGCCCCACTACGACGTTTGGGCTGGCGGCTATCGACGAGTGCATCGGTGTGCACACGGCTCCTGCCACCCGCGCAGCCATTCTACAACAGTATGCGCAGCACGTAGCCGACTTAGCCACCCGGGGGGCGCAAGTGGTAATACTGCCGGAAAAAATAGCTGCCCTGCCGCCAGTCGAGGCCGATACCTTGCAGCAGCAACTAAGCCGGCTGGCGGCGCGTCAGCGCGTGTGGCTGGCGGTTGGAGTAGTAGAGGAAACGCCGCCAGCGGGCCGCAACTTGCTCTGGCTGTTTGCGCCCACGGGCGTGCTGGCAGCTACCTACCAAAAGCATTACCTGGCTCCACCCGAGCACGGCCTAGCTGTGGGCCAGGCCTACGAAATACAGCCGTTGCTGGGAGGCACCTACGGCCTTGCCATTTGTAAAGACATGCACTTTGCCGCGCTGGGCCGGGCCTACGGCCAGCGGCAAGTAGCCGCCATGCTGGTGCCCGCTTGGGATTTCTACACCGACCGCTACCTGGCCGCTGACATGACGGCCACCCGGGGCGTGGAAAACGGCTACCTCGTCGTGCGTGCCTCCCGCGACGGCCTGCTCACCGTGAGCGACGCCTACGGCCGTATGCTGGGCACGCAGGCGAGCGCTTCCTTACCGGGCAAGTCCCTGCTGGTGCGGGTGCCAGTAAAAGCTCCACTAGCAACGGCCTACACCCGTCTGGGTAATTGGCTGGGGTGGCTATGCGTAGCGGCTGGCAGCGGTTTGCTGGCGATAGGCCGACGACGGGAATAGAGGCGGGGTATAGTTATTCTATAAATAATGTCTCTGTCATCCACAATACTAGTTTCCGTATGACTCCCCACTACCAGTTAGCCCTCCAACAAGCATTAGCTTGGATAACCACTCAGTTTGAGCCTTTAGGCATCGTCGCCAGTGGTAGTATTATTCGGGGAAATCCGCACGCTACTAGCGACTTCGACCTCTTCGTATTGCATGAGAAAGCCTTTCGCCAGCGCGTACAAAAGCGTTTCAATGGCGTACCCTGCGAGATTTTCATTAACAACCCGGCGCAGGTGCGGAAGTACTTTACTGACGAGTTGCGGCAAAACCGGCCCGTCACGGCGCACATGTTGGCCACCGGTCAACCCGTGGTCGGCCACGACAATCCGCAATTACTGACTCTTCTAGAGGAGGCGCAGTATTACGCCACGCTAGCTAATCCACTTACGGAAGAACAAGCTACGTTCCGCAAATACTGCCTCGCCACGTTGGCAGAGGATGCGGCCGATACGCTGGCAACCGATCAAGCTACCTGCCTTTATATCCTAAACCAGGCCGTTGCGCAGCTAATAGAGTTTGTTTTCGCCGTTCACCAGCGCCCGCTACCTCGTATCAAGGACCGGCTCGCCGCCCTCTGTGCGCTGGATGCTACTGTTGGTCTAGAAGTACAGCACTATTATCAGCAGGTTGGGATAGCGCAAAAAAATGCGTTGGCTCAAGACCTTATCTTACGAGTGGCGGGTACTACCGCATTCTTCGAGTGGAGCTCTGTGCCAGCCTGATACTCTTGTCACAACCAGGGGAGGAAGCAGCGTGGTTCATGACCCAGTTTCGGCAGTGGGAGCAATAGAAAAAGGCCGCTGACAATCAGCGGCCTTTTTCTATTCAAAATAGCAATTACTGACTACAGCAGCCCGCTCAGGAAGCCGGGTAGAATACCCAGCACCAGCGTCAGCACAGCCAGAATTACCAACGTGGCTGATTGAAAGCCATCCACCACAATCGGCGTCTCGCTGCCCGGCTCGGCGGGGCGCAGATACATGGCGATAACGGGGCGCAGGTAGTAGTAGATACCCACCATGCTCATCAGCACCGCAAACACCACCAGCCAGATGTAGCCCTGAGTAGCCACGGCCGTGAAGATGAAAAACTTGCCGAAGAAGCCACCCGTGAGCGGAATGCCGCCCAGCGACAGCATGGCGACCGTCATCACGAAAGCCAGCAGCGGGTTGGTGCGGGCCAGGCCCGCCAGCCCGGCGTAGTCCTCGCGGCCGCGCTGCTCCGATACTAGTTTGAGCACGCCGAAGGCGGCTACCGTGGCGATGGAGTAAGCCAGGCTGTAGAAGAAAATACCCTGGGCGGCGGGGCCGCTCAGCTGGCCGCGCCCGGCCACGAGGCCCAGCAGCAGGTAGCCGGCGTGCGATACGCTGGAGTAAGCCAGCATCCGCTTGGCGCTGTCTTGCACGGCGGCTCCCACGTTGCCGAGCAGCAGCGTGAGCACGCACATGGCCACGATGGTGGGCAGCCACACGGCGCTCGTGCCGGGCAGGGCCACGGCCAGCAGCTTAAGGAAAGCCGCGAAGCCCGCCGTTTTTACCACCGTGCTCATGAAAGCGGTGAAGAACGTGGGGGTGCCCTCGTACACGTCGGGCGTCCAGAAGTGGAAAGGGGCGGCCGAAATCTTAAAACCGATGCCAATTACCATCAGCAGGACGCCCACGTATAACATGGGCTGGAGCGAGGCGTTGGCCGGGACGGCGATGCCAGCGGCCAGCTCGCTGAGCTGGAACGTACCGGTAGCGCCGTATAGCAGAGCGATGCCGAAGAGGAGAATGCCGGTGGCGAAAGCGCCTTGCAGGAAATATTTGAGGGCAGCTTCGTTGGAGCGTACGTTGCGCTTGTCGGAGCCAGCCAGGCAGTACATGCTGATGCTCAGAATCTCGATGCCCACGAAGAGCATGATGAGGTGATTGTAGCTCACCATCATGATGGCCCCCACCAGCGAGAACAGCAGTAGCGAGTAGTACTCGGCTAGGTTAGGCTCGCCCGCTGCCACGTAGGAGCGCGAGAAGGGTAGTAGCACCAGCGCCGTCAGCAGCACGATGCCGCTAAAGGCCACCGAGTAGTTATCCACGGTGAGCATCTGGGCCACGTAGGGCGAGTCGAACAGGCCCGGCAGGCTACCGGCGTGGTTCCAGTCGAGCAGGTTGAGGCTGAATACGAGGGCCAGTACTACCAGCACGAACGGCAATAGCGCCCGGTTGGAGCGCAAAAAGCCGAGGAACAGGTTGACGATACCGAAAGCGGAGAGGAGAACGATGGGGAGCATAGTATTCTAAGCTGTTAGCTAGTAGCGGCTAGCCGTTAGCTGATGCTAGTATCAGCAAGGTAGTACGATGGCAAAGGGGCCTTTTGCCAGATTCTTGGAGGCAGGAGAGCTACTAGCTAGCAGCTAGTAGCCAACAGCTTGAAAAAGACTAGCGGCCCACGGCCGTCAGAATGCTTTGGGTAACCGGCTCGGCCAGGTGCAGGAACGTGCCCGGGAACAAGCCCAGCCAGAATACCAGGACTATGAGCGGCGCGAACATGGCCAGCTCGGCCCCACTGAGGTCGGTGATGGTCTCTGAGTAAGCCGAATCCGGCCCGAGCATGGCGCGCTGGTACATGCGCAGCAAGTACACGGCCGAGAAGATGATAGTGAGGCCCGCGATAGCACCGGCCCACGCGTTGAACTCGTACACGCCGGCCAGCAGCAGGAACTCTCCTACGAAGCCGCCGGTGAGGGGCAGGGCCACCGTGCTGAGCAACATCACCAAAAAGCACACGCTCAACAGCGGCGTGCGGCGGGTGAGGCCGCCGAGGTCGGCCAGCGAGCGGGTGCCGGTGCGGCGCTCGATAGCGTCGGCCACCAGGAACATGCCTACCACGTTGACGCC
>JAAIGG010519056.1_pt1 | contig 10669 bp, 7 predicted proteins | sample 6487391 | NCBI WGS metagenome assembly JAAIGG01 (sample SAMN13974130, study PRJNA590717) | phyllosphere metagenome | biome: asymptomatic weeds; feature: pooled weeds collected from a community garden; material: weeds; isolation source: pooled asymptomatic leaves from various weed species from...
AATAAAACACGTGTTGCACTCATGTTGGCGCTGACACTGGGTGTCGGGGTAACTACCACACCTGAAGCCTTGGCGACTCTCCCTGCCCAAGTCGGTGATCAGCCGTTACCTTCGCTTGCCCCGATGCTAGCGAAAACATTACCTTCGGTCGTCAGCGTGCAGGTAAGTGGAACGACGACCGAAAGCCAAGATCAACAGATCCCTGAACCGCTTAAACGCTTTTTAGGACAGATGCCTCAGAATCAACAACCAACCCCCTTCCAGGGCTTAGGTTCAGGCGTCATCATTGATGCGAAAAATGGCTATATTCTGACCAATAACCATGTCGTCAACGGTGCAGATAAAATTACTGTACAGTTAGGGGACGGCAACGAGTATCCGGCACGACTTATTGGCAATGACAGCCAAACCGATATCGCATTACTACAAGTTAAGAATGCTAAAAATCTTGTTCAAATCAAACTAGCCGACTCTGATGCCTTACAAGTCGGTGATTTTACAGTCGCTATTGGTAACCCTTATGGCCTTGGTCAAACGGCGACCTCTGGTATTGTTTCTGCGCTGGGTCGCAGTGGATTGAATATTGAAGGGTTAGAAAACTTTATTCAAACCGATGCTGCCATTAACCGAGGTAACTCAGGTGGGGCTCTGGTCAACCTGAATGGTGAACTGATTGGTATTAACACAGCGATCCTCGCTGCCAGTGGCGGGAATATCGGCATTGGTTTTGCTATTCCCTCCAATATGGCGATAAACCTTGCTCATCAATTGATCAAAAATGGCAAAGTCAATCGTGGTCAATTAGGAATCAAGGGCACGGAGATGTCTTCTGATATGGCTAAGGCCTTTCATGTCGATGTCCAGCGTGGGGCTTTCGTTGCAGAAGTTATCGCTAACTCTGCTGCCGCTAAAGCAGGCGTCAAAGCAGGCGATATTATTACCGGCCTAAATGGTAAAGCCATCACAAGTTTTGCGGAGTTGCGAGTAAAAGTGGGGACAAGTGCTCCCGGCGATAAAGTGACCTTATCGTTACTGCGCGATGGCAAACCACTGACGGTTGAAGTCACGCTAGAACAAGGTGTGCAATCATCAAAGCCAATCACGATTGACCTACCGGCTCTGCAAGGTGCCCAATTTAGTAATGGCCTGACTTTAGAAAAATCTAAAGGGGTAAAAGTTGATACTGTTACACCTAACAGCCCTGCTCAACAGGTAGGTCTACATAGCGGCGATGTAATTACTGCGGTTAACCGTCAACGTGTTGATTCGCTAGAAGCATTGAATAAAATCTTGGCGACGAAACCCCCTATTATTGCCATGAGCGTTATGCGAGGTAAAGATAACCTCTTTTTATTACTTCAATAGCGTGATTCGGGGATAGGTACGAGTATCCGTACCTATCCTTATCGTGCTACTCTGCAGGCAACTCTTTCTTGGCAACGTTACTAGCATGTTATTCAAATTATTCCGCTCTGCAATTATCGGCCTTATTGTTGCGTTAATAGTGCTGCTGGTCACACACTACTTTCGTACCGGAATGTCTTTGTTTTCTACTAACGAACCCCCTATAAATACTCAAGAGTCGGTATTTAGTTTTAGTAAAGGGGTACGCCGAGCCGCTCCCGCAGTGGTCAATGTTTATAACCGCAATTATCAAACTCAAGGCCGTAAAGATTTCACTACGCTAGGTTCTGGCGTCATCATGAACCAACGTGGCTATATTCTCACCAATCGGCATGTTATTAGTAATGCTGATCAGATTATCGTTGCCCTACAAGATGGCCGCTTTTATGAAGCGACGCTGGTCGGTTCCGATGCGATGACCGATTTAGCGGTACTCAAAATTTCCGCACCAAACTTGCCGGTCATTACCATTAATCCTGAACGTAATCCGCATATTGGTGATGTCGTGATGGCAATTGGCAACCCTTATAATCTTGGACAAACGGTTACTCAAGGCATTATCAGTGCCACCGGACGCATCGGACTTAGCTCATCAGGTCGACAAAATTTCTTACAAACCGACGCCTCAATTAACCAAGGAAATTCCGGTGGAGCCTTGATCAACTCATTAGGCGAATTGATGGGAATCAATACACTGACTTTCGATAAAAGTAATGATGGCGAGACTCCGGAAGGTATCGGCTTCGCTATTCCAACACCGCTAGCGATAAAGATTATGGATAAGCTGATTCGAGATGGCAGAGTTATCCGTGGCTATATCGGTATTACTGGGCGTGAGATTCCACCTATGCACGAGCAGGGTAATAATTACGAAAAACTTCAAGGGATCATTGTGACCAAAGTTACGGGCCCCGCAGAAGCCGCTGGCATAGAACCCAATGACCTACTACTCAGTGTAAATAAGAAACCGGCTGTCTCGGCGCAGGAGACCATGGATCAAGTTGCAGAAATTCGCCCAGGTTCGGTCATTGATGTGCAAGTGTTAAGAGACGGCGTTAAAAAAATACTCCACGTTACTATTCAAGAGTTTCCGCAGGATAATAACTAATTATGAAATATTCTCATCAACAGTGATGAGAATAGCTTTCCCTTGAGTCTAGTAGTTAAGCATAGCAAAGCACTGTTATTTCTATTAACATTAGCAGGTTATGCGACCCACTGCGTGTTAAAAAGCTTAATTCCCCAAACAGTTAATGCCTACTCACCGATCCAATATTGAATAAAAATTCAACTGAGCGCATAATAATGTAATCTATTTAACTTTAAAGGTTTTATTATGCGAACCCCTTCTAAACAAGATGATCTGGTACGAGCGTTTAAGGCACTCTTAAAAGAAGAAAAATTTAGCTCTCAAAGTGAAATTGTTCATGCCCTGCAAGAAGATGGTTTTCAAAATATAAATCAGTCAAAAGTTTCCCGCATGCTCACTAAATTCGGTGCGGTCAGAACTCGCAATGCAAAAATGGAAATGGTCTATTGTCTGCCGGCAGAATTAGGTGTGCCGACCACGAGTAGCCCGTTAAAGAACTTAGTTACCGATATAGACTATAACGATGCCTTAGTAGTAATTCGCACGAGCCCGGGAGCAGCGCAGTTGATTGCTCGCTTATTGGACTCGTTAGGTAAAGGCGAGGGAATTCTTGGAACTATTGCTGGTGATGATACTATCTTTATTACCCCATCACGCGGTTTCACCGTGAAGAAGCTTTATGCTGTGGTCTTGGCCCTGTTTGAACAAGAACTCTAACCCGTCTATTGCCCTATTTTCTCTTTTGCTTAGTTGAAATCAATACCTCCAAATTTGGATAAACGGCTGTCATACAGCCGTTTATTTTAGATGTAGATCATGGTTGCTTGATAGCGCGTCAGAATATCTACTAGGCGATGTACTGATTCCCTAACCATTAACGACACTTGGTTCTCTTCAAGAAGCTGCTCGTAAGTTGATAGCTCTTTCAATAAGCGCTCATAGTAGTATTGCTTTTTCTCGACACTACTCGCAGCGATCACCTTATCACCTGTCGCTCGCAAACGCTGGTGAAATTCGGATAACACAGCGTTAGGAGGTATTGGGTTACTTCTCAAGCGTTGCTGGCTGATGATTAACGTGAGTGCTAAGCGATATTTATTTAAGTCTCCAGGAAAGGTACTCAATAGCATGAATAGTTGCTGATAGAGTGCTGGAAGGTGGTTTTCACGCCGCCGAACCACATTAGTCGTCAACGATGAGATTGCTGCATACATCAGGCGATTTAAAATCTTACGCCCGGTACGTGCTTGCGATTTATCTCGGATCAGTAAGATGACAATCAATGAGAGAAAACAGCCACAAATTTGACCAAATGAGTTATCTAAGAACGATTCGATGGGAAAACTAATTGGGTTACTCAAAACAATGACGTTGAGGATCCCAACGAATCCTCCTAACGCACCGACTTGTCGCCGTTGAATAAGAATTCCCGCGACGAAAGCTAGCGCACCAATAATAAGGCATAGCAAAAGTACACTCTGCTGAGTATTAGGCATTAAATAAGCATAGTAGAGGAGTCCAATCGGAAAGGCGGCCATCATGCCATAGAGAAAGTCTTTTGCCATCATTAATGGATTCGGAATCCGCATCGCGAGTGCGGTCACGACTGCGAGCATTAACATACATCCGCTGCCAGCATTCCACCCCGAGTACAACCAGAATAAGACCCCGGAAAAAGTTGATACAAATGTACGAATACCATTGATCATAGCATGGTGGGTATTGGCGGAACGCGAAGACACAACGACCTCACGCCGTAAGATCGCCTCTTCCGTACCATTAATTCGAACGTTACTGCGAATCCCCTTTGACAGCAAAAGATACTCTGATGCCGCATTGATCCAAGTCACTAGAGCTACTGGCATCGATTCTGCTGGATATTCATTAAATAATTTACGTAATTCTCGTACCCGTCTGCGCAGACGTTGAACAGAATCCACTTTCTGACTGATTATCTCTACAAAAGCACTTGGGAGATATTCTGGATGTGCCTGTAAATTTAGATAAGTTTCTGTAGCATGAGTAATCATCGTCAACGAGAGTGTGTTCAACATCTTCAAACGACGACTGCTGTTTTTCCAGTGAGAGGACTCCATACTTAACTGACTACGCATACCACTAAATGCATTACTTCGCGCGACTAATCCACTCCATGCTTTATCCACTTCCTCTTTGTTATGCCCCTCAACACAGAGTTGTAATAGTTGATACTGCGCTAACAAGAGGTTATCGACTTCTTGGTCGATGACGCGTTTAATCGAGCGTGGCGAGAGAAAGATGTCTGAAAGAACGGCACAAAGAATACCAATAAAAATTTCGCTACATCTTTCAACCGCTAAGCGTGGCATAAGTTCCATTGAGCCAGTAGCGTGCGCAGAGATAATAATAATCAAAGCCGTATAGCCGGCAAGGCCGAAAGCATAGGAGTTCTCAACTTTAATCAATGAGGAGATCCAGACACAAAATCCGGCCCAGACACAGCATAGAAATAACATAATTAGCGGCGCTCTAATCGTCGTCATAACGATAACTAACGCCGCAATACAACCGAGAAATGTTCCTATGATCCGCAACAATCCACGATAGCGTAATGCACCTGAATAAGGATCTCCGCCAGCGGCAAAGGCCTGACCACCGGCAACAATCCCCGCTGTCATTATCGCCCAACGTGGCGTTTCCAGATTAAAATAAAACCCCAACAGCATCGCCAGTAAAATAGCGAAAGTTAGCTTAACCGGAAAGCGTAGGAACTGAATCATAGTGCTCTCCAGTTACCCAAACTCACGTAGGCGATTAGTCAACTTTTCCAGTGGTGAAGGCGCTTTATCCGCACGATCCTTTTCACCTGTGATGATGACCGTCGCCGTCGTGCCTGCAGGGAAGTGATTACCAACCTGCTCATCTAAATGGATACGCACGGGTACTCGCTGTGCGAGACGTACCCACTCCAGGTTAGAGTCAATGGTCGCCATTCCTTTACCATCGCTGCTACTGCTACTATTGGTTACGCCAGCAGCCACACTCTCCACTGTCCCTCTTAACTTGAGGTTACTCCCTAACGGGGTAATTTCAGCACGTAAACCGGGACGCACTGCATGCAGCTTAGTTTCTTCCAAATATGCAGTAACATAAAAGGTTCTATCTTTAACTAATGCAACGGCTACAGAGCCACGATTAATAAATTCACCACCATAGACGTTTAAGTTGGTGATCCAGCCATCGGCCGGTGCTTTGACCACAGCACGGACCAAATCAATTTGGGCTAAGTCACGGGCTGCCGAGGCTTTCGCTAACTGATGTTCACTCGTCTGTAGATCGTTATTGGCCTGTTCCACCGCTTCACGCGAGAGTGCCACACCACCTAGCTGATTACGACGGTTCGCTTCACGTCGTTTCTCTGCGACAACAGCTTGATAATAATCAACGTCTGCCTGAGCTTCATTCAATGCTTCAGTAAAACGAGGGCGGTCAATTTCAAATAAGGTTTCGCCTTGCTTCACGTACTGGTTATCGTGAACATTAACATGAGTGATGAGTCCCGTTACATCAGGAGCTATCGCCACGACATCGGCCGAGAATTTTGCATCACGTGTCCAAGGTGACTCGGTGTAGTACACCCAAGTACGAAAAACAATCACAATTGCAATAATGACAAGAATGAAGGTGATTGCATAGCGAGCTACTTTTTTAACTAGTATTTTCACTGAGACCTCAGACAATTAAACTCGAAACGAGATAGAACACACAGCAATAGAGCGCTGTATTAACTAGAGCTGGGTGCCAAACAAGATCGTAGATTCCCGTTGGGGTCAGCAATTTTTTCAACAACCAAAAAACAGCAAGAGATAAGATGAGCTCGATAAAAATAGGTGGAAATGAGAGCCCAAATATGACCAGTACAGGATGTACGCTCATGGAAAATCCTTTGACATTAGAGCCAGCAAGACAATAGTGATGATATACCTTTAAACTTTAAAAGATAGGCGACTATGGGCAGTGCCGCTACTATTCACGAAGAAGGTATTAACGTCGAATTAATACTCACCCTACTTTGAACAACAAAATCTGTCGTAAAAATCTAGTCTGTATGAGTAGCAATACAAATCACTCTTTTATATCGCTATAGTAACTTGTATTCGTGGGAATTTTCTATATTTTGTGAACTAAATCACTTTTAACTCAGAGTTAATAATGGAAAGATTAAAGCGGATGTCAGTTTTCGCCAAGGTCGTTGAACTGGGCTCTTTTACCGCAGTTGCTCAGCAGCTTCAAGTCAGTGTCTCTTCAGTTTCACAAACTATCTCTCGTTTAGAAAATGAGTTAAATATTAAGCTGCTCAATCGTAGTACACGACGTATTGGAATGACTGAAGCAGGTAAGATCTATTATCTGGGCTGTCAACGAATGCTTAATGAAGTAACACGTGTCCATGAACAATTATATGAATTTAATAATACGCCAGTAGGTACGCTACGTGTGGGGTGCAGTACCACTATGGCGCAAAACGTGATGGCACCTATCGCCATGCATCTGCTCGAAGATTATCCTGGTCTGGCGATAGATTTAATCACCGATAATCCAACCCCTGATTTAATTACACATGGCTTAGATTTAGTCCTCAGGACGGGGCATCTTGAGAATTCAGCACTCTTTTCTCGCCAGATAGGAGCTATGCCAATGGTCATCTGTGCCAGTAAGGATTACGTCAGTCAGATCAATGAACCGACCCACCATAGCCAGCTTACCGACCTTTCTTGGCTCGAATATACGCTATCACCCTATAATGAAATAGAGCTGACATCACCGGAAGGGGAACAAATCCACCTCGCACTACACGGACGCTTTGCCACCAACGATCCACAAACCTTGGTGCATTGGGTTAAATCTGGGGCTGGTATGGCTTACCTACCGATGATGTGGATATTGGATGAGATAAAACAGGGACATATTCAAATTCTCCTCCCTGAGTACCGTTCCAAGCCAAGAGCGGTATATGCACTATATACCGAAAAAGATAAGCTTCCACTTAAGGTACAAATCTGTTTGAACCTACTTAGTGAATATTTCCAAGAAATGGCGACAAGGTACGCATTATTTTTGAGCAAAAGGTAGCCAGCGAAAGCTACCTTAGGGAAACGTTAAGCGGTACCACCTACCGTTAAACGATCTAATTTCAGTGTTGGTTGGCCGACACCAACCGGTACACTTTGCCCTTCTTTGCCGCAAACCCCGACGCCCTTATCTAAGGCTAAATCATTACCGACCATGGAAATTTGCTGCATCGCTTCAATGCCAGAACCGATAAGTGTCGCCCCTTTAACAGGAGAGGTCACTTTACCTTTCTCAATGAGGTAAGCCTCAGAGGTTGAGAAGACAAATTTCCCAGAGGTAATATCGACTTGTCCACCACCGAAATTAGGGGCATAAATACCGTAATCAACACTCTCAATGATCTCTTCTGGCGTCGACTGCCCAGCAAGCATATAGGTGTTAGTCATGCGTGGCATCGGGAGATGAGCATAGGATTCGCGACGCCCGTTACCGGTAGGCGCTAAGCCCATCAGGCGCGCATTCAATTTGTCCTGAATGAATCCTTTTAAGATACCATTTTCAATCAAGGTATTATATTGGCCTGGCACCCCTTCATCATCAATGGAGAGCGAACCGCGAAGATTATCTAGGGTTCCATCATCAACCACAGTACAGAGCGGAGAAGCGACTTGCTGTCCCATCTGACCACTAAACATCGAGGTACCACGTCGGTTAAAATCGCCTTCTAAACCATGTCCAACGGCTTCATGTAATAAGACACCCGGCCAACCAGCCCCTAACACTACCGGTAACATACCCGCAGGCGCCGCAATCGCAGATAAATTAACTAATGCCATACGAACGGCTTCTTTTGCCCAACCGTCACAGCGCACATCACCCTGCTCGTCGAGTAAAAAGAATTCATAGCCTGTTCTTGCACCACCGCCACATGATCCGTGTTCCCGCTTTCCATTTTCCTCGACTTGAACACTGATCGATAAACGTACTAATGGACGGATATCTGCGGCAAATGTCCTATCTGTCGCAGCAATTAGCACTTCTTCATAAATACCTGATAAGTGAACACTCACTTCTTTAACGCGTGAATCAGCACTGCGAGCAACTTTATCAACACGGTGTAATAGTGCTATTTTATCTTCTCGACTTAAGCTATCCAGTGGGTTAATCAGTGGATAGCGAGTTGCCTGATGCACCGCAGCCAATGTCCGCGTCTTCCCATCGCCTAACTCTTGCACGATACTGCGTGCCGCGGTGGCACTCTGATCCAGTGCTTTTAATGTAAGCTGATCTGCATAAGCGAAACCCGTTTTTTCACCACTAATCGCACGAATACCAACACCTTGGTCGATATGCCAAGATCCTTCTTTAATAATCTGATCGTCTAAGCCCCAAGACTCGTGATAACTCGACTGAAAATAGAGATCACCATAATCCAATTTACGTTCTGATAATTGGCTTAGCACCCGAGAGATATCGTGCTGCGTGATATTGTTCTCTGTTAGTAAATGCTCACTTACAATATTGAGTTTCATACATTCTCACTTATTCACTTTGAGCAACGTGGGGATTCTGCACGCTGTACACTTTATTCTCTATTTACGTAGCACTTCTTTCACTTGTGGCTTATCCATTGGCCCTGAAATGCTATAACGCAATAACGATATTTTGCTCCAGAGTGGCGAGAGAATTTTACTCGCAACAAAGACTGAAGCCCCCACTATGGGGTTAATTGCGAAAGCTGCTGCAACACCTACTGGTACAGAAATTTCTGGTGCGACAGTCGCTAATAAATCAAATTGACGTTGAGCAAAGTCTACCTTACCACTCATTGCAATATCTGCTTCCAGGCCGTCAATCTTTAAATTGTCTGTATGTAAAATGCCTTGATCCATCCAGGCCGTCCCTACAATACTGTCATAGTAAAAGCCAGAATCAAATGTCCCACGAAAATCAAGACTTAACTTGCGCAGTAAAGCATCGATACTCAGAAGGCGCAGTATTTGCCCAGCGGTACCCGTGCCAACATGCTGGAATGCCCCTTTACCTGTATTCAACGTCAACAAACCACTCATATTGCTGACTTCAGGCTGCCAAGGTGCATTATGCCAGTGTAGGTCATAACGGAGATCTAAGGGTGTATCACTAATCGGTACTGCTTTTCCAAACCAGTGTGCCGTCTTTGCAAAATTATCACTCGTAAAGCGTCCTTTAAGCGCAGTACGCTGGTCACCGTCAGCATTATGCCACTCACCATTGATAGTCAGACGACTATTCCCCGTATCAATTTCACCTTCAGATAACGATAAGGTGTTACCACGAGAGTTAAGCCTCCCCTTCACTTGGCCAAAGTTTTGTCCCGCAAACCAGCACGAGCGACAGATAGCATCTATCGCTGGCCATTTCTGGAAGTCGACGGGTGTTTGGCGTGATTCAGTCGATCCCGTTGAGTGTAGAGTTGGCTCACTTGAAGAGAACTGTGGGTTGTAATAAAGATAATCAGCCGAGATGAGCCAAGGTAAGGCTGAGCGCAAGGTGACCTCACCCCGAACTTCATCACCCTGTAGCTTAATCAATGGTTGTGTAAACAGTTGCGCGGCAGTCAATGTTAAATTACGCCATTTCTGGCCAATAGCCGTCAGTTGTGGCGTCGTCACTACCAATGATTGTGGGAGTTTAAATGGAACTTGCGTTCGCCAGTTAATTAATGAGCTCGTCGAGTTCGGCACGCTAGTCGTCTTAGCAGACGATGAAACCCGCGAAGGAGACTCTGATTGGCTGATGACGCGATACAATTTCGTCGCATCCAGCGCGGGTAAGTGGATAATCATTGCGCTACGCTCTGGTAGCTGTACTGGGTTAGCGGATTGACTATCCCATATCCCCCGATCAAGTGTCAGTCCTGAAGAGAGAAGCCATCGCGTCACAAAATGCTGTTGTCGGTTAAAGGCACCAGAAACCGTTAATTGATGAAGATCGCCAACGGCTTTCGCGTTAATCGGTAAAGGAGTGGCGACATCGAGACCTAAGACACGTGGTAATTCACCCCGTACCTGTGTGGCTTGCCCTGTGACATTGACTTGATAGCGGGTCTCACCATGATGGGGGAGCTGGATTGCCACATCA
>JAAIGG010246831.1_pt1 | contig 10634 bp, 6 predicted proteins | sample 6487391 | NCBI WGS metagenome assembly JAAIGG01 (sample SAMN13974130, study PRJNA590717) | phyllosphere metagenome | biome: asymptomatic weeds; feature: pooled weeds collected from a community garden; material: weeds; isolation source: pooled asymptomatic leaves from various weed species from...
AGGTTGTGCACCACCGAGCGCAGGTTGGCCCGGCCGTAGACGAGGCCGGGCGCTTCGGCTACGTCCACGTCGATTACGGCGTCGCGCTGGATAGCCTGGGGGCGCAGGCCTAGTAATACTTCTTCCAGAATGAGGCCCAGGTCGAGCACCTCCACGGGGTCTTGCTGGGCGCGCTGGGTTTGTACGGTCACGGCCAGGTCGTGCAGGGTGGTGTCGAACTGCGTGAGCGCGCCATCGACCATGCCCAGCAGCAGGGCCTGCTCGGGGTCGGAGAAGGTGGCCGTGCGCCGCAGCTCGTCGAAGAGCCCACGCAGGTTGAGCGCCGGCTGGCGCAGGTCGTGCGAGGCCGCGTACACGAACGTATCGAGGTCGTGGTGGGCGCGGGCCAGCTCGTCGTATTGCGTTTGCAGCACCTGGCGCAGCAGGTTTTGGTCGTGCACGTCGGTGCAGGCGCCAAACCAGCGCAGGACCGCCCCGTCGGCCAGTTGCCGCGCCCGGATAATGTGCCAGCGATAGGCCCCGTCGAGGCGGCGCATGCGGTATTCGCCCTCGTAGGCCTCACCGCTGGCCACGCACTGCACCCAGCGGCGGGCGGCCTCGGCCTGCTCGCTGGGGTGCAGCAGGCTCACCCAGCCGGTGGGGCCAAGCTCGTCCTTGGTCAGGCCCGAATAGTCGGTGGTGTAGCGGTTGTAGTAATCAATAAAGCCCTCGGCGGTGGCTGTCCAGATCAGCTCCGGGATGCTATCGGCCAGGAAGCGCAGCTCGGCCTCGCCCCGGCGCAGGGCGTCGGCGAGCTCGCGCTGGTCGTGCACCTCGGTGAGGGCGCCGTGCCAGTACACGGGCGGTTCGGGCGGGTGCACCTCGGGCAGGGCGCGGCTCAGCATCCAGCGGTACTGGCCGTCGAAGCGGCGCAGGCGGTACTCGTAGTTCCAGCCGGTACCCGTGCGGCGGGCCGTTTCGGCTTCGTAGAGCACGCGCAGGCGGTCATCGGGGTGAATGAGCAGCGGCCAGATGGCCGTGAGGTCGGCCGTGGGCGGCTGGCCCGTGAAGCGATACCACTGCGGGCTGGCGTAGGTGCAGCGCCCCTGCGCATCGGAGGTGTAGGTGATGAGCGGGGCCGTTTCGGTGAGGACGCGCAGACGGGCGTCGAGGTGGCGCGTTACCAGTGCCAGCTCGTGAGCCTGCTGCCGGGCGGCCTCCTGCTCGCTCACGTCGATGGCCAGCAGCAGCAAGCCGGCGGGCTGGTCCTGCTCGTCGCTGTAGGGCTCCAGGGCCAGATCGAAATAGCGGCAATCCTTCTTGGCAGCGGGTAGCGAGGTGCACAGACAAGCCTTGGCCGTGTAGGGCTTGCCAGTGGCATACACCTGGGGTAGTACTTCGAGCAGGGCCGTGGGTAACTGGCCAAGGTGCTGCGCAATGGGTTGACCCTCCGCATCTTCTCCCACGAGCGCCCGCATGGCCGCGTTCACGAAGCCAAAGCGCAGCTCGGGGCCTTCCAGCGTGGCCACCCCGGCCGGTAGCTGGCGCAAAAGCTGTGAAAAAGGAATATTGGGCATGCGAGGGCCGCGCGGCACCAAAGCACGCAAGCACGTAAAAAAGTGGAACTTTGAAGAAAGATACGGCCGCCGTTCGGAAATGACTGCTTAGGCGTTCGGGCTAAGGCTACTGCGAATGGCTAGCTGCCCAGCTGCACCGGGGGCGCCGCCTGCGGGGGCTGGGTGGGGTCGGCCCCGAACACAGCCAGCCGCACCAGCTCGACGAGCATGGCGTCGGCAATGCTCAGGGTTTCGGGCAGGGCGGGTACGTGGTGAGGCAGGAAAAAGCCCTCCAGCGTATCAAAGCCAGCGGGTTCGAGTGGGTGAAAGGCCATCGACCAGCCGGTGAAGCTGCGGCTGACAATGGGCCGGTCGATGAGCTTCTGCACGTGCGAGTGGCGGCCATCCCGGGCAATGCGCTCAAACAGATTATCGGCTATGGGGGGCTCGCCCTCAAACAACTGGGCAATGTTGCCGTGGCTGTAGAACAAGATGCCCGTAATGCCGTTGCGCGCATTATCACGGCGCGACTGCGTGAGCAACTCCTCTAGATCGCGGTCGGAAAGCGGCCGTACGGCCCGGCTGATGTATACGATGTGCTTCATCCCAAAAAATCAAACTGAGGACCTTGTTACGCAACGAGTAGCCCTTGCGTTCCCTTGAGCTCGGGGCGCGGTACGCCAAGAAAATGTAAAGGTCAGGGAGCCAGCAGCGGTGGGCAACTGCTCGTCTCGCGCACGGGGCTGGTTTACAGCGCCGGACCGGCTTCGGGAGCGGCCGAGCCACCGGCGCTGCCGTTCAGTAGAAATTCGCGCAAGCGGTTGATGTGCTGCTTGATATCGGCAGCGCGCTCGGCTTGCTGCTGGGCGCGCGGGCCGCTGCCGTGGCCAGCCAGGCTGCTGAGCAGGCTTTTGCGCTCCTCCATCATGCGCAGGGCTACCCAGAGCGTTTCTTCGAGGGCCTGCTGCGCTCTTTCGGCCAGGGCCTCGGCCGTGTAGGCATGGCCGGTGTGGCAGCGGAAGCGCAGCACATTGCCGGTGTCGATTTCCCAGAGTGAGCCGCCGCAGTCGGGGCAGGTAAGGGGGGCGAGCTGGCCCAGTTGGGCGGCTTCGGCCGTGGTGCCCAGGGCCACGCGCTCGGCAATGGTCGCCTCCAGCCGTAAGTCGGCCGGAATGGCAGTCCGGGTGGCGGGGCCAGCCCCGCCACCCGGCTGCACCAGTTGCAGCAGCAGGCCACCTAGCTCGGCCAGCGGCACGGCGTAGTCGATGGCCACCTGGCGCCGAGCGCTCTCGGGCATGCTGGGGTATTCGGCATCGGTTTGCACCACGGCCACGCCGCCGCAGCGCTTCACGAAATCGAGGCCGGCCGTGCCGTCGTGCAGCAGGCCGGTGAGCACCACGCCCACCACGTGGGAGTCGTACTCCACGGCAGCGGCCCGAAACAGCGCATCGACGGCGGGGCGGTAGCCGTTTTCGCGGGGACCCTTGGTGACGAGCAGGCACTCGTTTTTGACGAGCAGGTGGCGGTCGGGCGGAGCCAGGTAGAGGTGGCCCGCCGCCAGGGGCGCACCATTAGTAGCCAGCTGGCAGCGCAGGCCGGTGCGGGCGGCCAAGTGAGCCACCAGGTGCTCGGCCGGCGTGTCGGGGGCCAGGTGCTGCACCACCAGCACGGCGGCCGGCAGCGTAGCCGGCAGCTGCGCCACGAGGCGGGTGAGTGCCGCCAGCCCCCCGGCCGAGGTACCAATAACGATGAGGTGGCTGGGGCTGGGCATGGGCGAGAAAAGGGCGGGAACGGAGAAAAAAGCCGCGGGGCATCACCCGGCGCTCCCCACTATACGGCCTAAACTGCCGAATAAGCAATTCGCCCGTCGTGGTACCTTAGAAGGGTGCTTAGCCGTCAGGGAGCGCAATTTTAGGATAAATTCCCTTTTTGATTGCCGCTCAGCTTCTCTCTCGCATGACTTCTCTACCCGCGCCGGACGGCGGCCCAGGCCTGGCTACTACCCCCGTGCCCCCTGAGTCAGAATCGGTAGTGCCGCCGGCACCGCGCAGCTACAAGGCGCGGCCCGGCCGCGATGGCCGCCTGCTCGGTACCGACAAGTTTCCGGTGGTAGCGCTGTGCGGTTCGGCGGGCGCGCTGGAGGCGCTGGAAAAATTTTTTGCGCATTTGCCCATTACCAGCGGCATCGCCTTCGTGGTGGTATTGCACCGCCCCACCGCGTCCGAGCAGCGCGAGCAGCTGGCCGCGGTGGTGCAGGGCTTTACGCCGCTGCCCGTGCTGGAAGCCCGCGACGGCCTGCGGGTGCGGCCCAACCACGTGTACGTCATTCCGGCGGGGTACGACCTGAGTTTGCTGCACGGCAACCTGCTGCTGCTCAAACCCAGCCCGCCACCGGCCCGCCGCTTGCCCATCGACTTTTTTCTGCAAACTCTAGCCAAGGACGTGGGCGACCGCGCCGTGTGCATCATCTGCTCGGGGCTGGGCTCCGACGGTATCATCGGGCTGAAGATGGTGATGGAAAACTTCGGGATGGTGATGGTGCAGGATCCCGATACGGCCCGGTTTGCGGCCATGCCCCGGGCCGCGCTGGCCACCGAGTTTGTTGATTTTGTGCTGCCGCCCGAGCTCATGGCCGCCCAGCTGCTCGACTACGTGGAGCGCCCGCTGGAAGTGCGCCCGGCCCGCAGCTTCGACGCCGATACGCCCAGCCGGCCGGCCCACGCGCTCCAGAAAATTTTCCTGCTGATTCGCTCGCGCACCGGGCACGACTTCAGCTTCTACAAGCGCAATACGGTGTTTCGGCGCATCGAGCGGCGCATGAACTCGCACCAGATCAAGGGCTTTACCAACTACGTGCGCTACCTCCAGGAAAACCCCGGCGAGGTGGAGCAGCTGTTTCACGAGCTGCTGATTGGCGTTACCAAGTTTTTCCGCGACCCCGAGGCCTTTGCCAGCCTCAAAGAATATTTGCAGCCCATCTTGGCGGCCAAGGAAACCGACGGCACCGTGCGGGTGTGGGCACCGGGCTGCTCCACGGGCGAGGAGGCGTACTCGCTGGCCATGCTGCTCTTCGAGTGCCTCGACCAGGTGGAGCCCAGCCGGCACCTCAAAATTCAGATTTTTGCCACCGACATCTCGCCCGAGGGCATCGCCTTCGCCCGGGCGGGGCTGTACAACGAGAACATCGCGGCCGACGTGAACTCCCAGCGGCTGGAACGGTTTTTCCAGAAGCTCGATGGCCACTACCAGATTCGCAAGGAGGTGCGCGACGTGGTGGTGTTCGCCCTGCACAACATCAACAAGGACGCGCCCTTCATCAAGCTCGATCTGCTGGTGTGCCGCAACCTGCTCATCTACCTCAGCGCCGAGCTGCAAAAAAGCCTGCTGCCCGTGTTTCACTACGCGCTCAACCCGCGCGGCCTGCTCTTTCTGGGGCCGAGCGAAAACGTGAGTGGCGCCCAGGAGTTATTTCAGCCCCTGGACGTAAAGTGGAAGATTTCGCGGCGCACCAGCCTACCCGCTTCGCTCCCCCACCTCATCAAGTTCCCCTTTTCCCTGGCGCGCCACACGGCCGCGCCCCCGACTACGGCCCACATGTCCGCCTCTGCTTCCAACCACCGCCAAAGCACCTCGTTTGCGGCGCTGATTCAGAAAAAACTGCTGCAAACCTACGCCCCGCCCGCCGTCGTGATCGACAGCAAGGGTGAAATCCTGTACGTGAACGGCCGCACCGGCCGCTACCTCGAGCCCGCCCCCGGCCTCAGCGGTATGAATATCTTCGAGATGGCCCGCGAGGAACTCAACTTCGAAATCAGCGGGGCCGTGCACCGCGCCAACCAAACCCGCGAAGACGTGGTGGTGAACAACGTGCGCGTGCGCACCGATACGGGCCAGCAGGTGCTGCGCCTCACGGTGCAGCACCTGGGCAGCAGCGACGCCCTGGCCGGCCTGCTGCTGGTGGTCTTCGAAGACCAGCCCACCCCGCGCCGCGTACGGCTGGCCAAGCGCAGCCCCCACGACGAAAGCCAGCACCGCGACGCCGTAGTAGCCGCCCTCGACAAAGAGCTGCAATACACCAAGCACCGCCTCCAAACTACCGTGGAGGAGATGGAAAGCAGCCTCGAAGAACTCAAGAGTACCAACGAGGAGCTGCAAAGCGCCAACGAGGAGCTGCAAAGCACCAACGAGGAGGCCATGACCAACAAGGAGGAAATGCAGAGCCTCAACGAGGAGCTCATGACCCTCAACATGCAGTACCTGAGCAAGACCGAGGAGCTGAGCCAGGCCGCCAACGACATGAAAAACCTGCTCGATGCCACCGAAATTGCCATTATATTTTTGGATAATGACTTGGTGGTGAAGCGGTTTACGCCGCCCGTGGCCCGCATCATCAGCCTGATGCCCAGCGACGTGGGGCGCCCGCTGGGGCACTTTACCAGCAGCCTGCGCTACGAGCACCTGCTGCGCGACGTGCAGCAGGTGCTCGACCGGCTTACCAGCATCGAGACCAACATTCAAACTACGCGCGGCGAATGGTACAACATGCGCATCCTGCCCTACCGCTCGCTCGACAACTACATCAACGGGGCCGTCATTACCTTCTCCGACATTACGGCCCTCAAGCTGCTCGAAGCCCGCCTGCAAGAGCACGCCCGCTTTACAGACAGCATGCAGGCCATCGTGCGCGAGCCCCAGCTGGCCCTCGATGCCGACCTGCGCGTGCTCAGCGCCAACCAGGCCTTTGCCGAGCTTATGCGCCAGCCGGTGGCGGCGCTCGTGGGCCGGCCGCTCACCAGCCTCGCGGGTGGGGCCTGGCAGCAGCCGGCGCTGCTCCAGCAGCTGCGCGCCCTGCTCGACCTACGCATCCCGACCACCGAATTTGACGACCTTGCCCTGCGCCTCACCCTACCCGGCCTGGGTATGCGGCAAGTGCTGCTCTACGGCCACCGCCTGCTGCACGAGGGCCAGCCCACCGGCCAGGCAATGATGGGCGTGCGCGCCGTGCAGGTACCAGCCTAAGCATATAAGCGCGTTAGTGCCGCGCCGGGAGGGGAAATTTTTTCGCTGCCCCTCCCGAATACTAGTTGAATGAATGCCAAGGGGAATCCCGCGAGGCGCGCCAGCCGTTGAGGCTATATCGCGGCGTGCTGTTGAGTTGCGTGCCCCGCTCCCTTTTCCAGCCGATGAACGAGTACAACCCTAGCCGGCCCGTCGATCCGCAGGCGGCCCTGCACCACCTGCGGCAGCGCGCCGAGCGCCGCCGGCTCGTGACCCAGAGCCTGCCCGCCGATGCCCCGCCCGATACCCAGCGCCTCGTGCAGGAACTGCAAGTGCACCAGATTGAGCTGGAGATGCAGTACGAAGAGCTGCTGCTGGCCCAGGCCGAGGCCGAAAGCAGCCGCGCCCAGTACGTGGACCTCTACGACTTTGCGCCGGTGGGCTACTGCACCCTGGCCGCCGACGGCACGCTGCTGCAACTCAACCTGCGCACCAGCCAGCTGCTGGGCGAAGACCGCCGCCGGCTGCTGGGGCGGCGGCTGGCGTTGTTCGTGGTGCCCGCCGAACGCCCGCGCTTTGCCGAGTTCGTGGCCCGGCTCTGGGCCAACCCCGGCCAGCGCCAGAGCTGCGAGCTGGCCATGTGCGGGCCGCAGGGCCAGCCGTTTTTTGCCCAGCTCGAAGGCACGGCCCCGGCCGACGACGAGGTCCCCGGCCCGCCGCCCGGGAGCTGCCGCCTCGTGCTCTTCGACGTAACGGCCCGGCGCCGCGCCACCGACCAATTGGCCGCCAGCGAGGCGCGCTTCCGGGCCACCTTTGAGCAGGCCCGCGATGGCATGGCGCTCATCGAAAACCTGCGCTTTGTCGATGTGAACGCGGCGGCGCTCGGCCTGCTGGGTATTGCCGACAAAAACCACTTGATAGGGCGTTTGCTGCCCGACTTCTGGCCCGAGCTTCAGCCCAACGGCCGCCGCTCGTTCGACTTGCTCACCGAGGCTATGCAGGAGGCCCAGCAGCGCGGCTGGTGCCGGCTGGAATGGCGGCGCTACCGCACCGACGGCGAAGAAGTCTGGGACGAGCTGTCCTTCAACCCCGTGCTGGTCGATGGCCGGCCCCTGTTGCACGTGGCCTGGCGCGACGTAACGGCCCGCAAGCGCGGTGAGGAAGCGCTGGACTATAAAAATCGCCTGCTCGGCAACATCCTGCGGCACCTGCCCGTGGTGCTGGGCCGCCTCGGCCCCGACGGCCGCTACCGTGAGCACGCCGGGCAGAGCCTGCGCCGCCTGGGCTTATCCGACAACGAGCTGGTGGGCCAGCGGGCCGAGGAAGTATTTCCGGAGAGCGCGGCCCACTTTCGGCACATGCTGGCTGGGCACAGCCACATCTACGTGGCGCACGTGGAGCGCGGGGGCCAGCCCATTTATCTCCAGTGCTTCGGCTTTTTCGACGCCGAGCAGCAGGAGGTAATCATTCTGGCCCTCGACATTACGGAGTCGGAGCTGATCAAGGCCGAGGCTACCCAGCAGCAGTTGCGCCAGCAGCAGGAAGTGCTCTCGGCCATTCTCACCACCCAGGAGGAGGAGCGCCGCCGCATTGCCGAGGCCCTGCACAACGGCGTAGGTCAGCTGCTCTACGCCACCCGCCTGCACCTCGACGCCCTGCCGCCCTCCGAGGTGGGCCGCGCCAGCCAGCAATTGCTCAAAGAGGCCATCGAGGCCACCCGCACCATCTCCTTCGAGTTGACGCCCAGTATTCTGGAAGATTTTGGCTTGGTCACGGCCCTGCGCGAGCTGGCCAGCCGCATTCCCCAGAGCCTGACCGTGGACCTCAACCTGCGGGGCCTGGCCGAGCCATTGCCCCCGCTGCTGGCCACGGCCGTGTACCGCATCGTGCAGGAGTTGCTCAACAACGTGATGAAGCACGCCCAGGCCCAGGAAGTATTCGTGCAGGTAGTGCGCGAAGACGACCAGCTGCACCTGAGCGTGGAAGACGACGGCGTGGGCATGAGCCTGCATCAGCCCGCCCGGGCGGGCAAGGGCGGCATCGGGCTGGCGGGCATTCGCACGCGGGTGGGGCTGCTGGGAGGCACCTTCGACCTGCACTCGCGCCCCGGCCGGGGCACGGGCGTGTTTTTGCAGGTGCCGGTGCCCGCCAGCGGTGAAATGGTAAAAACTACGGAGTAGATAATCAGCAGATTTACCAGGATAAATACGGGTTTTTTGAGCGGCCTTTAGTTGACAGTAGTCGTAGCTTTGTCTAACTATTTAGCGCTTAAACTCTATTTATTTCCTGGCTATGGGAACAACTTCTACGTTTACGGTACACTTGAGCAACCAGCAAACGACGGCTGGCCTGAGCTTGCGTGGCAGCTGCAACGGCGTGGCGGCCGCGCAGCAGCTTGAGCGGGCCGTGGCCGAATTAGTGGCCGCCCGCGCGCCCTTCGTGTGGGTCGATTGCCGCCGCCTCCTTTCCCTAAGCTGGCACGCCCAGCGCGCTATCTTCAACGCCCACCAACAGGCCCGGGTGGCGGGTACAGTACTCTACTGGTGCGGCTTTTCGCCGGGCGTGCTCAGCCAGCTGGCCGATACCGGCCTGCACCTGTTGCTGAGCGTGCTGCCCGCCAGTTCTTACCAAGGCCCCCGCGTGCTGCTGCAAGACCATGTGCCCAGCCTGCTCGGTCGGGGCCTTACGCCGGGCTAGCGGGCGGGGGATCTTCGAGCGCGAGGCGACGGTTTTTCATCACCTCAATCGCCGCTCTAATCTCGTGAAAATGCCTGGTTTGAAAGCAGTTGAGCAACTGTTCGTCGTAGAATAATACGTCTACGTAGGGCGTGCCGCTGTCCCAGTCTTCTTCGAGCGGGAAGTTCAGCGCGGGTGAGTAATAGGTAGCGGCCGCAGCCTGCTCGGGTAGCACCCAATACCCCCATACGGCCGCTTCGGCCAGGGGGCAGCTGTAGCGCCCTTTCCAAAGGCCGCTGCCGAGCACCCGCACCTCCCAAGGCGTTACCGTAACGCGGCAGTAGGTTAAGCAGAACCCTAAAAACAGCAGCCCGCCCAGCACCTCCAGGTTGGTGCGCCAGGAAAGCGCACGTGCTACTCCCGCCATAACCGACCCGAGCAGTGCCCCGCTCGTCATCAGGCCTAGCGCTAGCGACTGCACGTTGGGCAGCCAGCAGTGAATAGTGATAGAGTTGGCCATGCTCAATAATGAAAACCGACGGGCCGCTCACTGCTCGCCCAACCTGGCTGATTGAATGCTAATTTACAGTGGCTATTGAGCTGGATTACTTACTGATTACTGAATCGGAGGCCCCTGTCTGTAGCGTAGCCTTGAGCTCCGGCCCGGGGAGGCGTCTGCGAATGTTTGCCAAGTTTGAAGCCCAACAGCCAGCCCGCAAAAATGCCCCGGCCGCCTGGCGGCCGGGGCATGTAGGTGAGGGGCAAAAGCTGTGGCCTAGTCTACGCGGCGGGTGCGGGCGCGGCTTGCTTGTAGTGCACGGTGGGCAGCGCCCGCAGGCGCTCGGCGGCCTGCTCGGGGGTGATGTCGCGCTGGGCATTGGCCAGCAGCTCGTAGCCCACCATGAACTTCTTCACCGTGGCCGAGCGCAGCAGCGGCGGCAGGAAGTGCATGTGCAGGTGCCACTCGGGGTAATCGCCGCCATCGGTGGGCCGCTGGTGGAAGCCGGCCGAGTACGGGAAGCTGATTTCGAACAGGTTGTCGTACTTGATGGTGAGCTGGCTCAGGATGTCGGCCAGGCCGTCGCGCTCGGCGTCGGTGAGCTGGGTGAGGTCTTGCACGGCGCGGCGCGGCAGCACCAGCGTTTCGAAGGGCCACACCGCCCAGAAGGGCACCAGCACCACCCAGGTGTCGTTTTCGGCTACGAAGCGGGCCTTGGTTTTTTCTTCAATGGCCAGGTAGTCGCTCAGCAGGGTGCGGCCGTGCTGCTCGAAGTACGCCTTTTGGGCGCGGGCCTCCTTGGCGGGCAGGTCGGGTACGGTGCGCTCGCTCCAGATCTGGCCGTGCGGGTGCGGGTTGGAGCAGCCCATCACGAAGCCCTTGTTCTCAAAAATCTGCACGTAGTTGATGTTCGGGTCGGCCCCGAG
>JAAIGG010277171.1_pt1 | contig 10621 bp, 8 predicted proteins | sample 6487391 | NCBI WGS metagenome assembly JAAIGG01 (sample SAMN13974130, study PRJNA590717) | phyllosphere metagenome | biome: asymptomatic weeds; feature: pooled weeds collected from a community garden; material: weeds; isolation source: pooled asymptomatic leaves from various weed species from...
TCGACCATCGCCGCATAGACCTCCATCTTGCGCGCCTCAATCGCCCGCTCCCCGGCGCTCAGCGACGCCCAGGGGCGGACCTGCTCGGTGACGTGCGCGACCGCGTCGGCCGGCACCAGGCCCAGCTGCTTCTGCCGCGCCAGTCGCGCGGCGCGCAGCGCCTCGTAACCCTGGTCGTAGCGGCCCTTGTACCGCGCAATTGTCTCGTCCGGCGCCTGGAGCGGCCAGTGCGGCGCAGTGAAGGGCAGATAGGCGAAGAAGGGCCGCCGGTCCCCCGCCTTCGCCGCGGCGTCGAGATAGCCGATCAGCCGGTTGGCGAAATAGTCGGCGGAGAAGCTCCCGACCGGCAATGCGGCCGGCTTGCCGTCGTCGCGATAGCTGGGAGCGAGCCCCGCCTTGGCCCAGCCCTCGTTCTGGTCGGCGCCGAAATGGTTGGACAATCCCTGTAGCAGCGCGAAGCTGTGCTCAAACCCGCGTGCTGCCGGCTCGCGATCGGGGGTCAGGCCCAGGTGCCACTTGCCCGCCATTACGGTCGCATAGCCGCCCGCGTGCAACAGCTCCGCGATCGAGGCGACCCGGTCGTTGAGATGGCCCTCGTAACCGGGCCGGCCGCGCGTGGCATCGCTCAGCAGCTCGGCCATCGTTCCCAGTCCAGCCTCGTGATTGTCGACCCCGCTCATCAGCATCGACCGGGTTGGCGAGCAGGTCGGCGCGGTGTGGAAGCCGGTGAAGCGGACGCCCGACAGCGCCAGCGCATCGAGGTTCGGGGTCGCGATCTCACCGCCGAACGCACCCAGGTCCGACCAGCCGAGATCGTCGGCGACGATGACGAGGAAATTGGGCGCGCCCTGCGGCGCCGGTGCCTGGGCCGGGGCGGGCGCAGCCGTCGCAGTGGCGTAGACGGACACAATCAGGGCCGGAATAGCGGCGGCTGCCAGAAATCGAATGCGGCTCATATCTGCTCCCGTCGATGTCGCGCGTGCAACGTACACGCCTGCATAACCCTGGGTCAGGGAACGACAATAAAGATTCTCTACCAGATTGATGGGAATTAGTTGGTTCGTTTCGGTAGCGCAGCTTTCTAGCCATACGGACGCGGCGTCGCCGCATCCCGAGCCACCGATCCGAAAGACCGTAGATGCCGCATCGCATTCGCCGCGCAGGCCGCGCCGTCCTCCTTCTCGGTGCAGCATTCGCCGCCATGCCGGCCGTCGCGCAGGAGGCGTCAATCATCGCCGATCAGGGCTCGGGCAGCACAGCCGCCGAGACGGCGGGGGGCGGCGCGGAGGCCGGTGCCGGCGAGGATATCCTCGTCACCGCCCGTCGCCGCACAGAGAAGAGCCAAGACGTGCCGATCGCGATCAACGCGTTCGGCGCCGCGCAGATCGAATCGACACGCACCTACAATCTTCGCGACTTGCAGCAGCTGACCCCCAGCTTGGTCGTCACCAACACCAATCCGCGCAATACCAGCATCAACATCCGCGGGCTGGGCAACAACGTCGCCGTCTATAATGACGGGCTGGAGCCGGCGGTCGGCGTCTATCTCGACGGCGTCTATCTGGCGCGCCCCGGCCAGACCGTGTTCGACCTAGCCGACCTGGAGCGGATCGAGGTGCTGCGCGGGCCGCAGGGCACGTTGTTCGGCAAGAACACCTCGGCGGGCGCGGTGGTGGTGACAACCAAACAGCCGACCTTCGATTTCGAGGGCGGCGGCGACGTCAGCATCGGCAATTACGATTTCCGCCAGTTGCACGCCTACATCTCCGGCCCGCTGACCGATACGCTAGCGGCGCGGCTGTTCGTGTCGAAGACCGATCGCGACGGCTTCACGCTCAACCGCTTCGACGGGCGCAATGGCCAGAGCTTCCACGACCTGAATCTACGCGGGCAGCTGCTCTACAAGCCTACCGACCGGCTGACGCTGCGCATCATCGGCGACTGGGGACGGCAGAGTTCCTTCACCGCCAGCAGCATTCTGCTAGGCGCGATCCGCAGTTATGCCAACGGCACGAACTTCGTGAACAACTATTACGACCGCGCCGCCCGCCTGGGCTACACGCCGGTTCCCGCCGATCCGCGACTGCGGACGACCGACGTCGACGCCGATCCGCGCTATCGGATGAACCAGCACGGCCTCAACGTGACGACCGATCTGGATCTGGGCGCGGCGACGCTGACCTCGGTCACCGCCTATCGCGCGTGGAACTGGTACCCGCATAACGACGGGGACAGCACCAGCTTGGATGCCGGCGCCGATTTCCACCAGAGCAACGAGCAGAAACAGGTCAGCCAGGAACTGCGCGTCGCCTCCAACGGCGACCGCCGCGTGGATTACGTCGCTGGCCTCTACTATCTCTACCAGTCGATCGAGGCGGAGGCGGTGAACCTCTATGGCATCCGCGCAGCCGACTGGTTCCTGCCGCCGACGACCAATGCGACCGTCGGCGCCGCGGCACTGAATGGCTACAACGTCGTCAGCCACTCGCGCCCGGTCACCGACAGCTATGCCGCCTTCGCGCAGACGGTGTGGCACGTCGTGCCCGGCGTCGATCTGACCACCGGCCTGCGCTACACCTACGAGACGAAATCCGGGTATTTCGACCAGGGCGCGACCGGCGCCTCGCTCGTCGCGCTGACGCCGGCGCAGCAGGCGGCGGCGCAGACGATCCGCTCGCGCTACGGCATCGCCAATTATTACCAGGCGGAGACGAAGGCAGGTCGCCTGTCGGGCCAGGCGACGCTGTCGTGGAAGGTCGCCGAACCGCTTCTGACCTATGTCACCTATGCGCGCGGCAACAAGTTCGGCGGCCTGAATTTGGCTAACATCACCACGACCGGTCAGTTCGCCGCCAACCCCGTCATCCGCCCGGAGACGATCGACAGCTACGAGGCCGGCGCGAAGACGACCTGGGCGGGCGGCCGCGTGACAGCCAACATCGCCGCCTTCTGGACCGACGTGAAGGATTACCAGACCACCATCGTCGATATCGAGCGCAACGGCGTCAGCTTCTTCACCAACGCGGCCAAGGTCCGCACCCGTGGGTTCGAGGCGGACTTGCGCGCCGCGCCGACGCGCTGGCTCAGCCTTTACGCCTCGGGCACCTACGACGATGCGCGCTACATCTCCTACGCCAATGCGCCCTGCCCGATCGAGATCACCGGCCAGGCGATCTGCGACCTGAGCGGGCGGCCGCTGCCGGGCGTGTCCAAATGGGCGGCCTCCACGGGCGGCGAGGTGCGGGCGCCACTAGGCCTGACCGGGGCTCACGATACCGAAATGTATTTAGGATCCGACTACAGCTATCGCTCGGCGACCAACACCAGCGCGAGCCTCAGCCGCTATTCCGCCATCCCGTCCTATGACCTGATTAATATCCGTTTCGGCATCCGCACGCTGAACGGCCTGTTCGACATCCAGTTCTGGGGCCGCAACATCACCAACTCGACTTATTTTCTTTCGCGCGGCGCGGCCAATACCGGCGCGATCACCGGCACTCTGGGTGATCCGCGCACCTATGGAGCGACGCTGCGAGCGAAATTCTAGCTTTGTGTCGCCTCTTCGCCCATGACAAGTCGCTCACAGCTTGTGCTACGCAGCCCGATTGCGGACGTTCGATGAAGGTGACATGATTGCTACATGGCACGCGTCGTCCTGGTTTTCGGCCTTGTGCTTCTCCCGTGCGTTCCGGTTGAAGCGCAAAAACAGGCTCAAAGTAGCTCCACGCTGGTGATAAGCCTGCCAAGCGTTCCTAACCCGCCTGCGAACGATCAATATGCGGGAAGGCTCTTCCGGGGAAAATGGCGTTGGGTCGATGAGAAAGGCCAGCCGGCCCCCGTCGATCCTGTTCGAGCTTTGACTGAAGCAGCGTTAAATTGCGGGCAGCAGCGCCTCAAATGGCGCGGCTTGAACTACGATCACGGCAACGAGATGCTCATTGCAAACAATGAGGCGGGCCAACGCGCGCTTACCTATATCGCAGGCAAGGTTTCCTTCGACTTTTATGCCCGCGTGGAAGACAGTAAGGTCCGCTAAGCCCGCCTTACTCCCCAAAAGCGGCCAGTCCGCAATCCACCACAAAGTCTCAGCCCAACAGCACGGCCCGCCTGACGGGCGACCTGTCCGACGGCGTGCCGATCGGCGATCCGGACGCAGGCACCGCACGTTCGCGACCCCACGAGCGTATCGCCTCAATGCGCTCCGGGCTGGTCTTGGACAGAGGCACGACGTTGCGAAAGCTGCTGCGGAAGAGCTCATCTCCAATGGCTGCGTCACCGTGTAGGAACGCCTCCTCCACAACGTCCTTGACGGCCGCTTCAATGTCCGCGCCGGCGAACCCGTCCGACAGACGAACAAGTTCATCCAGCACCTCGTCCGATAACGCGCCCAGCTTGCCGTTGCGGACATACAGCCCAATTATTTCGCGCCGTTCATCCGGCGTGGGCAGGTCAACGAAGAACAACTCATCAAAGCGCCCCCTTCGCAGCAATTCTGGCGGCAGCTTGCTGACGTCGTTCGCAGTGGCGACCACGAACACCCGCGCAGACGACTCCTGTAACCAAAACAGGAATTGGCCGATCAGCCGCGTCGTGACCCCGCTACTGTCGCTCGACGACGCACCGAGACCCTTCTCGATCTCGTCGATCCACAGTACGCACGGGGCGACGCGGTCAGCGGCCGCTAAGGCCTCGCGCAGCCGGCCCTCGCTCTGCCCGACATACATGCCCATCAGGTTTGCCAGATCCATGCGGTAGAGTGGCACCTCAAACCTGGCGGCGATCGCCTTGGCGGACAGCGACTTGCCACAACCGGGAACGCCGACCAGCAGCACGCCGCGGGGTGGCCTGATGTTGCGCTCGCGGAGATCGGCGGTGAGGAGCGGCCGCTTGCGCTCCAGCCAGGCCTGCAGCCCCGATAGACCGCCGACTTGGAGAACGTCCGGTCGAACCTCGACTCGTTCAATGCCGCTCACGTCAGAGAAGATGTTGTCCTTCGCGCGATTAAGCTCGGCAAAGTCTGCCTTCTTGATGGCACCCTTGGCAGCGACCATTGCGACGATGTTCTCCGCTTCAATCTGGGTCACACCCGCGAGCGTCGTCGCCGCCCGCACCTCGTCCTGTTCGTCCCAGTCGATGGGCATCAGGCCCCGATAGTCGGCGATCTGCGCCCGTATGTTTGCGAGCATCTCGTCCTGATCGGGCGGAGACAGCCTGAGCGCCATGCCTTGCCTCTGAAGCTGGCTCCAGATTGGTTTGGTGGCGATCGCCACTATGGCACCGCTCTTCTCGGTAGCCAGAATGACAGTGTCGAGCAGCTGCCTAGCGAATTGAGAGTCGGTCTCCACATCGTCGAGTTCAGTCAGGACAAAGGTCAGGTTCTGCCGCTGCATCATCTGCTGCGAAGCGTGGTCTACCGCCCCGATTACCGAGCGGTCCTCATTGACGACGCGCTCCGTGGCGATGTCATACGTGCCTTTCGACAGCGTGTGCACGAACGCCTCGGTGCTCTGCCGCCGACAGATGTCGCGGATTAGCTCAAGCGCGCGTTTGCGCTCCGTCGTCTGCACTAGCACGAAGGGAACGCGTGCCTTGAACACGCGGGTGAAGGCGTCGACGAAGTCGGCGGTGTTCATAAAGCTGCTCGTTCCTTCAAATCAGTATGCGTCTGCGCTGCGAGGTGCTGTCAAGCGCTCCGACGGTCGCCCGCGCCTCAGCTGGATCGGAGCCGGTCCTCGTAACCGTTCTCGGCGGAACAAGACCAACCCTGTCGAGCGGATTGTTGCGGATGGCGGTCACCAGCCGCCCCGTCCTATCCTCGGCGGCGTTGCGAAGAAGGTTCTTCTGCCGCTCCGCCACGTGCTGGTCTATCAATCCCGACAGCGCTTCCCGCATGGTTGCCGGCCAGCATGGCAGCTCCGCATATCGCCGCAGCAGCACGAAGGCGCCTCTGGCGTTGAGGATGGCGCGGACGGCATCCTGTTCGCAGACAATACAACGCAGCCCCGTCTGGAGCATCGCGCCCACGCCGGCCAATCGCTGGTCGAGCGTCTCCGTCGCGCGCCGACCGATGTTGTCGATGGTGGCGCTCGACACGTTCAGGTTGGACATCACCGCCTGCGCAAGCAGACCATCGTCGTCTCCGCCCTTGGCGAACGCCTCGAACCAGAGGCTCCAGTCCGCGTATGTGACTAAACGTGCGCCTTTGCGCTCGCCTTCTTCATCCGCAGACCTGCGACGGAACAATGTCATCGGCGTCGCAGGAACTGTGTTGCGGGAACGAGGTCCCATTCGGGCATGGCGCGGGCTAGGGGATCGACGGGCCTGACGCCGCCCTCCATGCCCTTCGAGGACGTTGCCCCTGCCAGAGGAGGGCGACGTCCGGCCGTCGATCCGTTGCTGCTGTCCATCGGTCGTCTCTCCAATCAGGCCACGTCGAGAATGCGCCGGACGCCGTCTTGCGGCGCGGCCAAGTGCGAGTCGGACGATATCGCGCCGATGTAGGCGGCCGTCTCGTCGAAGCTTCCATCCTTCGACGCAAAGTCACGTCGCCATTCCACAAGCTCGGCTATGCAGCCACGCAGGATCGCCGTCTGGGCGGTACGCCGCTGTTCGAAGGCATCGCGTATGGACGCCCGCCGCTTGTCGAGGCCACGATACTCGAGGAACACCCAACCGATCATGAGCAGGCCGATGCCAGCCAAGAGCCAGCCTCCGCTCAGACCGGCGTAGACCATCAGCGCGCCGATGGCGCCTACGATCCAATGCTTGGGTTGCATCTTGACCTGCGCCATGGCCTCCTCCTCCAGAATGGATAAGTGGCGCTCGAGATCGGCGACCAGAGTGTCCTCGTCGTGCCCGTCGGCCGTGGTGCCGCTCCAGCCGTCGATCGCCAAGTCAACGATCCCTGGCACCGCCTGACGCGTAGCGAGCGTGACGTCCGAATATGCGTCTCGCAGCCAGTCCCGTGACAGGGCCAGAGCCAAGCGCTGCGATGCGAGCGTCGCGCCCGACTTTTCGGCGTGCATGGCGGCGTTGGTTAGAAGCTGCGTGAAGCTGACCTCCTCCTCCAGCGCGCCCTGCTCCAGCGCGAACTTCTTCTGCGCGTCCGCACGACTGCCGCCCTCCTGAATGATCAGCTGTAGGAGCGCCTCCTCGCGCCTCAGAGGCAGTTCCGGCTCATCGTGGTCGGCAACCAGCCGCTCCAGTTGAGCGTCGACCGCGTCTATCAATCGGGTGGCGGAAGGCAGCGGAGCCTCGTATATACCCTTGAGGTACGCGAGGACGTCGGCGTTCAGAAGCGACCTGTTCAGTGAGTCGTTGAGGGCTGGCCATGTTGGACTGTGCTGAGACAGCTGCGGATAGCTTGACGCGTGGCTCGACGACCCGATCCTGAACTCGAGAGCGTCGCGCCACTGCTGACGCTGTGTCTCCACGAAACCAGCGCGCGACGCCAGCTCCTCGATCCAGCCGTTGAAACGTTGGCGACAGCGCATCTGCACGTCGGACGCGAAAACCCCGCCGGCGGTCGCATCGATGAGCACGATCATCTGGCGCTTGAGCTCGAAAGGGTTCTGCTGCCCAAGATAACGGTCCAGCCATGTCCCACACGCCACGTTTCGCCCTGCGCGACGGCAAACTAGTGCGAAGAACAAGCTCGTCTTTTCGTCGTCGCGGCGAAGTGCCTCGGCGAGCGCGCGCTGAGCCAAATCTTGTCGATCTTGGATCCACGCGGATAGAGCGACCAGCGCCGGAGCTAGCCAGTAGCCAGGCGCGAGAAGCATCAGCTCCTCGGTCACTCCGTTGATCGTGTCCTGCCGGACGATGCCGATGTCGCTTGCCTGCAGAATGCCAGTGGCGGTGCGCCTCACGTCTCCATGGTGACCGAAGTCACGCTCAAGCTCCTGCCGAATTTTGACGAGTCGCGTCTCTGCAAGCCCGACCTCGGTGGCTCGCTCGTAGCGCAGCTCGAAGGCGTGGAACTGCTGCTGAAGGTCGGCCAGCTCTACCCGCGTCACCGTAACCGCCGTATCGACGGCATCCACCTGGGCGCTCACCCGGTCAACGCCTTCGCCGAGGCTGCCGAGCGCGCTCGCAATCCGAGAGAGATCTGCTGCCTGGATGATCCGATCTGACATCTATCCCCCCTTAGGTATTCGAAATCGAAGTGGTGCCGTCCATTGCGATGGCCACGATGCGGTCCGAATAGACCTCGATCGTAGCGTAACGTCCGGAAGCCGCGAGCCCCCGTGCGCGTTCCAAGCCGCCGGGCAGCGCTTCGCCCTGCTTGAAGTGTCGCACGATCTGGCCCGAGAGATCTAGGATGTGCACCTCATACGGTACACCGAGGTAGCATTTCGCGACCCAACCGAGCGGCCAGCTTGCGGGCCCGTCTGGGAACTCGGCCTTAATTGCGTCCCGGATCGCCGCCATGCGCGCTGCGTCGACGACGGCGCCCCCGCCGTCTAGCTGCCTTACGGCGTCGAGATAGCGGCTCGACCGAGGGCGTCGAAGGCTCTCTCCAATCACCGCGGCGCTTCTCGAAGCCTCGGCATTCATGTTCACGCCGGACTTCACGATCGTGCCGCCGGTCAGCAAGTTTCGCCCCATGCCGCAGTTCTCCTCCAATCTGTGAAGCTTTGATCATCGTGTCAGCTTTTGCAATCTACAAGAGAACGTTAGCCGCATCATTGCGTGATCAGGACCAAGCACCATAAATTTGGCCCGGACCGGCTTGTGATGAGCTCAGTTAAGATTAAACTAACATCGTTTCGAGCGTTGCATTGGAAAACATGGTTCGCTGCGGCCCTTTCTAAGCTAGGTTTTTGATCCCACGGTTTGATGGTGAGATCCTTTCGTTTGAATGGAAGGAAACCATATGGGACAGGTACGTCATGAGTGATCGTATGCGATCACTCGCCACGACCAAGCACGCCGTCCGAGCAGCAATACAGCGATCACAAGCTTCGCTCGCGACGTCGAGCGGGGGAGCTGGGGCTCATTTCAAAAGACGGTTGCAAAGTGGCGCAAGCGGGCAACCGTTGAGGACCTGAAGATCGGGCCGAAGGCCCTCATTCCACCACTCTGTCCGAGGCTGAAGAGACGATGTTTTTTGCGTTCCGCCGTCACACGCTGCTGCCGCTTGTCCAACCCCTGAACAAGCGGCCGTTTTTGCATTCGCCGTCCAAAAGCGGCCATTCCGATCCCCACTAATTTTCCAGCAGTCTTACCGACATCATGAGGTAGGTAGTCAAACTGGCTCATGGGGCAATGTGTCGTTCATTTCTGATGACTGGGATGGATAGGTCGAACCCCGCCCCCAGCGACATTTGCAAGGACGGGGTGAGTGAAGACGATCACCCGGTCCTGCAATTCTATCGCCAGATAATCCCGGTGCCAGCCAAAGACCGCAGACTTACCTCCCTGCCCGCGTTCGATCCTCGATAATTGCGACGCAGATAAGCCGCTGTGGCGCGCCAAGTCCGTCAGGCTCCATCCCAATGCTAGGCGCCCCGCCCTCAATGCTCGGCAGAGGGTGTCGCGCTGCATATCCTGCAGCGTGGCGGGCATCCGCCGAGGTGAAGAGCACGCCACACCCGGCCCGGCGACATCAGGCCAATCGATCTCGAAAATGTCCATGATCGCCACCAGCGTCTCCGAGCGAGGCCAGGCACGGTCATGCTCAATCCGCGACAGCGCTACCCGGCTTATGCCGGCGCGGTCTGCAAAGACCTTGGGCGGCAGGGGCGCATCTGTTCCGGTGCCAGCCAGCCGGTGCGCGTGGATGATCTGGCCAAGGTTGTCCTTGAGCTTGGCATAGCCGGGCGGGAGGCGCATCCGGGCGGGCTTTCGATGGGCCATCGCCATGCGATCTGATGATTCTGTATCGTTGATGCACGCCTGATTTTTATCTTCCTATCACTACCCCATGGCCATTGTGCGGATCTCCTGGGTGAAAAATGCAAAAAGCGAGAAGGCGTTGGCCGAGCTCGTAAAGCTGCTCGCCCGGCAGTTAGCGGCGGAACACCACCACACCGCGTCCTCCGCGCCGCTTCCAACAGAAAGGGCTTCAGCCCCATGACCATTCCCGGCCAACGTCGCATCGCACTGTACGTCCGACATTCGACCGCCCGGCAAACGGCGACGTCGTCCGACGATCAGGGTTGCGGCGTCTGCGCCGCTCTTCAATTTCCTCGGTGGCAGCGTCGTGGCAACCTGGCTCGATCCAGAGATTTCAGGCTATCGGCGCGATCGCCCTGGGCTGAAAGGGTTGCTTGCGGCCGTCGAGGCGGGTGAGGTCGACCTCATTGTATGCGGGTCACTCGACCGGCTGGCACGTGACGCAGAGGACGTGGCCTAGCTGGGCAAGAAACTGCCCGATCACCGCGTCCAGCTGCATACGATCGGCGAAAGCCTGATCGACGAGATCAAGCTCGCTGTCGCGGGCCTGCTGTGTGCGATCTTTCTCAAACACCTTGTCGACAAGTCCTTGCGTGGCATGGAGACGGCGGTCCTGGCAGGTCGTTTTGCCGGTGGACGCGTTTATGGCTATAAGCGCGTCATCCAGCTTGATGAGAAAGGCGAACTCGTCCGTGGGCTGCTCGCGATCGACGACGCAAAAGCA
>JAAIGG010444517.1_pt1 | contig 10618 bp, 12 predicted proteins | sample 6487391 | NCBI WGS metagenome assembly JAAIGG01 (sample SAMN13974130, study PRJNA590717) | phyllosphere metagenome | biome: asymptomatic weeds; feature: pooled weeds collected from a community garden; material: weeds; isolation source: pooled asymptomatic leaves from various weed species from...
CACGAAATCAGCTTGTTTTAATAGGTCATCAACTGATGCATATTGAGCATTTACCAGTTGCTCGGCATTTTTGTGTGGTTTGCGGGCATTATAAATAATCTCCATGCCAAAACCATGATGTGCGCGTTTAGCTAATGCTAAACCAATACGCCCCATACCGATAATACCCATCTTCTTATGGTGAACATCGATGGCTAATGGAAGCTTTTCCGGTGCCTCTTCCCATCCACCAGTCTTGACCCAGAGATCCATGGCGGGAATATTTCTCGCAGCACATAACACTAAAGCCATCATTGCATCGGCGACGGTTTCAGTGAGTGCGCCTGGGGTATTAGTGAGTATCGCACCATGTTTTGTTAAGGCATCGACATCATAAGAGTCGTAACCTGCAGATACAGTTGAACAAACTTTTAAAGCAGGCATTTTAGCTAATAACGTTTCATCCACTTTACCCCCTGAACCGATCAAACCTTCAGCACGGCGAAAAGCATCCTCATGTGCTGACACTGTTTCTGCACTCAGATCGCTCACTTCAGTAACATCAAAGTGTTCAGCGAGTTGGTTGCAGAGATCGGTAGGTAACGGCATAAATTGGATAATAGCGGGTTTCATTTTGACCTCTCATTTTGTGTAGGAGTAGGTTGCTTTAAGCATGACGCAGCAACTCAACGTAATCATGGGTTACAGCAGCAAGATCTGAGCCTTCTAATGGAAATTCGATACCGAGCGGTACTCCTGCTGGTAATTGTTTTACTATTTCACGCCATTCATTGCCTGCTTGAGCAAGTTCAATAGCGCGCCATTGACCCAAATACTGTGTAGCAGCTTTCACATGGCAATAGGAGACGTAAGTTGATAGAGCAGCGATCGCTTTTATCGGCGACTCATCGACCCATAGCCAATTGGCCATATCGAAGGTCATCCCCTTTATGCCTGGAATATTTTGATATTGACTAAAATAGTTGAGCATAGGACTCAGTTTACCACCGTCAGTTTGGTCATTCTCAATAAGGATAGGAACAGGGCTTTGTCTGAATATTTGACTTAAGGTTTCGAGGGATAAATCACCCGCACCTGCACCAAGTGAAAATTTGATGGCGGTAGCATTGAGTTGTTGGGCTTCGTCTTGAAAAAGAGAAAGTTGTGGATTAACCATTCCTGGCGCAATAAAGAGGTACTCTGGTACAGAGTAATACGTATCAAGTTGGTGTTTTTTAATATTTTCGGCAAGTTCAGGCAATTGAGTGAGCTCATGCGCCGAGAGTAATTCGCGTCTAATCTCAACGCCATCTGCACCAGCCTGCGCAATAATAGGAAGAAGAGCGCGTTGTCCGCCAGCATTCCTTACATTTTGCTGACCGTAGGCTGCAGTCACAACGATAATATTCCTTTGCATTACTAACTCTCCACCTCTTTATCACTCTGATAACAGTCTATATGGTATCGGTTCCATATGGAAGTTATAAAGCCAGACATCACAGAATTGATCGCTAAAAATCACATAAATTAAGAGAGTTTCTGACTCGAAGGGCGGATGATTAGTCTACCTTCAAAACGCGTTTCTTGTGCTGGAGTCTCTAAATTTTTAAGGCGAGTCAAAATATTTTGAAATGCACTGTAACCTATTTGGTGAGTAGGTTGCTGCAGTGTCGTTATGCCACACCCCGCGATAGATGACCAATTCATTTCGTCAAAGCTGGCAAGACCAATATCTTTACCCCATTCTACTTGCATTTGCTGCAACACTTTCGTTACTAATAACATGAGAGAGCCATTAGCGGTGATCACTGCAGCAGGCTGCTGTGAGTGGCGCTCAATAAAATCAGCAATGATGGTGTGTAGTTTCTCAATATCATTCAACGGCGTTTCAGCATGCTCTGCATTAATCTGAGTAGCATTACTCGTTACGTTTAAATATCCATCAAGCCTTTCTTGGCGAGTATTTACCTGAGCGACAGGTTCACTGATAAATAACAGTGATTGGTAACCATTATCAATCAGATGTTGGGTCAGTTCAGCAGAACCATGTTGGTTATCTAAACCGACGACATCGTAATCATAGTTTTTGACTTTACGGTCGATGAGTGTCAAAGGAATGCTATTACTATTGAGGCAGTCAAATGCCGTTTCCTGCATATTCACCGCGTTAACAATAATCCCTTCAACCTGATAGCTACTCAATAACTGCAAGTAATGCTGCTCAAGATGTTGCTCATTATTTGTGTTACACATTAACAGAGTAAAGCCATTATCGCGGCAAGCTGTCTCTACACCGCCCATGACCTCGATAGAATAAGGATTAGTAATATCTGCAATCAATAGACCAATTAACTTGGTTCTTCCGTGTTTTAGGCTGCGAGCCATTTGGCTGGGGCTGTAGTTGAGGTCACTAATCGCTTGCTTAATACGATTTTTCAGATCATCTGAAAGCAGTTGTTGCTCACCATTTAAATAGCGAGATACACTCGTTTTACCGGTATTTGCTGCCTTAGCAACATCACTAATCGTTGCTCTCGTTGACCTGCTATTCATTACTACTCCCAAAACACAAAAATTATTTAATAAATATACCAAGGCTTTAGTGATATTTCGCCTTAAAATGTGGATTTACGTGCGTAAATATTTGTATCTGAATATCTAAAACAGTCTGTTTGATGATCGATAATAAGTCCGCAAGCCTGCATAAAAGCGTGACAAATAACAGGGCCAACAAAAGAAAAACCTCTTATTTTTAATGCCTTAGAGAGTTTCTTAGCGGGCTCGCTGGTAACCGGCGCATCGCGGTAATGTTGATAAGATTGGTGTATGGGTTGGTGATTAACAAATTGCCAAATAAAGTCGCTAAATATCTCCCCAGCGGCTTCCATCGCCAATAGTGCTTGTGCATTTTTTATAATAGACCGTAACTTTAACCTATTACGGATTAATTCCGTGCTACCGATTAATATTTCAAACTGATTCTCATCAATTAAAATAATTTTTTCAGGATTAAAATTATGAAATATCTGCCTATAAGCTTGGCGCTTTTTCAGGACAGTTAGCCATGATAATCCGGCTTGTTGTCCCTCTAAGCATAACATTTCAAAGAGATATTGACGCTCATAGCGCGGTATCCCCCATTCGTTATCATGGTAAGCTATATAATCGTGATGCTCGGTGACCCAATCGCAACGTTTTTTTTGCATATTTACACCTAGATGAAGGTTACTATGATGAAAGGCACAGCTTTGCACGATCCTATCTTACAAACTTGATACACTATGCGGATTAATTCTTGGTAAAGGTTGTGTCCTACTAACCTAAAGCAGGCAGACTCTTAAGTACAGGTTATCTCATGTCGGTAAAGATTTTAGCATCTTCAATTATAGGCTTAGAGCAGTTCAGCCAATCACCCTTAGCGGCTGTGGAGCGATCTGAGCAAGGTGTGGTGGCAGTTTTTGATAATAATCAGCCGATCATGTATGCCATCTCTGAAGCTCGGTTAAGTGAACTATTGGCAGCAGAAGCGCAGCTAACACGGCAAGCTAATATCGAACTTGATGAGCAGTTTTTTGACGAGCCTAATGTACCGATAAGAGCGCCAAGTGGTAAATTCGCGTTGTATAATAATTGGCAACCGGATCCCGATTTTCTGCGGCAAGCTGCACTATGGGGAATAGCATTACATGAACCCGTAACTCATCAGGAACTTGCTGCGTTCATTGCCTATTGGCAAGCAGAAGGGCGTGTATTTCATCAGGTACAGTGGCAACAAAAGCTTGCTCGTCATCTTCAAGTCAGTCGCGGGTCACCTACCGGCTCGACACGACCAGATGCGACTCAAGTTGCTAAGCCAGATGATCATATTCCAAGTGGTTTTAGAGGTGCATGATGAAGACCCCAGAACATCTATTTCAGCGATTACAGCGTCTTATGCCGAAGGGGATCACTCCTAAGTTTACCGAAGGTAGAGAACTGCTGACATGGAACCAAGAACAGGGGAGATTACGTTCTGAAGCAATAGTACGTGAAAACCGCGCAATGAAGATGCAGCGTATTATGGGACGATCAGGTATTAGAGAACTCCATATGAACTGCTCATTCGATAACTATCGAGTGGAGAATGAGGGACAGAGTAAAGCTCTGGAGGCTGCTCGTGCTTATGCCGAACAGTTTGATCGCAGTATCGCCAGTTTTGTTTTTTCTGGACGTCCAGGAACGGGTAAGAACCACCTCGCAGCAGCGATAGGAAATGCACTAATACTTCAAGGAAAGAGTGTTCTTATTATGACCGTCGCAGATGTGATGTCGACGATGAAAGGTACCTTCAGCGGTGCGAATTCTATGACGGAAGAACGGCTCTTAAATGATTTGAGTACCGTTGATCTCCTTGTTATAGATGAAATTGGTATGCAGACAGAGTCTCGTTATGAGAAGGTCATCATTAATCAAATCGTTGACCGTCGTTCCTCTTCTAAGCGACCAACAGGCATGCTATCCAATCTAAACCATGAAGGAATGAATTCACTATTAGGTGATCGTGTTATGGATCGCATGCGACTTGGGAATAGTTTATGGGTACGTTTTGATTGGGAAAGTTACCGTGACCGCGTAATTGGTAACGAATATTGAGTGATGACTACTTCCAACTTTTCACTGATTTAGGAGCGATTATGCCGCACGTTGCAATAAAAAGTTTTCCGCGCGAGTTTTCTGAAGAAGAAAAACAGGCGTTAGCTGATGAGATTACCGAAGTTATTATGCGCCGCTTTGGTTCTAAAACAGAGTCGGTGAGTGTCGCATTAAGTCATGTTGCTCCCGATCACTGGAAAAAAATAGTGTACGAACCTGAAATCATCGAGTGTGCTGCATCCTTGATTAAAAAACCTGGCTACTCAATGTAGACAATAAAGAGAACTACTAGCGTTCGCTGCTCTCTCACACTAAAATAGTGTTCAATTAACATACACCGCATACATTGCGGGTGTATCGAGTTCTTCGTTTTTTTGGAATGTAAGTATGTCTGACTCTTTTGAACGTAAACCAATACCCTTACCGGGTGGCCATAATAAAGTGCTACTGCACTCCTGTTGTGCTCCCTGCTCCGGTGAAGTTATGGAGGCGATGTTGGCCTCTGGGATTGAATATACGATTTTTTTCTACAACCCTAATATTCATCCTTTAAAAGAGTATGAGTTACGTAAGGAAGAAAATATTCGTTTTGCCGAGAAATACGGTATCCCCTTTATCGATGCTGATTACGACCGTGATGACTGGTTTGAGCGAGCTAAAGGCATGGAGTGGGAACCAGAACGAGGCGAACGCTGTACGATGTGTTTCGATATGCGTTTTGAACGCACCGCCCTCTATGCTCACGAGAATGGCTTTCCTGTGATCACCTCTTGTTTAGGCATTTCACGCTGGAAAAATATGGAGCAGATTAATGATTGTGGTGTACGTGCAGCCTCTCGCTACCCAGATATGATGTATTGGGAGTTTAACTGGCGTAAAGGCGGTGGCTCGAAGCGCATGATCGATATTTCCAAACGCGAGCGTTTTTATCAACAAGAGTATTGTGGTTGTATCTATTCGCTACGAGATACTAACCGCCATCGTGTTGCGACAGGACGAGAAAGAATTAAAATCGGCGTACAGTATTACGAACCCGATGATAAAGCATAATCTAAGGCGCCATGGTGGCGCCTTAGTTATTTATGCGGTTAGAATTTTTTTCTCTGCTAAATCGAGGGCAAAATAGGTGAGGATGGTATCCGCACCGGCTCTTTTAATTGCTCCAAGGCTTTCCAACGTGACTTGAGTTTCATCAATAGCACCGGCTTGAGCTGCGAATTTTATCATCGCGTACTCCCCACTGACTTGATAAGCGGCTAAAGGAAGCTCAGTGCGTTCACGAATGTCACGGATAACATCGAGATAGGCACCAGCCGGTTTTACCATCAAGACATCTGCACCCTGTGCTTCATCGAGTAATGATTCACGAATAGCTTCACGGCGATTCATTGGATTCATTTGATAGGTTTTACGGTCACCTTTCAATGCCGTTCCTGCCGCTTCGCGGAATGGACCATAATAAGACGAAGCAAATTTAGTCGAATATGCCATGATGGGGATATGTTCAAACCCCGCCGCATCCAATGCTTGGCGGATCGCCATTATTTGTCCGTCCATTGCGGCAGAGGGTGCGATAAAGTCTGCACCAGCACGGGCTGCCGCGACGGCTTGCTTACCGAGGTTCACCAGTGTCAAGTCATTATGGACTTCGCCATTATCACACAGAATACCGCAATGACCATGCGAGGTGTATTCACAGAAACAGGTATCAGACATAACGATCATCTCAGGAACGGTGTCTTTACAAATGCGCGACATTCTTGAGACTAAACCATTTTCTGCCCAAGAGTCGCTACCCGTTGCATCCAGATGGTGGGAAATCCCGAAGGTCATTATCGAGCGAATACCCGCCTTGGCAATTCTTTCAATTTCAAACGCTAAACGTTTTTCTGGGATACGCACGACACCTGGCATCGCCTCAATCGGTTGATAGTCATCAGCTTCTTCTTCAACAAAGATAGGCAAGATTAGATCATTGAGACTGAGTGATTGCTCTTGGAACAATGTACGCATTGAAGATGTTTTACGTAGGCGTCTTGGACGATTTAGGAGAGAAAATTCAGACATGGGGAACTCACTTACTGGAGATGAAAGGCTAAAATTTTACGCCTATAGCTAAAATAGCACGTAACGTTATGTGCCAAAAAAAACTCCCCCAAGTGGGGGAGTAGATACTACTCTTTGATATCTGGATGCTGATCGACTAAACGGCTACGTTTTTTCTCGAGTCGTTGAATCTCTTCATCGATATCCTCAATTTTCTGCTCAATACCATCATGGTGTTCTTGCAGTAGCTCACGAGCCTCGTCTAGGTCAGAGGCTGCAGGTGTTGCTCCACTAAGCGGCTTATTTGCGGTTTCTTTCATAAAGATACCGGTTATAAGACCAATAATTGCGACGACCATAAGATAGTAAGCAGGCACGTAAAGACTATTAGATGCCTCGACTAACCAAGCAATTATCGTTGGAGTAAGACCCGCAATCAGAATTGAGATATTAAATGCACTGGCTAGCGCACTGTAACGAATGTTTGTTGGGAACATGGCAGGTAACGTAGATGCCATTACACCTGTAAAGCAGTTCAAGATTACCGCTAAGAGCAGTAATCCAGCAAAGATAAGCCCTAAGGCGTTACTGGTGATTAACATGAACGCAGGGATTGCCAAGAAGAATAGGGCAGTACTACCGATTATCACGAATGGACGGCGTCCAAATCGGTCACTCAGCATTCCCATTACAGGCTGGATAAATAGCATTCCTAGCATAATCGCGATAATAATCAGTACCCCATGATCTTCAGAGTAGTGAAGATTATGGGACAGATAACTTGGCATATAAGTCAACAACATGTAGTAAGTCACGTTAGTTGCTAACACTAAACCAATACAGCTAAGTAAGCTTTTCCAATGTTTGGTCGCTATATCACGAAACGAGACTTTAGGACCGTTTTGTAGACCTTCACGGTCGCCTTGTTCTAATTTATCAACATGTTGTTGGAAGGCAGGTGTTTCCTCTAAGGCATGACGGAGGTATAAACCGAGTAAGCCTAAAGGAAGTGCCAAGAAGAAAGGTAAGCGCCAACCCCACTCCATAAAGCGAGCTTCTCCAACAATCGTCGAGATCAATACTACGATCCCAGCTCCTAATATGAATCCAACGATCGAGCCAAAATCCAACCAGCTTCCCATAAAGCCACGCTTACGGTCAGGGGAGTATTCTGCGACGAAAATTGATGCTCCGGTATATTCGCCGCCGACCGAGAAGCCCTGAGCCATTTTCGCGAGCAGTAGCAGGATCGGTGCCCAAATACCAATCGAGGCATAGGACGGAATAAGTCCAATACAGAAGGTACTGACAGACATAATGACGATAGTGACAGACAGAATTTTCTGTCTACCATATTTATCACCTAACATGCCAAAGAATAGACCGCCTAAAGGGCGAATGATAAAGGGTACAGAGAAGGTCGCTAAAGCTGCGATCATCTGAATCCCAGGAGAGGCAGAAGGAAAGAAAATCTTACCCAATGCATAGGCGACAAAACCATATACACCGAAATCGAACCATTCCATGGCATTACCTAATGAGGCTGCTGTAATGGCTTTTCTTAAACGCGCATCATCTATGATAGTAACGTCATCGATACCAATCGGTTTAATACGCTTCCTACGTAATTTCATAAAGTTACCTATAGTTTGACGTATGTTTGCTAAGCAGATGCTCCGCAAAACTGTAACAATACTGCCCAATAAAGGGAGAAAACTTACTGTTTGAACAACACAATCTCTTACTCATTATCAGCAGAATTATACTAATAATTCCCCAATTATACTGTATTCATGGGATAGAAGTCACATTTTGCACGAATCTGTGCCGATGGGGATAGCGTCTTAGCGACTTCTTGTAGAGAGTTTGACATCTGTTTAGGCGACTACAACGACTGTTGTAGCCGATTAATGGCTTACTGTAGATGAATAGAGTTAACGATATCTGATGCTAGCGCTTGAGACTCAGATTGATTATCCGCCGGCAGTGAAATTTGTAGGGTGACTAATTTATTATTGACCTTAGCGAAGACCACGGTTGACCAACTACTATGGTTATTGGTGGAAATCACACTGTCTAATTGCTGTGCTGTGCCATTGCCTAAAGTCACTGACTTATCGCTTACCACTTGTAATTGAGGGTCACGGTTACGTTGTTGTGTTTGCAGCTTCTGAGACAACTCAGATAGGCTTAACGGTGTTTCGTCACCGACAATCACGATAACGGCTTGTTGACCATCAGCATTCGCATACACATGCATATTGTTTGACTGTGTGCCTAGCTTGCCTGTTTCATCATTCATATTCTGAGGGAGAGTAAATGTCAATTTACTATCAATCAGTGCGATCTTACGGCCTGAAACTTGTGCGGAATGTTGGTTGCCTGACGCATGATTGTCTGCATCCGTTTTCTGGTCACAGGCAGAAAGGCTAAGTAATACGATGCCAACACCTAAAAATTTGCTTAGATTTCGCATGGAGATTCCTTTGTGTTTGGGTCCTGATCCTGATTAGTAGAATGACTATCTTTACATAAAAGCTACATGAAATCTTACTAACCGTGTTGTGCTAAATAAAGATCCCCATTCAAATGCTTCTCATAGGTGTAGCGTAACACGCTAAAGTGACAAACAATCAGAGTCGTAGGCTCGCCTAAAATAGGGAGTCTTTATTCAATACCTTGGCGTTACTGAAAGCGTAAGTTTCCAAACAGCCGTTTTGCTAAGGTATTGAGCAGTATCCCGTATAGAGGAACAAACAATACTAAGCAGATAATAAGTTTGTAGCTGTAATCGACTAATGCTACTTCTTGCCAATGTGCCGCCATAAAAGGATCGGAGCTTTTATAAAAGGCGATAGAAAAGAAAGCCAACGTATCGCTGAGATTTCCCAAAAACATGGCGCTTGTCGGAGCAAGCCACCATTGACGTATACGTCTTAATCGGTTGAATACATAAATATCGAGAATTTGCCCTAACGCATAGGCGGTGAAACTCGCCAAGGCGATACGTATCACAACTGTATTGACCGTGGTTAGCGCTTGCCAACCTTGCCATTCGGCATGGTAAAACAGGCTTGATATAAGGTAAGAAAGGGCTAATGCTGGCAGCATGACTAATAAAATAATTTTACGTGCCAAGCTTGCACCAAAGATACGTACTGTTAAGTCAGTCGCTAAAAAGATAAATGGAAAGCTAAAAGCCCCCCAAGTTGTCGTTAACCCCCAAAAAGTGACAGGTAATTGTACAAGGTAGTTACTTGAGGTGATGACGATGAGGTGGAAAATAGCGAGAACTATTAGCGTTTTTTTACGCTGTGCAATTGGAGACATAGTGATCTGAGCCTTTTTAGCAGTGGGGTGAGGGAACCCATTTGTGGTAAAATTGTACATTAGGTCGTTAGGGCTAGCATCTTACCGTGCTAACGCAAAGATGCAAGGTTGCACTGGACATGAAATTGTCTGAGCAACTCTGTCAGCATAGACCATGGTGTGAAGCGATTAACAGGAGCAAGAAATTGATGGGCGATATCAATAATCCAAGCGAAAAAGTTTTAGATACACGCGGGTTACGCTGTCCGGAGCCGGTAATGATGGTTAGGAAGACAGTCAGAGGTATGCAGCAAGGGGAGTTATTACGTATCCTCTCTGATGACCCAGCGACTAAACGTGATATTCCGGGATTTTGTCAATTTATGGAACATACCTTAATTACTGAGGAGACTCATTCGCTACCTTATAGTTTTTTAATCAAAAAAGGGCAGTAGAAGAGTTGATTTTAGGTTAAAAATTCTTATTTTTATATTAAATAAATTAAAGTTAATTAATTTATTGGCAGTTAAATTTACACTAATAATTAATTTAGATTTATTTATAAGTTGGAGGTTTTGCTTTTTTTGTGTCCTATTTCTTATTTTCATCGGGAATGTATTTAATTTTTTTAAGTATTCCCCTCCATTATTAA
>JAAIGG010329506.1_pt1 | contig 10578 bp, 6 predicted proteins | sample 6487391 | NCBI WGS metagenome assembly JAAIGG01 (sample SAMN13974130, study PRJNA590717) | phyllosphere metagenome | biome: asymptomatic weeds; feature: pooled weeds collected from a community garden; material: weeds; isolation source: pooled asymptomatic leaves from various weed species from...
GCCGCCTACGCGGCCAATCCATCTTATGGAAGCGGCGCTTCACCGGCTACCGGGGAGTATGTAGTCTATAACAGCACGGGCACGAGCGTCAACTTGACTAACCTGCAAGCCAACACGACGTACTACTACGCTGTATACGAGGCCAACGGTACCGGCTGCGCAGCTAATTACCTGCAAGCCGCTCCACTATCAGGCTCCTTTACTACACCGCCTTGCGTGATCGAGGCCAAGCCTACAACAGCTGCGAGCGCGGCCACTGCTACGCCGCCTACGATTGGCAGCGGTAGCTTGATCTTCAGTTGGCAGAATGGGAATGGGGCGGGCCGCCTGGTGGTCGTGCGTCCAATCCAGGCGGTGGCTGCGACGCCGGTTGACGCTACGAGCTACGTAGCTAACAGCCGATATGGTTCAGGGGCCGCGTTGAGCAGTGACGAATACGTCGTGTATGTCGGCACCGGTAGCAGCGTCACCGTTTCGGGGCTGACAGTCGGGCAGACCTATTACGCAGCGGTATACGAGTTTAACGGTAGTGGCTGCTCGGCGGCCTACCTGACTACTACGCCGGCTATTGCCTCGGGCGCGGTACCCTCACCACCCGTGTCGAGCAGCTACCGCTTTTTCCGGGGCAACCTACACGGGCATTCGGGCTATTCAGACGGTAATAAGGATGCCTCGACTTCGGGCGCTTCAACGCCCGCCGACGACTACGCCCTGGGCCGCCAAGCGCAACAGTTCGACTTTATGGGCATTAGCGAGCACAACCATAGCCAGGCTGGGATGAGCCTGCCGAACTACGCCCGGGGGTTGGCCCAGGCCGATGCTGCGAACCAGGATGGTCGCTTTGTGACACTTTATGGGATGGAATACGGTACCATTTCGGGTGGTGGCCATGTGATCATCTACAATTATGACAAACTCATCGGCTGGGAAGCCGGCAACTACGATGTGTATTCCCCCAAAGGCGACTACACCACCCTGTTTTCTATTGTCGCCCAGCGGCCGGGAGCTATCGCCTACTTGGCTCACCCGCAATCAGGCGACTATAACAGCCTATTGACCTCGCCGTTCAATTCGACTACAGCCCAAGCGCTGATTGGCTCGGCTATGCGCTCAGGGCCCGCCTTCTCTACGGCAACCGACTATAGCAACCCCAGCACGAGCACCTTCGAGCCCCGTTTCAGGGAGGCACTACGCCAGGGCTACCATATCGGCCCGACGATCGACCACGATTCGCATTACAGCGTGTTTGGCCGCTCTACCCACGCACGCCTCGTCGTGCTGGCTAACACGCTGACCCGGCCGGCCCTACTTGATGCCTTGCAGCAGCGTCGTTTCTACGCTGCCGACGATGATAATACAGAAGTCACCTTTACCGTATCCGGTCAACCAATGGGTAGTGTGCTATCCCGGCGCGGCGTGCCGTCCTTCACCGTAACCGTTACCGACCCTGATGCCAACGACGCAGTAGCATCCATTGCGTTGTTCTCGGGCATTCCTGGTGGCAGCGCCACGGCTACGCAACTTACCACCAGCGCGGGTAGCGCTACTTTGACCTATACCGACAATATCCCCGACCAAGCTACCTACTACTACTATGCTGTCATCACGCAAAACGATGGCGACAAGTTTTGGACGGCCCCCATCCGTTACACCCGTAATGACTCTGCGCCGCTGCCCGTGCAATTGATGTCTTTCCAGGCCGTGCTGCAGAATGAATACCAAGCCGTGCTACGATGGGCGACAGCTTCAGAACTAAATAGCGATTACTTCGCCATTGAGCGTTCGGTGGACGGTGTAGCCTACTACGAGGTAGGCCGCCGTACCGCCGCAGGAGCTAGCAGCCTTTCACGGACCTATGAACTGCGTGACCCGCAGCCCCTGGTCGGGCGGGCCTACTACCGTCTACGCCAAGTGGACCGAGATGGGAAGACAAGCTACAGCGCCGTGGTGACGCTGGCGGCTACGGCCCGCGAGGTAGCCCAAGCCAACGTTTACCCCAACCCCGTAGCAGGTGTAGCTAGCGGTCGCTTGGCCCTGCGTGGCTTGGCTGAGCAGAAGGTCCTCGTGCGTGTGACGGACGTACTGGGCCGCGTCATTACCACGCAACAGTTCCAGCCAGCTACCTACGCCGCCGATGTACCCTTGCTGCTGCCGGCTGCTACAACTGCTGGCATCTACTCGGTAACTATTACGGCTGGGGCGCAGATTTGGACTACGCGCTGGACAGTGGAGCCATAGGGCAACTTGGGTTTACTAAGCATTACGTATTATAAACGACGGATTATGACGCCCTAGATTCTGAGGCAATAACCGATATAACCCTAAAATCTGGTACCGACAGCGGGAGGTTGGACTTAGATGGAATACACGATACATAGCTGACGTTACAGCTGTCTATTTCACGGCAACCTGCCCTTTTTTTCGCCGGGCATTCACGTGCTAGCGGCAGCTACTGGGCCCAAGCATTGCCAGCAGTGTCAGGCTCTGCCGGGCGACTTCTTTTTACGCCAGCAGCCCGGTGGCGCAGGCGCTCCTATGACGGTAGAAGATTGTCAGCGGATCACGCTTGCAACACAGCTGGGGGCGGATGACTGCCTCGTAAGGGCCGGAATCAACTGGGGCAGCTTCGACGCGCAGGGGCCGCACTACGCCAAAAGGCGGAGGATAACGCCCGTTCCTCAGTGACCCTGTACAGTGTTGATACCAATGATGAATGTCAGCAGACCTACTAGTAGTGCCTCTTCAAGCTAGGAAGACAGAAGCTTAATCTTAAAAAATGTTTTGAATTCGAGCGCTAACCTAATAAAATTAACAGTTCGTGTCTGGTTGCCGTTCTTAATGGAAAAAAATGTGCATTGGCCGCTAGGGATATGCGGTACTGCCGACCCCACCCTGAACCGTCAGGTTAGGGTGCCCGCCAGCGAGGAGAGTTGCGCGCGGCAGCGTCCCGGCTCTACTCAGCGGACTTGGCCACCCCGCCGGAAACGGTGAGTCGCAAGAACTGGCTGTCGGTGGTGCAGCAGTTGGTTGCTGGCGCGCTCAGTCGCTACCCTTCGCAGAAGGCCAGCCATCGACCGCCGGGCACCTGTTTCTACTCTACACGGACCACGACCGCCGAGAGTGCCCAGCACGCCGACGTAAGCGCGGGCACTCTGGCCAGTACCTTTCCCACCCAGGAAGACTTACTCGATAAGAGGTGCGCTTACGCAATGACCCAACTGCAGCAGCCCCTGCTCGCGGGCTTGTGCGCCCCGCAACGTGGCGAGTACCTACCCAAGCGCTTGCCGCGCTGGTGCCACTGCCTCTTTACCCTATCTTTTGCTGCTTACAGCCTCTTCTTCAAGGAAAGAGGCGGTTGTGTGTTGAGCAGCCCCTGCTGACGGCTGTATCCGCTTCTCACGTACCTGCTGGAGCGAGGCCAGGAGCCGGGCCGCCAATTCCGTGATGCCTTGTTCATAGGGCTGCCCACTAGCCTTGAAGAGAGCAACCAATACGGGGTCGCGCGGCTGAACGGGGCGGGTTGCGGTACTATGGGCTTTTGTCATGACGCAGGTAGCGGTTCAGGAGGAAATGTGTCTAGGCGCGGCCAGCTCCGATACGCTTGTGGCGGCTACCCGCGTCATGGCTGGCGAAGGAGGTCGTGCACGGTTCGCGGAGTGAATTTACGCTGTGCGGGCCTTTTGCCAGCGGGTGCGTAGCCGTTTCGCCAGAGCAGTCCGAACATAAGCACACCTTGTTTACTTGAGGGACAAATAGTGTAGCAAATGAGTTACCTTCCCTAAAAAGCCCAGTATGCTGGCCAGTGACTTCGCTGCCTAGTGGCGTGCCACCTACCCCGAAGCGGTGGCCGTGGGCCATTTGCTGCGCACGACCTATCCCAGCCGGTGGCGGCGGCTCTACAGCCTGCCCGAGGGGCAACGCTACCCCGCCACCGCCGCTGACTGGCGCGAACTGCTGCGCCGTCACCTGACTGTTTTCGCCGACCTCGTGGGGGAGCCTGCCGAGTTATTCCTGGTCACAGGTGAGTACGACGTTGCCGACAGCTCTCCGCCCGCGGCATGGTCGTTTACGGCTGACGGGGTCTTGCATGGGCTGCCCTTTACCCGCTTACCGCCCGTGGCGTTACACACCCTCCCGGTGAACCCGCACGCCCCGGCTGCACACCAAGTAGGGGATGTCTATCGGCCCGTCTGCACGCGGCTGCAGTGGCCGGCCGCCACGGGCGAGCAGTTCGTGCGAGCCATTGCCGAGGAGCAGCTGCGTGCTTTTTTCATTTCTGTAGCATCCGGCTACATCCTGGCGCCGTACGCTGGCGGCCTCGATAGTATCTTCCCGGAGGAGGCAGCCCGCAACCACTTTCGCGACCAGCACCGTCGCTGGCTCTCGCCCAGGGCCGATGGCTTATGAAACGCCTTTCTATGCAGCGAGCGGATCCTCGTCTGCGAGGAGGCAGGCTATGCGCTGCTAGTTGCCAGCCTGCCTCGTAGCCGTGGCAATCCCCCTTGTACGGCCCGTGCGCCCGGATGGCGAGTCGCTAGCGTCCGCTGTCGGCTCGGCTTGGCGGCCTATTTGGCGTACTTACGACCATAATCTATGGCGCAACTTCTCCCAGGTGGCGTCCTCGCGCCAGGCCTCGACTTGTGAGTAGAGGGGTGCGTCAAGACGATAAGTCGTGCGGCAACAGGTGCCAGGCACTGCCAACTCGTAGCGAGTAGAAACTAGCGTGGTGCAACTCCCGGCCAGCAGCGTTGCTAGTCTTTTAGCTTCTATTAGCCGCTGAAGTAGTACAGGGCGGTGGCAAAAGGGGGGACGTACCGGGTAGGCTGGTGCCGTTACGTGGGTAGTTTACCAAGCGCGTGGAGAGGGGCAAAGGTGGAAATACTGGTCCACGGCAGGCGTAGCACAGCAGCTCAAAGAAAGCAGGTAAGGCGATCGCGGTACAGCGCAAATGATGCGCGAACTTGCCGCAAGTGCGTGCAGCGAGACCCCAGTTGAGCGCGTCTAGAAGACCGTTACTGGTCGCTGTAGCGTCGCAGTAGGAAGGAAGGTAGCACGTGAGAGAAGGGAACGGGTGTTCTCCGATAGGGAGTAGGTAGCGTGTCGAATCAGTGGCTGGGAAGCAGGATGACTACCGGTTCAGGCGCGACAAGCAGCGGAGCACTCCGCACTTACTGTAACAGAAACAAGGTCGGCGTACAGGGAGAGGACAGAGTCGAAAGGGAGAGGAGAAGTACGCGAACTAGCGGGGAAAGGGGCCCTGACTGCGTGCAAGTAAGGAAGTCGACGTAGGCTTCTTGTGTGAAAAGCAAAGCCGGCTACGCAGGAGTATGCTCCCCTCTCGGCTGCTGCCCGGCAAGAAATGCGCGCCAGCTAGCTACTGCGACGTGCTAAAAAAGAGCAGCTCATCTTTCCTGAAAGCAGCCCTATCCTTCCTGTCGGGTGCGAGTAGGAAAGAACACCTTGAGATAGCAGTTGGCGAAGAATTGCTGAACGGAACAAGAACACCGGATCTTGGTGGCGGAGTAGAAAGGGAGCGAGAACAGCTACGTTATCGGTTACGTTGACGAAGCAACTTGGTGGGCGCGAAGCTGACGGCGGGGGATGCGAAGCGCGTCAGGGCGTGCAGTGCGAGCGGGAAAAGCAGGTCTCACCGGTCACGCTACGTGCGCAACAGGTTGATGACAGCTGCTCGCTTATGCTCCTCTAACACGTCTTTTCTACCCGAGCGGCAGATACCTGCAAGACGGTCGGTAGTCAACTTCTGAGAGGGCGTAGGCTAATTCAAGCGGTATGTATCTTTGAAGTATGTCACGCAGAGTTTATGCCACTGATTTAACAGACGTTGAGTGGGTTTTGGTCGAGCCCTACGTGCGCACCAGCGGCTATGGTCGGCCGCCTTTGCACAGTAAGCGCGAGTTGCTCAACGCCATTTTTTACCAATTGCGGGCAGGCAGCGCCTGGCACCTGCTGCCACACGATTTGCCACCTTGGCGCACGGTATACAAGCAGTTTGAAGCTTGGCGCGAGGACGGCACGTGGGACCGCCTACTCAATGGGCTGCGTCGGCAAGTGCGCCAGGTAAGCCGCGCGCCGGAACCGACGGCCGGAGCCATCGACTCGCAGTCCGTGCGTACGGGCGGTAAAAGGGGGGCTGCCACGGCTACGATGCGGGCAAGCAAGTAGCTGGCCGTAAACGTCATATCGCGGTCGACACACAGGGCCTACCGCTGGCTGTGCTCGTGCAGCCAGCCAGCGTGCAGGACCCGGTGGGCGCGGCCCCCGTGCTCGCCCAGGCCAAGGCGTACGCCCCCGATTTGCAGTTGCTCTGGGCTGATGCCCGCTATCAGGGACCACGCGTCGTGACGGCCGCGGCAGCGTTGGGCCTGCGCGTGGAAGTGGTCAGCAAGCCGTCCGGCACCAAAGGCTTCGTCGTACTGCCCCGGCGCTGGGTCGTGGAGCGCTCCTTTGGCTGGCTGAGCAAGTATCGCCGCGTGGCGGGCCGAGATTACGAAACTAACCCGCGTACTAGTGAGGCCATTATCAAAGCCTGTTTCTCTCATCTGATGCTGCGCCGACTAGCCAAAAACCTGACTTCTGAACATAGCCCTTGAATTAGCCTACTCCCTCTGAGAGATGGTGATAACAGCGGTATCGCTAACGAGGCGCCAGGAATTGCTACGTGTCAGACCTGGGCTTCAGGGGGGCCAGCCCTGGCGTGGGCGATCGAAGGGGCAGGGGAAATTGATGTCACCAACCAGCGTCTGCTCCCAGGTGTGAATAGGCAGCAAGAGGAGCGCTGAAAATCAAAGCTACCGCATTGGTTTTCAGTGATAAACATAGTTTTTTGTCCAGAAATAACAGTTAAGTACTTGATAGTCAAGCTAATTTTTCCGGATTTGAGCGTAAAAGTAGGGGGTAGCTAGCACGAAAATGGCAGGTTGGGGAAGGGCAGTCCAGAAATGCGGGCTAGTCCACTCGTAGCCAAGCTGTTTTTTCTGGATTTCGCGTAGTTGTTGTGTAAGTCGAGCAACTGGCTGGCCAGCTAGAAAAGAAGGAGAAGCTAGCGGCTGTCGGACTAATAAGACCATCGCTCTTTCCTGGTTCATGCTGGCCTTCCCAGCACCAAGAACGAGGAAGTCGGGCACCTGTCCTGCCAGGAGCGTTCCTGTAGCGAGCAGGTAGTAGCGTCGATTCGTCGTCAACGTAGGGAGCGCGAGCAGGGCGTATTCCGGTTGACGCGGGCGCTAGCGGTAGGGTACGCCCTGCCGAAAGTAGCGCGCCCGATTGGTACTAGCCGCGCGTACTGCTTGGCCAACTAGGCGCATAGCGTGAGTAGAAAGAGTACGAGAGAGCCAACTCGACAACGACCAGCGCAAGCCGACCGAAACGCCCTTCTGCGCTTGCTAAGGAAGCAGCGCTCGACCGCTGCTGGTGATTAACAGCGAACGACGAGCGGTTCAATGCGCGGTAGAGGGCTGGTTCGCGAGGGGGCTGTAGAGGCATAGGAGGTGATCGCCCTTGGCGCAACAAAGTGCCGATAGCGGTAAGGAAAGGCAGGCCAGGCCGTTGCCCTTACTTAGGTAACGGGTCAGCAAGGAGCTGGCACAGGAACGGGAAAATTGGCTGCCGAACGCGTGTTCTGTCGACGCAAAGCTTCTGGGTACGTGTTATTGAATGCATCCAAGTTAACGCGCGAGGGCGGCGCGGTTGCCACTACCAGGGCACGAGTTGGCAGCGATGCCAGAAGCCAGGTGGTGATCGGCGTAAGGCCATTGCCTGCGCGAAAGCGCGTAAGCGCGAGGTGGGACGTTGCGCACAGGTAGGTTGCCGAGCGCACGGCAACGTAGCGGCTGGCAACGAGGACAGCTACCTTGTTTGCCGGATACGTGGAGCAGTGCGCACTACTTACCTGGTACCTAACGCCCGGAGAAGCGGCCGCGTTAGATGACGCACATCTTACAACCGCAGGCAGCAGTTCGGCGAGCCTGTACCACAAGACTGGCCCTAAATGATCAGCAAAAGTAAGAATTCTGGTTGAGCAAGCAGCCGCTGGATGTTGCCGAACGTGACGACATCCTGTTCCCAGCCAGCGAGCTGAACGGGGCCATCTGGTGGTCACCTGCTGCGACGAGAAACGAAGAGGGCTTTCTCTTTTGCGGCTGCTATCGGAGAAGAAAATATGCGCTTCGTAGTGACTGGTGCGTGCTATAAAAACAGCAACTCGTGTTGCCTGGAAGCAGCCTGGCTACTCCTGTTGGGCCTGCGCAGCGCAGCAACTACGTAGGACAGAAGTTGGGAGAACGGACCGTAAAAGAGCGGTGACGTACGCGGTCGATGGCTGGGTCGCAGGGCAACAAGCGGCACTAGCTTGACCCATTCTGTTGCCGAGCGCTTGCCGTCTAGCTGCAGGTCGACAGGCAACTAGTAGCGGAGTAGGCAGTGGGGAAAGAACAATTCCCCTTGCCGAACAAGCGGTCACTGTAGGGGTCCGGAAACGAGCTCGAATTGTCGGCCATAAGCACGGCGAATGGGTCTGTAATGGAGCGGCGGCGGCTACAGCACTACGAGCATTTACGCAGCAGTCTGGCGCTTTCCCGGCTGCTGTCGGACAAAAAGTACACGCCCGGTAGTGACTGCTGCGTACCGACAACTAGCGGCCCGGTTGCCCCTGGTAGGCGTGCGCAAGAAGGCAACAAGTGGGGACAGCCGGCGAACGGGATCGTGGGGAAATGGTGGTGCTATCGGTACTTGCTTAGGTGGGAAAAGGAGGACAAGCGTAGCGTAGGTCGTCAGCGAGAGTGGGATCCTCACGCTGTGTAGAGCAAGTGGCTTGCGAGGCGTGAGGAACGCGTCCGTGCGCGTTACTAATGGAAAAAGTAGTCACGCACGGCTACGTTAGGTGCGCGGTAGGGTAGTAATACCTGCGCGCTTGCTGCCCGACAACCAGCGCTTGCGAGCGAGCGATCGCGACGGTTATCAGGTGGTCGATCGTCACCGCTGGGGCAGGGGAGCAGGAGAATGGCGCGGGCAACGAAGCGCCGGTAAAGGGGCGGAGTCGTGCATGTCAAACCGCAGGTGAGAGCAGGCAGTAGGCTAGACGGTCCTCGGGGTGAGCGGCAGAAAGGTCGGGAAGCAGAAGACGCCGCCGACCAGTCGCCGCTATGAACTGCCGGTAGCTCGTGATAAGTAGCAAGAGGAGCGCTGATAATCAAGGCTACCGCCTTAATTATCAGCGATAAACGAAGTTTACCTGCTAGCAATGTTACCTAATGCACTGATAATCAGTCGAAAATTGCTAGCAGTAGCCGTAAAAAAGCGGCTACTGCGCACGCTGTGCGGGCTGTTTTCGACTCACTTGCTAGCAAAATGGCCTAAGTAATTGATAACTAGCAAAAAAATGCTAGCAACTGCTTCTTTTCGGCTGCTAGTAGCCTTCTTTTTATCCTGGCGCTGTCAGCTAGCCGCAAGCGCGAACAAGTGAGAAACACATACCATTTCTCCCGGAAGCGCTTGCTTATCTTGGCACAGTACCACGCCACGTACGCCGGAATTAGTTGACGTACCCCGGCCCGGTCAGCGCAAAGGGTGCGGTGAGAGACCGCCCGCTGCGAAAGCCGAGCGGGCCTAGCTGGGCAGCTATGTCACGGGGCTAGTTGCTTTCGAGGTGGTGCCTGCGCGAGCGCTTCCTGTTATGAGCGGGAATCGGCGCGCGCCTATTCGGCGTCGTGTCGAACGCCACAACGGGCGCTGTCGGCGGGCGTGTAGGGTGTTGCCCCACCTGCGTACGCAGCGCAGAACAAGCGGACGAAGTGGCTTTACCAAATCAGACTAGAGTAGAAAGTACGCGTCGTGAGTTGGGCGTACGTAGGCCGTACGTAGGCCGTACCAACTCACCAAGGCGTCGTGCAGGTGGGCTTCGAAATATGCGAAGAGCAGGCAGCAACAACTCTTTCTAGGGTTGCTACCCTAGCAGGGAGGAGGGCTGCGGCGGCCGAGTTTGGGAAAGAGCGGTACACAAGCGGGCGAAAAAACAGGCTGGCCATTCTCCAATGGATTGTCTCTACGTCAGCGACGCGGGTGATCGTGCCAACGGCCCCTGCGTCCTATCTTCCGAACTCCTGCTGCGCTGCCAGAGGCACGGCAAGCGACGCGCTAGTAGCCTCAACGGATCGGGTGCGCCAGGTCATTTGTCGCGGCCAACTGGCCCGCTGCCGCCCCTCTCGTAAGCACGTGTGGCGCGTGGCGTCGACTTTTTTGTCGACGAGTTATTAGCGGTAAAGCCCGCCACCTATCCTCTCCTGACCTGCGGTATGCAACCTAGCAAGCGTACTTCAACTAGGCAGTAGGTGGGCCACCACAGGAGCCGCAACTACGGCAGCCTACGTCACAACGGCATGACTTGCGCCACACTTGTGGCCAGTTTCGTGCGTACAGCACTGACCAGGTCAGGCAAGGTGCGCTACCCGGCGGGCCCGCGCAGCGGCTCCAGTTAGCGTACCCGCCAGGGGTGACACAGCCAAAAAGTGCGCACCGAAAAGAGGAGACAGCGTCTACTACCCAAGCAAGAAAGCGTGCTAC
>JAAIGG010072388.1_pt1 | contig 10565 bp, 10 predicted proteins | sample 6487391 | NCBI WGS metagenome assembly JAAIGG01 (sample SAMN13974130, study PRJNA590717) | phyllosphere metagenome | biome: asymptomatic weeds; feature: pooled weeds collected from a community garden; material: weeds; isolation source: pooled asymptomatic leaves from various weed species from...
AGAGAGCTGGCAGTTAGTCCTTAAAAATGGTCAACGAGTCAATTTAGCATCATCTCAACAAGCATATGCCTTTGCCGAGCTTGCAGGCAGTGAAATTGAGCAGTTACAGCGCAAATATCCAACGCTGATTATCGGTAGTGGTAGAGAGGTTTTCGACCAGCTTACTGAACTGCATCAACGCTATGCCATTGATGAATTTATTTTAGATCTGCCGATTATCGATCATACCCATCGCACGCAGGCAGTTACTAGCCTTTCGGCAGCTAAACGGGCAGCAGAGTCTGCAATCACTCATTCTCTTACGACGGATGTGACCTCATGACGACACGATTAGCATCACTCGCAACAAAACTCCGTAATGTAGCCTTACGTTATGTTCGCGAAAATCCTGCTATTACAACCTCTAATGCTTATTTGATGCTCTGTTACGGCAATGATTGTTAACGCCTAATTTTCTCTTACTTAAAAAATTATCCCTAAAAGCCTAATAGAGGACTGATTATGTCTACTCGTCAATTACGTCTTGGTACCATCTTACATGGGGCCTCTGGAAATATGTCAGCTTGGCGTCACCCTAATGTCGTATCGGATGCGAGCATTAATTTAGCGTTTGTCCGCCAAACCGCGCAATTAGCCGAGGCGGGTAAGTTCGATTTTATCTTTGTTGCCGATGGACTTTATATTAATGAAAAGTCTATTCCTCATTTCCTTAATCGTTTCGAGCCTTTAACGGTTCTCTCAACTCTTGCGGCAGTAACCGAACATTTAGGACTGGTGGGGACGGTATCGACGTCTTATAGCGATCCTTTCACCGTAGCTCGGCAGTTTGCGAGCCTTGATCATTTAAGTGGTGGACGTGCTGGTTGGAATGTGGTGACTTCCCCTTTAGAAGGTTCAGCGCGGAACTATTCTCGTGCCCAACATCCCGAGCATGCACTGCGTTACCGTATTGCAGACGAGTATTTACAAGTTGTGAAGGGCCTTTGGGACTCTTGGGAGTCCGATGCGTTCGTCCGTAATAAGGAGACGGGACAATTCTTCGATCCTGAAAAGCTCCATACGTTAAACCACCAAGGTGAATTTTTCCAAGTTGAAGGGCCTTTAAATATCGGGCGAACCCCTCAAGGACGGCCCATTGTATTCCAAGCCGGTGCATCCAGTGATGGTAAACAACTTGCGGCACATCATGCTGATGCTATTTTCACCCATCAATTAACGCTTGACGATGCACAACGGTTTTATCGAGAAGTAAAACAACAACTACCTCGTTATCAACGTAATCCTGATGAGTTACATATATTCCAAGGGGTCTCTGTCCTTATCGGGGATGATGCAGAAGATGTGGAGCGCCAGTACCAACAAACGGCAGCGTTAGTAACAATTAAGGATGCGTTAAATTATCTCGGCCGATACTTTGAACATCATGATTTTAGCCAATATCCGTTGGATGAAGCCTTTCCTGATATAGGAGAACTCGGCGCTAATAGCTTCCGTAGTACTACTGATGAAATCAAGAAAAATGCCCGCGAACGGCAGTTGACCTTGCGTCAAGTAGCACTTGAGGCAGCAACCCCTCGTCCACTCTTCCATGGCACTGCCGAGCAAGTTGCTGACGGTTTACAACAATGGTTTGAGCAGGGAGCCGCTGACGGTTTCATTATTCAAGGCGCAACGCCAGAAGTGTTTGCACGCTTTGTCGAACAGGTTGTACCTATCTTGCAACAACGTGGTTTGTTCCGCAAAGAGTACCCCGGCACGACATTACGCGCCTCATTAGGTCTAGCTGAACCTGAAAACCAATTTACCCCATCTACCGCAGGCAAGGACGTCGCATGAAAAAAATAATCACTATGTTTGCTCTCGCGAGCAGTGCTGCATTCGTTGCGTTAACGGTTCAGGCAGCAGAGACCTCGGTTAATGGAATCAACATTGATTTAGATGCCAACACTCGTCCGATTGCCTCGCAAAAAGATGAGCAGGCAGCAGCAAAAATTCCCAAAAACTTTCACTTTGTTCACCCAGGTGAATTGACGGTAGGGGTTGCGGCGAATGGCTCTCCACCTTTAGTTATTTATGCAAACGATAATAAAACCTTAATTGGTAGCGAGCCAGATATCGCTCGGTTAGTCGCCTCTTCACTGGGACTGAAGCTACGTATAGTACCGACGTCTTGGGATGATTGGCCTCTTGGGGTGACCAGTGGAAAATATGATGCAGTGATTACCAATGTCACTGTAACGAAGGAACGTAAAACTAAGTTTGATTTTGCTACCTACCGCAAGGATCTACTGGGATTTTATGTCGCGAATAATAGCCCGATTAAATCTATCACTAAAGCTGCCGACGTGGCGGGTAAGAAAATTATTGTCGGGTCGGGGACGAATCAAGAGTCGATTCTACTTGCTTGGAATAAACAAAATATCGCTGCGGGTCTACCAGCATTTACCCCTGTCTATCTCACTGATAAAGCGGCGATAAATCTCGCTATCGAATCGGGTCGTGTTGATGCCTTTTTTGGGCCAAATGTGATTGGTGCTTGGACGGCTTCTCAAACGGGGCGTATTCACTTAGTGGGCACCGTTGATGGCGGATGGCCGAAAGCGGCACGCATTGCGGTAACTCTTAAGAAGGGGACTGGTCTCGTCGATGCCGTGGCTGCTGGGATCAACGCAAGTATTGCACAAGGTACCTATCAGAAAGTGTTAAATCGTTGGGGGGAGGGGATTGAAGCAATACCAACCTCTGAAATCAACCCACCAGGTCTCGGGGATTGAGGAGGTTTTATGTTAGCGAGTGGTTTTCGCCAAGTTTCACCAGAAGATGAGCAGTTACAACCGATCCTTACTGGATTATTTGCCGAGTACAGTGCGCGTTATGGCGACTATTTCTCTCGGCATCACGAGGTAGAGTTAACCGAGTGGTACCTTCCGCCAAAAGGGATTTTTTTACAGTATGAGCAGCAGGGTGAAATTATTGGAACCGGAGCATTCAAACCCTTTGATGCAAAAACAGCTGAGGTGAAACGAATTTGGACCCGTCGTGAGCTACGCGGCCAGGGTATTGCCGGTAAAGTGATGCATCAATTAGAGCAGTGTGCTTTAGCGCTCGGGTATCAGCAGATCTATCTGACAACCGGCTTTCGCCAACCCGAAGCGGTTGCCCTTTACCGTTCACTCGGGTATCACCCGCATTTTGATGTGAATCGAGATCTTGAAGAGTACGGGCAACCTCCCTTTGACGGTCGGTTACGTTTCACTAAATCGCTAGCGATCGCTGAAAAGCGCCACGTTGCCTAAGGAGTAGAGATGTCATCTCAATCGATTAAAAAAGTTGTGCCGGCACGCTATCCATTGCGGATCGCAGGCGCAATCTTTGTCCTTTTCGTTGGGGCAGCCCTAGTTCAATCCATCGCATTTAATCCTCGTTGGGAATGGGGGGTTTTTGCGCATTGGTTTGTCGATCCCGTGATTTTATCTGGAGTAGAGCGGACACTGCTACTGATGTTAAGTAGCGCACTATTAAGTGTGTTATTCGGAGGCTTATTGGCGCTAGCTCGGATGTCTAATTCCTACTTATTGCGTTCCTTAGCATGGGCTTATATTTGGCTGTTCCGCTCGCTTCCGTTAATTGTGGTACTCATCATCTTGTATAACTTTTCATACCTGTATGACACGCTGAGCGTCGGTATTCCGTTTACCTCAGTGAGCTTTGGAAGTTTTCAGACGATTAATGTATTGGGCCAATTCTCCTCAGCAATTGTGGGATTGACCTTAGTACAAAGTGCTTATACCGCAGAAATTATTCGTGGTGGTTTTAACAGTGTGGATAGTGGTCAATACCAAGCCGCGGCAGCTTTAGGGTTATCACCTTGGCGTCGTACATGGCGCATTATTTTGCCACAGGCATTAAAAGCTATTTTACCGGCGGGATTCAATGAAATTATCAGCTTAGCGAAGGGCACCTCAGTAGTCTATGTCCTAGCCATGCCGGATCTTTTTTATACCGTACAAATGATCTATAACCGTAACCAAGAGGTCATCCCACTACTGATGGTCGGTGCCGGTTGGTACTTAGTGATTACTACCGCTTTATCGTTACTTCAATATGGGGTCGAACGCGTGCTCTCTCGTAGTGAGCGTCGAGTCCCCTCCGCTAAAGTAGCGCGTTTTAGCTTACCAAAAATTCGCTTATCACCTGCAGTAAATCGTCAAAAAGTGGAGGATGTTCATGCTCACTCGCGCTAATCAACAGGGTCATATCTCCTTGGTCGATGTGAATAAATACTACGGTAGTTATCATGCGTTAAAACGGATCAATTTAGAAATACCTGCGGGTTCTGTGACAGTGATTATCGGTCCCTCTGGCTCTGGTAAGTCGACATTGCTACGTACCATCAACCATTTAGAACCGATTGATCACGGTTGGGTAAAGATTGATGATGAATATATCGGCTACCGAGAAAAAGGCGATAAGCTTTATCAATTGAAAGAGCGCGCAATCCTTAAACAACGCACCCAAGTCGGATATGTGTTTCAGAACTTTAATCTTTTCCCACATTTAACCGCCTTAGAGAATGTTGCTGAAGCGCCGATTGCTCACCAGCGGCTATCGCGTAAGCAGGCAGCAGAGCAAGCCCTTGAACTACTTGATCAAGTGGGGCTTAAAGATAAAGCCGGTTCATGGTCGCGCCACCTTTCTGGAGGACAGCAGCAGCGGGTGGCCATCGCACGAGCGTTAGCACTTAATCCTAAAGTCTTATTATTTGATGAGCCGACCTCTGCGCTTGATCCTGAATTGGTAGAAGAAGTGCTCTCTGTTATTCGTCAACTTGCGCGTTCAGGGAAAACGCTAGTGATTGTTACTCATGAAATTGCATTTGCACGACAGATTGCCGATCAAGTGGTGTTTATGGTGGAGGGAGAAATTATCGAACATGGCCCAGTCGAGCAAGTATTGAACGCACCGCAGCAAGTAAGGACTCGTCACTTCCTTGCTAGCGTATTATAAATCGGAGGCGAGAATGAAAGCGTCGACGATTTTATGTTCAGTGGTATTGTTGAGTAGCCTGCCGGTATGGGCGCAAACGACTGTAGATTTAAAAGCGAATGAACAACCACTTAATGTTGCTGCGGATCCCGCGGCAATTAAGCTTATCCCTCCCCACTATCATTTTGTGAAACCGGGCTATCTAACGGTGGCCTCTTCAGCATTAAACTCTCCGCCGATGAGCCTGTGGGCGACAGATAATCAGACACGCATCGGTAGTGATATTGATATTGCACGTCTACTCGCTCAAAGCTTAGGGTTAAAATTATCGATTCTGCCCGTTTCTTGGGAGGACTGGCCGCTGGGTATTCAGACGGGACGTTTTGATGTGGCATTGCTGAACATTGCTGTCACAGAACAACGAAAACAGAAATATGATTTTGCTAGCTATCGCGCCGATTCATTAGCCTTTAGTGTAAAAAGCTCAAGCCCAATTACAAGTATTCGTGGGCCGAAAGATGTCTCAGGCCTCAAAGTGATCGTCGGTTCAGGGACCAATCAAGAGCATATTTTATTGGGGTGGAATGAGCAGCTTGAGCAACAACATTTGAAACCGGCACAGCCTGTGTACGTTACCGATGATGCGGCCACGACGTTATTTTTACAGTCTGGACGTGCAGATGTTAATTTTGGCCCACAATCAGCGGCTGCATGGAAGGCGGCACTGAATGGTCGCACCAAAGTGGTCGGTTTGGGGCCGAAAAAAGCATTAGTTGCCACGACGACGCGTAAGGGCAATGGTTTAGTCGTTCCGTTAAACCAAGCGTTAAATGATGCAATTAATAATGGGAATTATGCCAAAATACTCGCCCGGTGGGGAGAGAGTGGTGAGGCGGTGGAAAAATCGGAAATTAATCCACCTGGTATCACTTATCCATAATGATAAGGATTATTTACGGAGAATAATAGCGTCAGCCACAGCATTGATTCGTTGACGATTAAGCTCTTCACGCACAGCCATTCCTTGAAAACCTGCGGCGACGATCGCGCTGACACTGACTGATTTTGCAACGTCAAACAGTTGATGGAGTTGTTCAGCTTGTGGGTAAAGGTTGTCCTGCCAACCCAATCGCCCGCGAGCATCCGCTTCACTGGCGATAGCTAAGAAGCTGACCCGCTCTGGTTTACGCCAAGCATCTATTGCATCAAAGAGTGCGATAATCGTGTCAGCAGATTGCTTATCAATAGTGTGAATAATATCGTGGTATTCAGTGACTAAACGAGCCAGTTCACGGTATTGATTCGGGACTTTCAGCCGTGTACAGAGTTGCTCAATCAGTGCTACCCCACCTCGTCCGTGCCCAGGGTGGGATGGCCAAAGGTCAGGCGGCGTCAATGCTTTACCTACATCATGAAATAAAGCGGCAAAGCGAACAAAAGGCGCATCGGTCAAACGTGTTGCAATATCCAATGTCATTAAACTGTGAATACCGGTGTCGATTTCAGGATGCCATTGTTTTGGAGCAGGCACGCCAAAAAGATTATCCAGTTCGGGGAATAACACCGACAAAGCACCACATTGACGTAGTACCGCAAAGTAAGTGGAGGGTGAATCGCTGGCGAGTGCTTTTTCTGTCTCTTTCCAGACGCGCTCGTGAGTAAGGTGGTTCAGCTCTCCACTTTGTACAATGCACTGCATCAGTGCAAGCGTCTCATCGGCGATAGTAAAGTCTAAAGGGGCAAATCGAGCAGCGAAGCGGGCAACACGTAGTACCCGTAATGGATCTTCGACAAATGCGGCGGACACATGCCGTAGTTTTCGCTGCTTAATATCACGCTCACCGCCCCAAGGATCGATGATCGTTCCCGCCGCGTCTTGTGCCATTGCGTTAATCGTAAGGTCACGACGTTGGAGATCTTCTTCAAGTGTAACTTCTGGTGTGAAGCGGGTATCGAAACCGGTGTAGCCAGAACCATTTTTTCGTTCAGTTCTCGCTAAGGCATACTCTTCATGTGTCGTGGGGTGGAGAAAGACCGGAAAATCACGCCCTGCTTGCTGATAACCGGCCGCAAGCAGTTCTGCTGGAGTCGCACCAACGACTACCCAATCTTGGTCAGTTACCGTTAATCCGAGTAAACGATCTCTAACTGCCCCTCCTACCAGAAATTTTTGCACGGGTTACATCCAACGATCTTTATTTTTACGACGAGGTAGCATGTGCGGCAATAATAATCCGAAGACTAAGCCAAGGCCTAAGACACCGCCGCCATAAAGGAACCACTGCATAATAATCGCGCGTTGTTTATCATCGATCTGTATGTTAGCGGCATCGACTTTCTTCTGGGCGACGATCAACGCATTTTTCAAACGTTGATTTTCATCTTTTAGTTGATTGATTGCACTATCACTACCTGCCACTTTCTGTTGCATTTCAGCGGTGCGTTGATTCCAGCTATTGTCGATATTAGCGAGTTTATCACTCAGCGTTTTTACCTGTTGCTCTAGCTGTGGTACGCGTACTTTAAAGCTAGGATCAGTATTGAGTTGCGATTCAGGGATCCAAGTCGTACGACCTTGTTGGTCGCGGATCTGCGCATAATGTGTTTCAGGGTTGGTATTGAGGAGCGTTACTTGCTCGCCTGCATTCACCTGACCCACGAGGCGATACTGATTACCTGGACCGCTGCGTACCCAAGTTGAAAGATCATCGGAAATATAACGAGTCGTTTCGGCATGTGCCGCGGTCACTGTTTGACCTAAGGTTAGCAGTAAGCAGCCTGCAACGATTATTTTTTTCATGAATAGCGTGTCTACAAGTAAGTGTCGCCACAGTCTGGCGAGGTCAAGTTATGTTATAAATGAGAACTTTCCTGTTCTCCCATGAAAAGGATCCTAACAAATCAGAGACAGCGCGTCTGTAGTGGATTACTCTCTCATCGAGAACATGCAATAAAATGAGGCTGCGCAGTGATCGCAGCAACAGGATAATTATGACTATTGAAATCGAATTAAAGTTCCTTGTCGCCGATGCTCATATTGAGCAATTGAAAGAGCAGTTGGCCGTTTTTCCCCATCGTTACAGTGCGCCCGTGATGCTGGCAAATCATTACTATGAAACTGCAGATAACCAACTGAGACGTTGGGATATGGGATTACGTATTCGTGGCAGAAATGATCAGTACGAAATGACCCTTAAGACTGCTGGGCAAGAAATTGGCGGCTTACATCAACGGCCGGAATACAACGTGGCTCTTACCGATGATCAATTAGATATTTCGTTGTTACCCAATGATGTCTGGCCAGCGGGTACCGATACGGACTTATTACAGTCACAGTTAACGCCACTGTTCTCAACAGATTTTACCCGTGAGAAGTGGGTCGTCACTTACCAACAAAGTGAAATAGAGATCGCTTTCGATCGTGGACAGATTAATGCGGGGCTACAGTCTCTCCCCATTCAGGAGCTAGAGCTTGAATTGTTACAGGGTGAACGCAGCGATCTCTTCAGCTTAGCGCAGGCACTGCTGGCAACCGGAGGCTTACGCTTAGGCTGGCAGAGCAAGGCTGCGCGTGGGTATGGTTTAGCTCAAGGTGTCGGCCTCAAACCCTTGAGCCCGTTTACGCCGATTGCCGTTGCGGCAAAAGCCGATTGTGAACAGGGCTTGATTACGCTACTCAGCACATTATTACGCCGTTGGCAGCTTGAAGAGACTCATTGGCTAGGTGGAGATCGCGATGCAGCGCGCCAGATTTCACAAACGTTATTAGCAATTAGAGAAACGTTAACCTTATTTGGCGGATTAGTCCCACGTCAAGTCAGCAGTCAACTGCGGCAAAATTTACTCATCCTCGAACCGACACTACAAGAGGGTGAAGCGCGAGAAATTTGTTTTAGTGCAGAGTGGGGAAGCGCACAACTTTATTTGACTCAACTCATAGTTGAAAAGCCTTGGCTAGCGGTGATGAACACAAAACAGACCAAACGGTTAGCCTCATCTTTTAAACGTTTCTGTGATGTCATGCTGAGCCGTAATGCAGCGGAACTGAAAGTACTCGCGCATGAACCCGTGATCGATCAGCAAATACAGGTGACCCAATTACGCTTAGATAAACTGATTTTATCTATGTACTTATTGAGTAGTGCCTATCCAATAAATATGGTTGATGAGTGGTTACAGCCTTGGTTGCAAGCCGCTGAAGCGTTACGAGATAACCCTGTGAGTGCACCGAAACTCCCACTATCGACTAAGCCAAAGCCACCTTTCTGGCTGGCGAGTAATACACATATCGATTAACGATACCGTCCAAGAGAGAACACTATGCAGCCACTCCCTAGTGAACTTCAGCGATTAGCTCAACAACGTAACTCGACGAAAACGAGTGATACGTCATACCTTGCGATGCTGGCGTTTAGCGATTTTATTGCTGACAATCTGCAACAATATCCGCAATGGGGGGAGAAAATGCAGCAACAGCCTCCTGTTGCAAAGGAGTGGCAGCACTACGCTCAGTGGCTTGCCGAAGGGGGAACTCCTGCCGAGAATGAGCAGCAGGTAATGCGCAGACTGCGGTTATTTCGCCGAGAAATGTTGGTGCGTATCGCTTGGATGCAAGCATTAGCCCATGCGACGACTGAGCAGACCCTACAACAGCTGAGTACCTTGGCGGAAGTGTTAATTATTGCCGCACGCGATTGGTGTTGGCAGCAATGTTGTCTCGAAATGGGTACTCCGTGTAATCCTTCAGGGCAAGCTCAGCCTTTATTAATTTTAGGGATGGGGAAATTAGGGGGAGGAGAGCTTAATTTTTCATCCGATATCGACCTCATTTTTGCGTGGCCTGAAAATGGTGCAACACACGGTGGCCGGCGTGAATTCGATAATGCGCAATTTTTTACCCGCATGGGACAGCGCCTGATTAAATTACTCGATCAACAGACAGTAGATGGCTTCGTGTACCGAGTAGATATGCGACTGCGGCCTTTTGGTGACAGCGGCCCCCTCGTAATGAGTTTCGCTGCTATTGAGGATTATTATCAAGAACAAGGCCGTGATTGGGAACGCTACGCGATGGTTAAGGCGCGAGTCATGGGAGGGGATGCTAGCCATGAGCACTGTGGTGAATTACAACAGATGCTGCGGCCTTTTATCTATCGTCGCTACATTGATTTTAGTGTGGTGCAATCACTGCGTACCATGAAAGAGAAGATTCACCGCGAAGTGCGCCGCCGTGGGCTTAAAAATAATATTAAGTTAGGGGCGGGGGGGATTCGTGAATGTGAGTTTATTGTTCAAGTGTTTCAGTTGATCCGCGGTGGTCGTGAACGCTCACTACAAACCCGTTCTTTCCTCGCAGCATTGGGCGCTATTGAGCAATTACAACTGCTTCCTGCTCAAGAAAGTGCTCAGCTGCGTCAGGGATATTTATTACTTCGGCGCGTTGAAAATCTGTTGCAGAGCATCGGTGACCAACAGACACAAACGTTGCCAGAGGATCCCCTTAACCAGCAACGTCTTGCTTGGGCGATGGATTGCCAAGAGTGGCAACAATTACAGACGCTAATTGAGCAGGTGATGGC
>JAAIGG010043811.1_pt1 | contig 10485 bp, 5 predicted proteins | sample 6487391 | NCBI WGS metagenome assembly JAAIGG01 (sample SAMN13974130, study PRJNA590717) | phyllosphere metagenome | biome: asymptomatic weeds; feature: pooled weeds collected from a community garden; material: weeds; isolation source: pooled asymptomatic leaves from various weed species from...
ATCATCGGTGTTGGAGGAATTAATTCTTTAAGTTCAGCAAAAGAAAAAATTAAATTAGGAGCTGAATTAATACAAATATATTCTGGGTTAATATATCATGGTCCAAAATTAATTAGACAAATAATCAAACAATTATAAAACTTTTAAAAATTATATTTTTTAAAAAAATAATTTTACTCTATAAAGATACAAAATAAATGAACTATTTATATGCTAGTACAAATTTAGGATGTGAAAAATTGTTAGAAAACGAACTTATTTTTTTAGGAGCAAAAAACTTAAATATTACTAAAGGCGGCATTTATTACGAAGCCGAAGATCTTCTAGTATATAAAAGTTTAATATGGAGTCGTATTGCTTCAAGAATTTTTATATGCATTAAAAAATTCATCATAAAAAATAATAACGATCTATATATCAATACTTACCAAATTAATTGGGATAAAATTTTATATTTAAATAAAACTTTTTTAGTAAAATTTAAAGGAAGCAATAATTTTATTCAAAATAATCTATTTGGGGCGTTAATTATAAAAGATGCGATTTTTGATCAATTTTATAAAAAATATTCTATCAATCCTAATGTTAATCTGATTGCTCCTGATATTCGAATTCAAGCGATATTAAATAATGACACAATAAATATTATGTTAGATTTAAGCGGTCAATCTTTACATCAAAGGGGGTATAAAGAAATTTCTAATATTTCACCAATTAAAAATAACTTAAGTACAGCAATTATATTAAGTTCAAATTGGACAAAAAACACTCCTTTAATTGATCCCATGTGTGGTTCAGGAATATTTTTAATCGAAGCTGCAATGATTTATGCTAATAGAGCACCAGGACTAAAAAGAATAAAATGGGGTTTCCAATCTTGGAAAAAATATAATAAATTTTTGTGGAATATAGTTCTTAATGAAGCAAACAAAAAATTTGAAAATCAAATAAAAAAATGTAAAAAAAATTTATTTATAGGATATGATTGCAATAGTAAAGTTATAGAAAAAGCTAAAGAAAACGCATTTAATGCAAATGTATTAAATATTATTCAATTTTCTACCTCTAATTTAAATAACTTCAATAATCCATATAAAAAAGAGATTGGAACAGTATTAACCGATCTACAATATAAAGAAAAACAAAACACAGAAAATACACTGGTAGCATTGTATGTTCATATGGGATATATACTTAAAAAGCATTTTAAAAATTGGAGATTATCAATATTTACAGCATCGGAATTTTTATCGAATTTTTTACAAATGAAACCTTATGAAAAAATATTTTTTAAAAATGACCCATTAAACTGTGTTTTAAAAAATTATAAAATATTTTCAGAAAAACTAAATCAAAAAAATGAAGAATATGAAAATAGATTAAAAAAAAACATTCAAAAATTAAAAAAATGGAATGACTTTAAAAAAATAGAATGTTTTCGTATATATGATAGAGATATACCTAATTATAATATTGTTATAGATATTTATAAAGAATGGCTAGTCATCCAAGAATATCAAGCACCAAAAATAATAAATATACATAGTGCTTATAAAAGATTATGTCATGCTATTTATTTCACTAAAAAAATACTATCTATTCCAATAGATAATATAGTATTTAAAACCAGAAAAAAACAAATAAATAAATTACAGTATCAAAAATTTTTTAATAGTAATAAATTTTTTATAATTCAAGAATATAGCGCAAAACTTTTAGTAAATTTAATTGATTATTTAGATACTGGATTGTTTTTAGAACATAGATGTGTAAGAAAACTAATCAATACAATGTCTTATGAAAAAGATTTTTTAAACTTATTTGCGTATACTGGTAGTGCTAGTGTTTATGCTGGATTAGGAGGCGCTAAAACAACTACGACTGTAGACATATCTAAAACATATATAAAATGGTCAATAAAAAATATGTCAATTAATAATTTAATCGGAAGTCAACATTCTTTCATTCAGTCAGATTGTTTAGAGTGGATTAATTCAAATTATCGAACATTTGATTTAATATTTCTTAATCCACCAAATTTCTCCAATTCAAAAAGAATGAAAAAAATTTTTGAATTAAAAAAAGATTATCTTAATTTAATAAAAAGTTTAAAAAAAAATTTAAGAAAAAATGGTTATATTGTTTTTTCAAGTTCTACAAATAATTTTAAAATTAATTTCAATGAAATTAATAAAATGAAATTGCATATTAAAAATATTACTCATTTGGTACAATCAAAAGATTTTTTAAACAAAAAATATTATTCTTGGTTAATAAAACATATGTAATAAATTTTAAACGAGAAAACTATGAATTTAATTAGTATCAAAGATGCTTATTTATCATTTAGTAATTTAGAAATACTAAAAAACGCTTCTTTTTATATAAATAAAAATGAACGAATTTGTTTAACTGGTAAAAATGGAGCTGGAAAATCAACTTTATTAAAAGTAATTAATAAAACACAAGATTTAGATAAAGGTGTTATCGCATACAGAAAAAATATTAAAACTTCATATTTAGAACAAGAAAATTTAAATCATTTAAATCTTTCTATTTTTGAATTTATTAAAAAAAAATTTAATAAAATCAATACTAATAACATTATCAAAATAGAAAAAATAATTGATTTATTAAAGCTAAATAAAAATACTTTGCTTTCCGAGGTATCTGGTGGATTTTTAAGAAAAATTGCATTAGGTGCAACTTTAGTGAATGAACCTGATATATTATTACTTGATGAGCCCACTAATCATTTAGATATAAATACAATAAAATGGTTAGAGCATTTTTTAATAACATTTTCTGGTAGCGTTGTTTTTATATCACATGATAGATGGTTTATTGAAAATATATGCACAAGAATTATTGACCTTGATCGAGGAAAATTAATATCCTTTCCAGGAGATTACAAAAAATTCGTTAAATTAAAATATAAAAATAATTATATTGAAAAAGTTCAAAAAAAATTATTTGATCAAAAATTAGAAAAAGAAGAAATTTGGATTAAAAAAGGAATTAAAGCACGTACTACAAGAAATGAAGGTAGAGTAAAAAATTTAGAAATATTAAGAAAAGAAAATGAAAATTATAAAAAAGTAGAAAAATTTAATAGTATCCAAATTAATGAAATTAAAGAATATTCTGGTAAAATAGCTTTTAAATTAAAAAATATAAATTTTAGTATACAAAACAAAGTTATTATTCAAAATTTTTCTTCAATAATACAATACGGTGATAAAATAGGATTAATTGGTAACAATGGTTCTGGTAAAAGTACTATGATCAAAATCCTAACAGGAGAAAACAAAGTTCAAACAGGCGATTTTTATTCAGGAAAAAAGTTAAAAATAGCATATTTTGATCAAAATCGATCTATTTTAGATTATAAAAAATCTATTTTAGATAATATAAATGAAGGAAAAGATAAAATATTAATTAACGGAAAAGAACAACATTTAATTGGATATTTAAAAAAATTTTTATTTAAACCATATGAGCTAACAAGATTAGTAAAAACTTTGTCTGGAGGAGAATGTAATAGATTACTTTTAGCTAAATTATTTTTAAAAGAAAATAATGTGTTAATTTTAGACGAACCAACAAACGATTTAGATTTAGAAACATTAAAATTATTAGAAAAAATCATTATTCAATATTCTGGAACTGTATTAATAGTAAGCCATGATAGACATTTTATTCAAAATACTGTAAACAAATGTTGGTTGTTTAAAGGAAATGGAGTAATTACCACACATATCGGTGCATATCAAAAATTAGTAGAAAAAGAAATAAAAAAAAATAAAAACAAAAAAAATGTATGTACTTTAAATAAAAAATTAAATTTATCAAATAAAAATCAACTTAAAAAAGAAATAGAAAAAACATTAAAAGAAATTGAACAGATAGAAAAAAATATCAACATTTTACAAAATCAAATTAATAAACCTGAATTTTTTAAAAAAAACATTGTTAATCAAATACCTATATTGAAAAAATTAAATTTAGAAGAAAAAAAATTAGAAAAAAAATTAATATCTTGGGAAAATTTAGAAAAAAATATACAAAACAGTTTAAAAAATTAATTTAAATTTAATATATTATTTTTTCATAAGGTATTATATAGATTTCATGCAATTAAAAGAACAACAATTTTTAAAATTAATTGAACAATTAAAACATTGAATAAATAATAAATGACATAAATTAAAAGCACAATTTACATAATTATCTGAAGGTTTATTGCATTGTTTACAAACAGATATTATATCTTCTGATATTTTTTCAATCATTCGGTTATCAAATACAAAATTACTACCTTTGAATAAAATAGGTAATCTTTTTTTCTTTGCTTGATTTACATATCCAATGATTCCACCTTCTATGTGATAAACATTCTTAAAACCATTAAAAATCATCCAAGATGTTGCTTTTTCACAACGAATTCCACCTGTACAATACATTACTATATTTTTATTTTTAGCATACTGCATCACTTTTATTACATTTTTTAATTGTTCTCGAAAAGTATTACTTTTAATTTCTAATGCATTAGGGAAATGACCTATTTTATATTCATAAGAATTTCTCATATCAACAAATATTGTATTTTTATCATTTAACATCAAATTAACTTTTTCCGCATTAATATATGTACCAACATTTTTAAATAAAAATAAGGGATTTTTAATCCCATCGTTAACAATACGTTTTTTAATTTTTACAGAAAGCAACCAAAATGCGTTTACATTATTAGTATGGAATGTTTTATTAATACGTAAACCATTTAATACTGGATTAAATTGATATAAAAATTTTTTAAACATTGAATATATATAAATAGGAATACTAATTTGAGCATTTATTCCTTCATGAGATATGTATACTCTACCTAATATCTTGTATTCAAAAAAATTTTTATAAATTTCGTCTCTAAAACTTTCAAGTTCTTTAATATAAAAATACTTATAAAAAGAAAGAACTAAACGCGGTTCATTTTTTAAAAGTATATTATTTTTTAATTCTTTTTTAGAAATATAATTATGTAAAATTGACATGATAGACTCACATTATTTTAAAAAATAATATTACATTTAATTAAAGAAACATTATTATTGATTGTCATAAAATGAACCATTAAAAATTTCTATTTGATAAGATAATTTTGAATATATTTCATTTAAATTTTTTAATTTTTCTTTTTCTTTTTCAATAATATGTTGCGGTGCATAATATAAAAAATCTTTATTTAAAAATTTTTTTTCTATAAATGAAATTTTTAATTTTATGTTTTTTATTTCTTTATTTAATCTGTTTAACTCAACTTTTTTATCTACTACTTTAAGTAAAGGGATTAAAACTTCCACTCCATCAATGATTTTCTTTATAGATAAAAAAGGTTCCTTATATGATTGAGAAACCATTTTAATTTTATCTAAATGGCCTATATTTTTTAACAATAAAAAATTTTCTTGAATAATTTTTTCTTGATCGAGAGAAACATTTTTTAAAAATAATGATAAAAATTTTTTAGAACCAATATTCATTTCAGCTCTAATATTTCTTAAAAAAATTATTATTTTTTTAATCCAGTTCATATGTAATACAACTTTTTCATTACAAAATAAATTGTTGTATTTTGGAAAAGACTGAAGCATAATTGTTTTTTCTTTAATATTTTTAATTTTTTTTATACGCTGCCAAATAGATTCAGTAATAAAAGGAATAATTGGATGTAGTAATTTTAAAAGTTCTTCTAAAATATAAACTAAAATATTTTTAGTAAAATATATATCTTCAGACGAACCAAATTTTATAATTAATTTAACAAATTCTAAATACCAATCGCAAAACGTATTCCAAGTAAAATCATATAAAACATTTGCTGAAATATCAAACCGATAGTTATCTAATGAATCTCTATATAATTTTACTGTATTATTAAACTCTATTAATATCCATTTGTTTATAAAGAGCATATTATTTATTTGAAAATGAAAAAAACAGTGATCTTTAGTATGTATTAAAACAAATCGACTAGCGTTCCAAAGTTTATTACAGAAATTTCGGTATCCTTTTAATCTACTCATATCCCATTTTATATCACGCGTATTAGAAGCGAGAGCACAAAAAGTGAAACGTAGTGCATCTGTACCTGTTGGACTAATTCCATTAGGAAACTGATTTATAGTACGTTTTTTAATTCGATCAAATAATTGTGGTTGTAATAAATTATTTGTTCTTTTTTTGATCAAATCATTTAACGAAATACCATCTATCATATCTAAAGGATCAATGACATTTCCTTTTGATTTTGACATTTTTTGACCTTCTTCATCACGTATTAGACCCGTAATATAAACATCTTTAAAAGGAATATGAGATACACCAAGATTATCTTTAATAAGATACATAGTTAACATAATCATTCTAGCAATCCAGAAAAAGATAATGTCAAAACCGCTAACCAATACATTAGTTGGATGAAAAATTTTTAAAAATTCTGTTTTTTTAGGCCATCCTAATGTAGAAAAAGTCCATAATCCAGAAGAAAACCAAGTATCTAAAACATCTTCATCTTGAGTTAATATTATATCATTTGATATTTTATATTTTTTTCGTATTTCATTTTCGCTGTGTCCGACATATATATTTTTTTGGTAATCATACCAAACTGGAATACGATGGCCCCACCATAATTGACGTGAAATACACCAATCTTCAATGTTATTCATCCAAGATAAATACATAGCTTTATATTGTGATGGAATAAAATTAACTTTTTTATCTTTAACTGCAGAAATAGCTAAATTAGCTAATTTTGATGTTTTTAAATACCATTGATTAGTTAACATGGGCTGAATAATTACACCACTTCTATCACTATGAGGTGTAAGAATATCACATTCCTCAATTTTTTCTAGAAGCCCTATTTTTTGTATTTCTTTAATAATTTTTACTCTAGCAGAAATAATATCTAAATTTTGAAATTTAGCTGGAACTGATAAACTATATATTTTAGATATTTCACCTTTGTGATCATAAACATCAAAATGAGTTTTAATTTTACCATTAAAAGTAAAAATATTAATCATTGGTAATTTATGACGTAACCCAATTTTATAATCATTAAAATCATGTGCTGGCGTAATTTTTACACAACCTGTTCCTTTTGTTATATCTGCATGTTGATCTCCAATAATAGGTATAATTCTATTAACTAAAGGACACATAACAAATTGACCAATAAATTGATTATAATTTTGGTCTTCTGGATTAACAGCTAAAGCTGTATCTCCTAGTAAAGTTTCAGGTCTAGTTGTAGATACTATTAAATACTTAATGAGGTTATTATTTTTTTTTTTATTACAAACAATAGGATATCGAATAAACCACTTGTTACTTTTTATTAAACGGTGTTCTACTTCTAAATCTGAAATCACTGTTTCTAATTTTGAATCCCAATGTACTAATCTTTTTTTTTGATATATTAAATTATTTTTATAGAAAATAATAAAAGCTTCTTTAACAGAATGACAAATATCAGGATCTAAAGTAAATTTTTCACGATCCCAATCAACAGAATTACCTAAACGTCGCATTTGTTTTGTAACAATTAAGTTATATTTTTTTTTCCATAACCATATCTTTTTAATAAAGTCATTTCTATTATAATCTTTTTTAGTTTTATGTTCTTTAAGATATATTTGACGTTCAACTAAAATTTGTGTTGCTATTCCAGCATGATCTGTTCCAACTTGCCATAATGTATTTTTTCCCTGCATTCTATTATAACGGATTAATATATCCATAATAGTTTGTTGAAACGCATGCCCCATATGTAAATTTCCAGTAATGTTTGGAGGAGGCATCATGATACAAAATGATGGTTGATTTAAATTATTATTAGGCTTAAAATACCCGTTTTTTTCCCAAAAATTATACAAAGGTTCTTCAATGTCTTTAGGGTTATAAGTTTTTTCCATTTTATTTAATCATTTTTCTATTAAAAAGTAATATGCTAATTGAATGTCAATATATTCATATTTATTTAACATTGAGTATAATGTGACATATTTAATAAAAATTGAGATAAAAGTTCTACAGGACGTCCTGTTGATCCTTTGTTTACACCAGATTCCCAGGCAGTTCCTGCGATATCTAAATGTGCCCAATGATATTTTTTTGTAAATTGTGACAAAAAACAAGCAGCTGTTATTGCCCCAGCTTTTCCATTTCCAACGTTTGAAAAATCAGCAACATTAGAATTTATATCTTTTTCATATTCTTTAAATAAAGGTAGTCTCCAAACTTTATCATTAGTTTGTTGAGAAGCTTTTTTTAAATCGTTAACTAAATCTTCATTATTTGAAAACAATCCAGTAACATCGTTTCCTAATGCTACAACACATGCTCCAGTTAAAGTAGCAACATCAATAACTATATCAGGTGAAAAACGTTCTATATATTTTAAAACATCACATAAAACTAAACGCCCTTCAGCATCTGTATTTAATACTTCTACTGTTTTACCGGACATAGTAGTTAGAATATCCCCAGGTCTAAAAGCGCTACCTCCTGGCATATTTTCACAGCCAGCTAAAATTCCTATAATATTTAACGGTAAATTTAATTCTGCAGCCATAATTAAAGTTCCATAAACAGCAGCTGCACCACACATGTCATACTTCATTTCATGCATATTTTGTGATGGTTTTATAGAAATTCCTCCAGAATCAAATGTTAATCCTTTTCCTATTAATATAATAATTTTTTTATTAATAACATTTTTTCCAGAGTATTGAACAACAGACATATATGGTTTATTTTCAGATCCTCTACTTACAGCCAGATAGGCATGCATACCTAAACTTTTCATTTGATTTATATCGATAGTTGTTACATCAATATTATTATATTTTTTAGATAATTTTTCTGCTTGCAAAGACAAATATAGTGGGTTACAAATATTAGGCGGTAAATTACTTAATTTTTTTGCAGCAGTTAATCCCAAATCAATTGCTAGAGAATGCGTTAAAGCAACTTTTGCTAATGAGATTAAATTTTTATCTATTATATTAAATGAAATGGAATTTAAGTAAACGTCTTTTTTTAAAAAAGTATTGATTTTAAAAAACTCTTTTTTAAGAGCACTAATTATTTTTCGAATAAACCAATATATATTATTCTTATAAAAGTTTAATTCAGTTAAAGAAAAAATAATATGTTTAATAGAACGCTTGTTTAATATTTTAATAATGTTTTTTGTTATTTTAATAATAGAGCGTGAATTAAAATTATTTTCATCTCCACATCCTATTAATAATAATCTTTTCGCTATAATATTTGGAACATCATATAATAATAAGCTTTGTCCTATTTCGCCATTAATATCACCTTGATTTATTAACTGACTGATATAACCATTACTATATTCATCTAAATTATTAGCTGATCTTGTTAATCGACAAGGTTTAAAAACACCAACAATTACACAATCTGTTTGTTCTTTATGTAAAGAAAAACTATCTAGAAAAAATTTCATAATATATCTCTACAATTTTATTTTTTTAAATTTATAATACATAAAATTTTAATTTAATAAAAAATAAAAAATTTTAAAATAATAAAATATTATATACTATAATAGTATTGATATTAAGTTGTAATTATATTTTAATTTATTTTAATTTTACATATATTTACATATAAAGTTGTATTTAATTTTAAGAGAATTTAAGTTATGAATCATCTTTATCAGCGTAATTTTTTAAGATTATCAGATTTTTCTAATACAGAATTAGAAAATATTATTATGTTATCTGAAAAACTAAAAAAAATAAAAAAAAATAATCAAGAAACTCAGTTATTAAAGAAAAAAAATATTGCTTTAATTTTTGAAAAAGAATCTACTCGTACAAGATGCTCATTTGAAATTGCTGCATTTGATCAAGGTGCGCATGTTACTTATCTCGGACCAGGTAGCACTCATCTTGGAATAAAAGAATCAATTGAAGATACAGCAAAAGTTCTTAGCCGTTTATATGATGGAATTGAATATCGAGGTCACAATCATGGAGTAATAGAAACTTTAGCAAAGCATTCTAATGTTCCTGTATGGAACGGATTAACTGAAAAGTTTCATCCAACTCAAATAATTGCAGATTTATTAACAATGAAAGAAGTTTGTCCAAAAAAACAATTCTCTGAAATTAAATGTGCATACGTTGGAGATTCGCATAATAATATAGCAAATACTTTATTAGAAGCTTCATCTATTTTAGGGTTAGATTTACGTTTAATATCCCCAAAAGAATGTTGGCCTGAAAAAAATATTTTACACTTATGTCAAGAAAAATCAAAAAAAAATAAAAGACAAATAATATGCACTGAAGATATACAAGAAGGTATAAAAAATGTAGATTTTATTTATACAGATGTTTGGGTTTCTATGGGAGAGCCAAAAAGTATATGGAAGGAAAGAAT
>JAAIGG010477815.1_pt1 | contig 10468 bp, 9 predicted proteins | sample 6487391 | NCBI WGS metagenome assembly JAAIGG01 (sample SAMN13974130, study PRJNA590717) | phyllosphere metagenome | biome: asymptomatic weeds; feature: pooled weeds collected from a community garden; material: weeds; isolation source: pooled asymptomatic leaves from various weed species from...
CTTGAGGCTGGGCAGGCGCACGGGCGGCTTCCGGTTTCTCTCGATGGTGTCCGGCGTCGGTATCCGGGTCGGCACGGCGACGGCCCGACACGTGCTGTATCAGGACGCAGGGCCGCCCGCGAGCTTTCGCTTCCGTTAAGGAACGCTGAGATCGCACCGCTGTCGCCTCGGCGACGGCGGCAACCTCCGCTTAACCTTAAGATCCGATGACGGGTGATTCCGGCAGGCGGATGGCGGAATTTCCCACGGCAATCGCTCGAAGCTGCGTGCGCGGCTTCGCGGCGCGAAGAGCGCCGCGCGCAGCGGGTTTTTCAGGACAATGGTCCTGGAAAAACACAGAGCGGAGCGAAAGCCTGAGCCCGCGGAGGCGGGCGCCGGCGACTGAGGCCAGCAAAAACCAGGGAAATCGCGTTCAAGCGATTGCCCTGCGGAATTTCCCGGCCGCGCTTGCTCCCGATGCCGGCCTGCGGCAGGAGGGGCGCCTGTCCCGAAACGATACGATCGAAGGCGAGCGAGGCGCCTGACATGGGCGATGATCCGGCCAAGCGCAGCGAAGGGCCGTTCTGGCGCGTCAAGAGCCTGGAGGCGATGAATCCGGCCGAGTGGGAGAGCCTGTGCGACGGCTGCGGCCGCTGCTGCCTGCTCAAGCTCGAGGACGACGACACCGGCGAGATCCACCACACCGATGTCGGCTGCACGCTGCTCGACACCCATGCCTGCCGCTGCCGCGACTACCGCAACCGCGCCAAGCGGGTGCCGGACTGCGTCCGTCTGACACCGGAGGCGGTGCGCAGCATCCCGTGGCTGCCGCCGACCTGCGCCTACCGCCTCGTGCGCGAGGGCCGCGACCTGCCGGCGTGGCACCCGCTCAAGACCGGCCGGCGGGCGAGCGTCCACGAGGCCGGCATCTCGGTGCGCGGGCGGGTGGCCGGCAACGAGGAGGAGTTCGCCGACGAGGAACTGGTCGAGCGCATCGTGGCGTGGCCGGACGAGGCCGCCTGAGGGCCAGCCCCCAGGGCATCGTCTTTTTCGCAAAGCCGGAAACCGCCTTTCGGGCCGATGCTCTACGTTGTTGTGATGCATCGGCTTTTTCCGAAAGCCGGTTCCCACCTTTCGGCCCGATGCTCTAATGCCGCGCCGCATCCGACGTCTCGCCATCGAGAATCATCGAGCGTGCCCATTCCAGACCGCAGCACGCCCGAGGGCGCCCAGAAATCGCTGCTCGTCGGCGTGATCGGCCATGTCGATCACGGCAAGACCGCGCTCGTGCGCGCGCTCACCGGCATCGACACGGACCGGCTCAAGGAGGAGAAGCAGCGCGGCGTCTCGATCGTGCCGGGCTTCGCCCTGCTGCGGCCGGCGGGCGTGGACGGTGAGATCGATCTGATCGATCTGCCGGGCCACGAGCGCTTCGTGCGGGCGATGATCTCGGGGGCCACCGGCATGCGGGCGGTGCTGCTCGCGGTGGATGCCCGCGAGGGCTTGAAGCCGCAGACCATCGAGCATCTGGAGATCGCCCGCCTAATCGGCGTGCGCCACGGGGTGGTCGCGCTCACCAAATGCGATCTCGTCGGGCCGGAGGCGATCGCAGCCCGTACGACCGAGGTGGCGGCCATCGCTGCGCGGGCCGGAATCGAAAGCCCTACCGTCGTGCCGACCTCGGTCGTGGCGGGGACCGGCCTGAGCGATCTCACGCAGGCGCTGGCCGCCCTGCTGCGCGAGGCGCCGGCCGCCCAGGACGAAGGCTTCCCCTACCTGCCGGTCGACCGCGTCTTCGCGCGGCCCGGCTTCGGCACGGTGGTGACGGGAACGCTGCGCCGGGGGCAGCTCAAGGTCGGCGATCGGGTCGCGGTGATGCCCGGCGGGGCCGTCGCGACCGTGCGCGGCCTGCAGATCCACGGCCGCCCGGTCACCAGCGCCGAACTCGGACGGCGCACGGCGGTGGCCCTGCGCGGCGTCGAACGGGCCGATCTGCATCGGGGTCAGGCGCTTGCCGCCCCCGACCTGTTGGAGGCCGGGCGCTGGATCGATGTCGGCCTGTCGGCCGTCGCGGGCGCGGAACCGCTGCCGAGCGGGACGCGAGCGCGCCTGCTCTACGGCACGGCGGAGGTGAGCGTGCGGCTGCGCCTGCTCGACCGCGACGTGCTGGAGCCGGGGCAGACCGCTCTGGCGCAGGTCCAGGCCGAGGACGACATCGCGGTGCCGGCCCGCGAGCCGTTCATCCTGCGCAGCGATGCCCCGCCCGCCACCCTCGCGGGCGGGCGCGTGCTCGATCCGCTCTCCCGCCGCCGCCGCCGCAACGATGCGAGGACTCTGGCCGAACTGACGGTGCTGGCGGAAGGGCGCCCCAAGGCGATCCTCACTGCCCGGCTCGCCCGCGAAGGGGCCGCGGGCGTGCCCCTGATCGACCTCGCCCGGCTCGTCGGCATCGCCCCGGACCGGGTCCGGCGGGGCCTGACCGAGATCGGCGCGCGCGCGGTCGGCGACCGCTTCCTCGGCGGCCCGGCCTTCGCGGCCCTGCGCGCCGCCTTGCTCGACGCGCTCGGCCGCCATCACCGCGATCACCCGATCGAGCACGGCCTGCCCCTCGACCAGCTCGCCCGTGCCGTGCGGCAGGACGAGGCCATCGTCGGCGCGGCCCTGCGCGACCTCGTCGCCACGCGGGAGGCGGCGCAGGCAGGCCCCTTGTTCCGGCGCGCGGATTTCGATCCGGCCCGCAATGAGACCGAGCAGGTGCGGGCGCTGGAGGCCGTGTTCCGCAAGGGCGGCCTGACCCCGCCCGACGAGATCGAGGCGGTCGGCCGCGACACCCGCCGCCAATCGGCGCTGAAATACCTGCTGGCGTCGGGCGCGCTGGTCCGCGCCGTCGACCGGGTGCAGAAGCGCTCGATCCTGTTCCACCGTGAGGCGATCCAGGCCGGCAGGACCCGGCTCGCGGACACGTTCGGGACGGAAGGGCCCGGCTTCCTCGCCAAGGAGGCCGGTGCCGCGCTCGGGGTCTCGCGAAAATTCTCGATTCCGCTGCTCGAACATCTCGACGCGGTCCGCTTCACCCGCCGGGTCGGCGACCGACGGGTGATCGTGGGTGACGGAGCGGGCTGATCCGCCCGCGCCTACGGCTTGACCAGCAGCACGTTCACGGCCTTGGCCAGCACGTGGACACGGTCGCCTTCCGCGAGGCCGAGTTCGTCCAGCGAGTCCGCCGTCATCACCGAGGTGATGCGGTACTCGGTGCCGACGATCCGTGCCTCCACCTGAGCCATCACGCCGTCGCGCTTGATCGCCACGACTTCGGCCGGGATGTCGTTTCGGGCGCCGTGCTTCATGGGGCTGCTTCCCTGTCCATCGGTTGAGAGAAATCAGATCACGCGCGCTTCCGGCGCGCCGGCCTCGACCCGCCCGACGATGGCCGCCTGCGCGAAGCCGTCGGCCCGGATCGCGGCCAGGATCGCGTCCGCCCGCTCGGGCGCGCAGGCGACGAGCAGGCCGCCCGAGGTCTGCGGATCGGTGAGCAGGTGGCGGCGCCATTCGGGCATGTCCCGGGGCAGCGCGACCGCATCGCCGTAGGCGGCCCAGTTGCGGTGCGAGGCGCCGGTGACGAAACCGTCCCGGGCGAGGCTCTCGGTGCGGGCCAGCAGCGGCACCCGATCCGCCTCGATCACGATCCCCACGCCGCCGGCCCGGGCGAGTTCGAGCCCGTGGCCGAGCAGCCCGAACCCGGTCACGTCGGTCATGGCATGGACGGCCGCGTCTCCGGCGAGATCGGCGCCGATGCGGTTGAGCCGGGTCGTGGTGTCGATGAAGGCGGCGTAATCCTCGGGGCTCAGCGCCTCGCGCTTGATCGCTGCCGCGTAGATGCCGACCCCCAGCGGCTTGGTCAGGATCAGCGCGTCGCCGGCGTGCGCGTCGGCGTTGCGGCGCACGGCCTCGCGGCGGCAGGTGCCGATCACGGCAAGCCCGTAGATCGGCTCCAGCGTGTCGATCGAATGGCCGCCGGCCACCGGGATGCCGGCCTCGGCGCAGAGGCTCGCGCCGCCCCTCAGGATCTCGGCCACGGTCTCGGGCGCGATCTTGCCCACCGGCATGCCGAGGATGGCGAGCGCCATGATGGGTTTGCCCCCCATGGCGTAGATGTCCGAGATCGCGTTGGTCGCGGCGATGCGCCCGAAATCGCGCGGATCGTCGACCATCGGCATGAAGAAGTCGGTGGTGGCGATGACGCAGGTGCCGTTGTCGAGCGCCCAGACGGCGGCATCGTCCGAGGTCTCGTTGCCGACGAGCAGGCGCTCGAACGGCCCGGCCGCGGGCTGATCGGCGAGCAGCCGGCGCAGCACGCCCGGATCGAGCTTGCAGCCGCAGCCGCCGCCATGGGTCAGGGTGCTGAGGCGGATCGGCTGTCCGTCCATGCTGTCGTCTCCCGCAAGTCCGCGCCGGTCCGGAGAGCTTTCTCCCTCCTGCGACCCTTTTAGGTCGTGCGCGTCATGTGGGAAGGGTTATATCGACGTTTCATGCAGAAGCGGCCACCTTAGGTCGCGGCCTGCCCGGGGCGGCGTCCCGCCCGTGACGAAGGGTGTCGGAGTTTCCGATATGAGTTCGCGGTCGCCAGCCGTTGCGATGCTCGCTGGTCTCGCCTGGAGCGTCTGTACGGTCCCTCCATCGACCGCGGCGGAGGGGGCCAAGGGGGTCAAGCCGCCCCTCGTCTTCACCGGCATTCCCGATCAGGACGAGAGCCGCCTCGTTGAGCGGTTGGAGGGCAAGCTCGGCGTGCCGGTGCGCTACATCCCGGTGAAGAGCTATCCCGCGGCCGTGACCGCCTTCACCAACGGGCAGGTGCAACTCGCGTGGTTCGGCGGCTTCACCGGCGTCCAGGCCCGCCGCGCGGTGCCGGGCGCGCAGGCGATCGCGCAGGGGGCGGAGGACGCCGCCTTCAAGACCTACCTCATCGCCAACGCGAAGACCGGGCTCTCTCCCTCGCAGGACTTCCCGAGAGCGATCGCGGGCAAAACCTTCACCTTCGGCGCCCGTGCCTCGACCTCGGGCCGGCTGATGCCGGACTTCTTCATCCGCCAAGCCTTTCCCGGCCGCACGCCGGAACAGGTGTTTTCGCGGGTCGGCTTCTCCGGCGACCACAGCCGGACGATCCAACTCGTCCAGTCCGGTGCCTTCGAGGTCGGAGCGGTCGACTATTCCGTGTGGGATCTCGACCGGAAGGCCGGCAAGGTCGATGCCGCGGCCGTCACGGTGATCTGGGAAAGCCCGCCCTATCCCGATTACCAATGGACCCTGCGCGGCGATGGGGAGGCGACCTACGGTGCCGGCTTCACCGAGCGGCTGCGGCAGGCGCTGGTCGGCATCGAGGACCCGGCGATCCTGGAGCCGTTCGGCCGCTCGCGTTTCGTGGCGGTCGACAACGCCGCCTACGCGCCGCTGGAACAGGTCGGCCGCGAGACGGGTCTGCTCGACTGACCGACCCTTTGGCCTCGAACGCGTCCCACCCGCCGATCGTGCTCGCCGACGCGTCCGCCGCCTATCGCGGCCGGACCGTGCTGACGGACGTCGATCTGACGATCCGGGCCGGCGAGCGGGTGGCCCTGCTCGGCCGCTCGGGGGCGGGCAAATCCACGCTGATCGGCCTGATCCACGCCCAGGCCGCCCGCGCCATCGCCCTGGTGCCGCAGGCGGCAGCGCTCGTGCGCACGCTGTCGGTGTTCCACAACGTCTATATGGGCCGTCTCGACCGGCGCTCGACCCTGCACAACCTGCGCACCCTGATCCGCCCGGCTCGCGTCGACATCGAGGCGGTGCGCGCCGTGCTGGCATGCGTCGATCTCGGCGAGCACCTGTGGGCGCGGGCGGGCGAACTCTCCGGCGGCCAGCAGCAGCGCGTCTCGCTCGCCCGCGCGCTCTACGACGGCCGCCCGATCCTGGTGGGCGACGAGCCGGTCTCCGCCCTCGACCGGCGACAGGGCGCCGCCGTGCTCGACACCCTGCGCGCGCGCCACGAAACCCTGATCCTCGCGCTGCACGACGTGCCCCTGGCGCTCGCCGCATGCGAGCGGATCGTGGTGCTCGACCAGGGCCGGATCGTCCTCGACGCCCCCGCGGAAGGCCTCGATCCGGCGTCGCTCGCGCGCTTCTACGAGCCGCCTCGGTGAGCACGGCCCGTCTCCGCCAGCCGTTGAGCTACCGCAAAGCCAGCGCGGGCTTCGCCGCCGCGGCCGTCGCCGCCCTGCTGGTCGCCGACCTGCAGGTGGCGAGCCTCGATCCGTGGGCGGATCTGCGCCGTCTGCTCGCCGGCCTCCTCCGGCCCGACTTTTCCGCGATGGTGCCCCTCAGCATCGCCTACACGATCGCCTTTGCGGTGCTCGGCGTCGGGCTGGGTGCTGCGGTCGGCTTCGGGCTGGCGCTCGTCTATGCCGGGTCACGGCTCGTCCGCCTCGCCTGCGCCGCCCTGCGCGCCGTGCACGAACTGTTCTGGGCGCTGCTGCTGATGCAGATCTTCGGCCTGTCGGCGACCACCGGAATCCTCGCCATCGCCCTGCCCTATGCCGGCATCTGCGCCAAGGTTTATTCCGAGATCATCGAGGAGGCGGACCTCGCCGCCCTGCGCGTGCTGCCGCCGGGCACCGGCACGGTCTCCGCCTTCGCCTACGCCCGCCTGCCGGAAGTGGCCGCGAACCTGCGGCACTACACGCTCTACCGCTTCGAGTGCGGCCTGCGCTCGACCCTGGTGCTGGGCTTCATCGGTCTGCCGACGATGGGCTTCCACCTTGAATCCGCCTTCCGGCAGGGCCGCTACGGCGAGGCCGCGGCCCTGCTCCTCGTGTTCTACGTCCTGATCGGCACGCGCCGGCTCTGGGTGCGGGCGCGCCTGCTGCCTCTGCTGGCTCTCGCGAGCGTGATCGTCCTGCCCGCGACCATCGGCACCGTCGATGTCGGCGCCGGGCTCGTGCGGTTCCTGACACACTCCATCGTGCCGGCCCCGCTCCGCACCGGTTCGCTCGCCGATCTCGAGACCTGGGCGCGGCTCTGGACATGGTTCGCACCGATCCTGACGCAGCAGATCCTGCCCGGCACGCTGCAAACCCTGGCGCTGGCGCAGATCGCCCTCGTCGCGACGGCGCTTGGCGCCCTCATCCTGTTCCCGCTCACCGCCCGCCGCTTCTCCGGTCGCCTCGGACGGCCGTTCGGGCGGGTGCTACTCGTCGTGGTCCGCTCGACGCCGGAATACATGCTGGCCTACCTGCTGCTGCAACTGCTGGGGCCGTCGATGCTGCCGGCGATCCTGGCACTGGCGATCCACAATGCCGGCATCGTCGGCTATCTGATGGGGCGCCACGCCGACGGGCTCGCCTACCGCCCCGACGCGCCGACGGGCCTTAACCTCTACGCCTACGAGACGCTGCCGCGGCTCTACGGGCAGTTCCTGGCCTACTGCCTCTACCGTTGGGAGCTGATCCTGCGCGAGGGCGCCATCCTCGGCCTCCTCGGTGTGGCGACGCTCGGCTTCTCCGTCGATGCCGCGATCAGCGAGTTGCGCATCGACGTCGCCAGCATGCTCATCCTCGCGACGATGGGCGTGACCATGGCCGTCGAGGCCTTGTCGCGCCGCCTGCGGGCCGCCCTGCGGATCGTGACCCTTCCGACCCGGCTGTCGCGGCCGCTCGCCGGGGATGCCGGTGGTTGCGATGCGCGACAGCCGCAAGACGAGCCCGCCTGATATGACCGCTGCCCCGAACGCCCGCCCCCCTTCGGTCGAGCGCCTCGTCGCGCACGACGCCGCGGCCGCGCTCGTGACACGGTTCGGGCGCAGGGCGGTGACCGACGCGGTGCGCGCCGTCCTGGCCGAGATCCGCGAGGGCCGTACCGCGCTCGGCGACCCCGAACATCTCCTGGCGCGCGTGGGCGCGCGCCTGGACGCCGAGAACCGGCCGTCCCTGCGCCCGGTCTTCAACCTCACCGGGACGGTGCTGCACACCAATCTCGGCCGCGCCCCGCTTCCCCCGGAGGCGGCTGAGGCCGTCGCGGCGGTGATGACCGGCGCCTCGAACCTCGAATTCGATCTCGCGCGGGGCGAGCGGGGCGAGCGCGACGACCATGTCGAGGCCCTGATCTGCCGCCTGACCGGCGCGGAGGCGGCGGTCGTCGTCAACAACAATGCCGCGGCCGTCCTCCTCGTCCTCAACGCGCTCGCCATGCGGAAGGAGGTGGTCGTCTCCCGCGGCGAACTCGTGGAGATCGGCGGCTCCTTCCGCGTGCCCGACGTGATGGCCCGGGCCGGCTGCCGCCTGCGGGAGGTCGGCACCACCAACCGCACGCATCTGCGCGACTTCGACGAGGCGATCGGCCCGCGCACCGGCCTCGTCATGAAGGTGCATGCCAGCAACTACGCGATCCAGGGCTTCACGGCGGAGGTCGCGGAGGCCGATCTCCACCGCCTCTGTGCCGAGCGCGGCGTGCCCTTCGCGGTCGATCTCGGCAGCGGCAACCTCATCGACTTCACCGCCTATGGCCTGCCGCCGGAGCCGACCGTGCGCGCGGCGCTCGCGACCTCGGACCTCGTCACCTTCTCCGGCGACAAGCTGCTGGGCGCCGTCCAATGCGGGATCGTCGCCGGCCGGCGTGACTTGATTGCACGCGTACGGAAGAATCCCCTCAAGCGCGCGCTGCGGGTCGACAAGATGACCTACGCGGCCCTGGAGGCGACGCTGCGCCTCTACCTTCATCCCGAGCGCCTGCACGAGCGTCTGCCGACCCTGCGCCTGCTGACGCGGACCCGGGCCGACATCACCGCGCAGGCCGAACGCCTGCTCCCGGTCGTCGCCGGGCGGATGGGGACATCGGCAACGGTGAGCGTCGAAGCCTGCATGAGCCAGATCGGCTCGGGTGCCCTGCCGGTCGAGACGCTGCCGAGCGCCTGCCTCGCCGTCCGGCCACCGCCATCCGTTGGGCGCCGCGGTGAGGGCGCATGGCTCAAGCGTCTCGCTGCTACCCTTCGCGGCCTACCGGTCCCCGTGATCGGGCGGATCTCCGAAGGGGCGCTACGCCTCGACCTGCGCACCCTGGACGACGAGGCCGGCTTCCTCGCGTCCCTCGACGCGCTTCCCGCTGCCCCGTGACGCTGTCTTTGTCGCGATGCAGCCGCGAACGGGATGTGCTAAACACTTTAGACGGAAGCGAACGGGGTCTGGTGGCCCTCCTGGTCTTCAAAACCAGTGCTACGCCAACAGCGTAGGGTGGGTTCGATTCCCATCCGCTTCCGCCAATCCGTCCGGATCACCCTGCCTCGCCGCCCGCTGGCGACGGCACGTGTGCGTCACGATCGAGCCAGTCGGTGTACGGCACGACGGTGGGTTTCTGTGGGATTGGGATTGCTCCGGTTTGGTGCCATCGATCGGTGACCCGTGGTGATCCGAGGGAGTGGCCGGCGCCAGGCAGGCGGCTCTCTCGCCCGAGCCGTTCGCCGACGCCGCCGGGCTCAAGTCTGCAGGACCTTAAGGGCCTCCGCGTGCAGCTCCGACGTTGCTGCCGCGAGCACACGTCCATCGGAGGTCAATGTCAGGTCTGCACCGGCCCAGTCCGTGATCACGCCGCCCGCTGCCCGGATCACGGGCACCAGGGCCATGATGTCGTAAGGCTGCAGGCCGGTCTCGGCGATCAGGTCGCAATGACCGGAGGCCAGCAAGCCGTAGGCGTAGCAGTCGCCGCCGAAGCGGCGCAGGGCCGTCCGCGCGATCAGGCGCCGGTAGGCAGCCTCGTCCGCACCGACGAATCCCTCGGGCGAGGTGGTGAAGAAGCGCGCCTCCTCGAGGCGGCGGCAGCCGCTGGTCCGGGCGGGCGTGCTCCCGAAACGTGCCACTCCCGGCACGCCGGTCCAGCGCTCGGCCAGCGCCGGCATGTCGATCACCCCGACGAGCGGCGCCCCGTGGTCGAGGTAGGCGATCAGGGTGCCGAACAGGGGCAGGCCGGTGACGAAGCTCTTGGTGCCGTCGATCGGATCGATCACCCAGACCGGGCCCAGTACGGGGTGACGTCCGGGCTTCACCCCCATCTCCTCGCCGAAGATGCCGTGATCGGGAAACCGCGCTTCGATCAGGCCGCGCAGATGCGCCTCGATCGTGCGGTCGGCTATCGTGACCGGGCTCTCGTCGGCCTTGGTCAGGATGTCGAGCGGAGTCCGGAAGTAGCGCAAAGCCAGCGGGCGGGCGGCCTCGGCGAGTTCGATCGCGAAGGCGAGGATGTCTTCCGGGCTCAACGGTGCGGACAGGGCCATCGGTCAGAGCGCCTTGAGGAAGAGCGGCCAGCGCGGGTCGTTCATGATCGAGCGGGCGCGCATGTGCTTCCAGATTCCGTATTTGTAGAAGTCGAAGTCGAGAGTGGAAATGCGGTTCTGCACGAGCGCCCAGGTCGACCATTTGACGTCGGCCAGCGCCTTGTGGACCACGAGCCGCGCGTAGAGAGCCTCGTC
>JAAIGG010302165.1_pt1 | contig 10456 bp, 10 predicted proteins | sample 6487391 | NCBI WGS metagenome assembly JAAIGG01 (sample SAMN13974130, study PRJNA590717) | phyllosphere metagenome | biome: asymptomatic weeds; feature: pooled weeds collected from a community garden; material: weeds; isolation source: pooled asymptomatic leaves from various weed species from...
ACATCCAAGAAGTAATGATAACATTTTACACTAATTAGTTACTTATATTTACTCGTTTTTACTTATTAAACAAGAACTTTATTTCTGATTAATTTATCATTAACTATATGATTTAATTGTTTAAATATAATAGGAATAAAGTGGTAGCGAGGAAGAAATGGCACTATATTCTATAAGCTGATACAGTTATTTATCGGTTAATTCTTTTATTACTAGTAACTAAGGCTAAAGTGTGTAATTTCTTATTAAGAAATTGATAAACAAGGGTTAAAAGTTATTTTTTTATTATTTAAGTACAGTTTTTTGTGTAGCGTTAACTATCGTCTGACAGGTAATTTGTGACACTCTTAAGCAATGAATAGCGTGATAAGTTACTTCATTCCCTCTGTTGTGTGAGGATCGCTCGTTTAAGTTACCCTATACACTACAGAGTGGGTGCATTTTTGTCGGGTACTGATGATTGTTAGCCGTGAGGTAGACTAAATCCAGATTATGACGATTTTGTGATTCCAGTCTCAACTTCTATACTAAGACTTTCCAAATTGAGTGCCGTTAATAACAGGAGGTGATCACATTGATGGGGAAACGTAGTATCGTCATCCTGCCGCTGAAAGCCATTAATATTATGTTTTGCCTGCTGTCCCTCAGCGCCAATGGGGCGATGCTTGCACAAAACTCGTCAACTGATCCTTTTTCTGCCTCAAATACGAGTGACAATTTGCCAGATTTAGGCTCATCGCTTAACGGTAATACGCAGAATGTTGACCAAAAAATTACCAACTTCGCAACAAGCTTAGGTAAGTCGTTGCAGGATTCCGATGATTCTACGGATACTGGACGAAATGTTGGTCAATGGATTTTTAACCATTTTCGTGATCGTGTTGTCCAGCATGTTGATAACTCAGGAGAGCGCCTACTTTCACCTTATGGCCATGCAACACTGGGGTTACAAGTGGATATGTATGGAAAATTTACGGGTTCAACTGGGACGTTACTTTCTCCTTGGTATGATAATGGGCATCAATTAACATTCAGCCAACTCTCGGTAAACCAGAGCTCTCTTGGGACAGTGGGGAGTGCTGGTATCGGCCAACGTTTTTCTAATAATGACTGGTTATTTGGCTATAACGCCTTTCTTGATCAACTTTTCGATACTCGTCAACCAAGGGGATCGCTGGGAACTGAATTGTGGAGCCACTTCCTTCGTTTTTCGGCCAATTACTACACGCCGCTATCCGGATGGCGTAATACTTCAGCTAGTCAGTCACAGCGTATGGCTCGTGGCTACGATATTACGAGTCAGGGTTATTTACCTTTTTATCAACCGCTCGGGGTTACGCTAAGTTGGCAACAATATTTAGGTGACGATATCGATTTATTTAATGATGGTAATTATTACCGTAATCCTCGTAGTGTGTCACTTGGACTGACTTATACACCTATTCCGTTAGTAACGGTCTCGGCAACCCATAAGCAGGGGACTGGGGGGGAGAGTCAGGATGTATTTGGGCTAAACGTAAATTATCATTTCGGCCAACCACTCTCGCAACAGCTTTCACCTTATGCGGTTGAACAATCACGCTCGCTATTCGGTAGTCGCTATGATGTTGTCAGCCGTAACTCACTGCCGGTCATGAGCTACCGCAAGCGTCAACGTTTTTCAGTTTTCCTCGCGACGCCACCATGGCAATTAAACGCGGGTGATTCAGTCACATTGGTTGTACAGGTCACACCAAGTAAATCGATACAACATCTTCATTGGCAAGGAGATACTCAAGCACTGAGTTTAACCCCACCTTCTGATCCAAGCCAAACGACCGGATGGACGGTTATTTTACCTGCTTGGGATGAGAGTCCGGGGGCGACAAATCAATATCATTTATCGGTTTCCGTTGATAATGGCAATCAGGTGGTGACATCTAACACTATTACCCTAAGTCCGACACCTTCAACACAAAACGATCTGTTTAATTATGGAGAGCAGCGGCAAGAAGCGTTGCAGTAAAGGTAGAGTCTTAACGTAAACCTTACGAAAACGAGCTGATTTTCCATGGTCTATCACAATTGGTAAAACTCTCGCCTTTTGTCTTTGCATGTTTTTACCGATCTGCTCGTTGTTTGACATAACACTGTCTACTATTGAGTACGTGGTCACGAGTTATCGTGGAATTCAAATAATTAAGGAAAATACGATGCGTAAAGTTTCATCATTATTATTAGCAACCTCTTTAATCATGGGATCAGCATCACTGGTTTATGCAGAGACTGCACCATTAAGTTCACCTTCCAGTGAGCAACCGCATATGAAACCACGCCCACATGGCGGGCCAGAAATGATGTTAATGAAAGGTATCGTTCTCACTGACGCACAAAAACAGCAGATTCGCAGTTTGTTAGATCAAGGTCGTAAACAGATGACGCCACCTTCAGCATCAGATCGTCAAGCAGCTTACGATTTAGTAACTTCGCCGACGTTTGATAGTGCCAAAGCACAAGCGTGGGTGAATAGCCGTGCGGACGAGAGTAAGCAACGTATGTTAAATCGTTTAGAAACTGATAATAAAATCTACAATTTACTCACGGCTGATCAGAAGAAACAGTACCAGAGTAACTATGAAAAACTGAAGGCAATGAGACACCCTGCACCAGCCCAGCAGTAATCTCGTCCTAATAAAATGCGGAGCTTAGCTCCGCATTTTTCACTTATGATTTCTGCCAGAAATCATCAAATACCGTGATAGGTGGCCGGCGTTTATGCTCGGTTTTACGGTACCAATTTTCTATAATCTTAGCGTTCTGCTCAGCAATGTGTTCACCAGTCAGATAAGCGTCGATATCCGCATAAGTAACACCCAATGCTGCTTCGTCCTGTAGACCAGGACGATCATCTTCAAGATCTGCGGTGGGAGGTTTTAAGTAAAGGTGCTCAGGACAGCCTAAAAATTTCAGTAACTGTTTGCCTTGGCCCTTATTAAGACGAAATATTGGATTTATATCAGTACCACCATCACCATACTTGGTAAAGAAGCCAGTAACCGCTTCTGCGGCATGGTCGGTACCTACGACAACGCCTTGATTCATCGCTGCAATACTGTATTGTGCTTTCATTCGCTCACGCGCTTTTTCATTACCCCGAACAAAATCAGAGACCTGAATCCCTGCCTGCTCTAATGCGCGTTCGCTAGCCTGTACCGCTTCTTTAATATTAACCACTAAAGTGCGATCAGGTTGGATAAAGGCGAGGGCGTCTTGGCAATCTGCTTCATCGGCCTGAGTGCCATAGGGGAGGCGCACCGCAATAAACTGATAATCACTCTGTGGCTCAGCAGCACGTAATTCGGTTACTGCCATTTGGCATAGTTTGCCTGTCAAGGTAGAGTCTTGACCGCCACTAATCCCCAATACCAATGTACGCAGGCCAGGATAGTGAGATAAATAAGCTTTTAAGAAATCGACACTGCGTCTCACTTCTTGCGCCGGGTCAATATGTGGCTTAACACCTAGGGCTTGAATAATTTCCTGCTGAATAGACATTTTCAGTTTCTCTCTAAGGTAATTAAGGGCGTTATAACAGACTATCAGAGAGCTTTACGCCGCAACAGCAGTAAAGCTCTCTACTCATCAACACTAAGCTGCTGGACGTTTGGCCACGAAAGTAAACATTACTATTGCCAACATAAAACAGCCAAAAATTGTCGCACTCATACTTAAAATAGAGGTTCCACCTAGGCCAGTTACTGGAACTGCGATTGACCCTAAGGTAAACATGGTAACCCCAATAACAGCAGAAGCACTGCCTGCTCGGTGGCCTTGGCTCTGCATGGCTAATGATGATGCTGTAGTTGAAATGATTGCGTTACTGGCAATGCTGAAAAAGAGTGCGAGCAGCACGATAGGCAGTGCAGCATGAACTATTCCCGTGACTAACAAGCAACTCGACGCGATAAATGCCAGTAGGAGTCCGCACCGTAGCACCTGATACTCGCCAAACTTAGGGCATAAGCGAGAGCTAATTTGGGAAGCAAGAATTAAGCCAAAACCATTGATTGCGAAACAGAGGCTAAAGGCTTGAGGACTCAAACCATAAATTTCTTGCAGTACGAAGGGTGAAGCACCAATGTAGGCGAACATTCCCGACATCATAAAGCCTTGTGTTAAACAAAAACCCATAAAGGGACGATGTCGAATGACGTCACCTAATAATTTCCATGCACTGAATATTGATCCTTGGCTGCGTTTTTCGACGACTAAGCTTTCATCAATTTTGGCTCGACCTAGGACGAGTAATACGACTGAAAAAGCGGCCAGCACTAAAAAAATCCCACGCCAGCTCATATATGAGGTTAGCCAACCCCCTATTACTGGTGCCAGAATCGGGGCTAAACCGTTAACCAGTAATAACATGGCAAAAAAGCGCGTCAGTTCATGACCACTAAATTTATCGCGAGCCACGGCTCGGGATAACACGGCACCACCGGCTCCCCCTAAACCTTGAAAGAGTCGAGCAATCAGAAGCTGTGGCAGGGTGGTCGCATAAGAGCAAGCAATTGATGCAAGAAACAAGATTAATAAAGAGATGTATAGTGGTTTAGTTCGACCAAACTTATCACTCAGTGGACCGAACAGTAATTGCCCGAAGCCGAGCCCTAATAATCCTGCGGTCAAGCTGAGTTGAGCACTGGCCGTTGGCACAGAGAGATCATTTGCGAGTTGTGGCAGTGCCGGTAAATATAAGTCAATACAGAGTGGGCCTAAGCCTGCCATCAGACCGAGCGGGATGGCCAGTGCCATACGGGGAGTGTGAGTAGTGGACATGATTCCTCAATAAACAACAGGGACAAAATTTAAAAGAGTCTTTCGCGCAAGACAAGAGAATATCGATTTACCTAGCCAACGTCCATGTTAACTATTTGTTTTCTGGATAAACTATGACTACACTTTAAGGGAATAACTTATTACTTATCTTACTAACATTAGATGAACTACACATAGCTGAGGGACAGTATGAAAAAATTAACCGGATTAGTGGTGGCTGGCGTCGCGTTAGCGGTATTAAGTGGTTGTACGACGTATCGACAAGCAGAAAGCTATGTCACACAACCAGTGGTTAAAGATGTCAAGAAAGGGATGACGCGTCAGCAGGTGCATCAAATCGCTGGAGTTCCATCTACCGATATCACTATGGTTCACGCGCGTGGAACTTGTGAGACTTATGTCATTGGTAAAGGTACTGATAATAAGCCAGTGACTTACTTCGTCAGTTACAGTGGCGCAAACACTGTCATGAACTATGGCTTCCAAAGCTGCCAAGAGTACGACACTGACCCACAAGTGAGTCAATAATTTATTAAGTGGGCCTTAATTTCAATAAGGCCCACTTATCGTTATCAATGCTCTAGCGAAGATTCCTCACTCTGCTCGCGATCGAACACCGCTTTACGCGTCTGCCCTAACCACTTGCTGGTTAAAGTTCCCGCTGTCATCGAACCATTTACATTTAATGCCGTTCTTCCCATATCAATCAACGGTTCGATTGAAATCAGTAATGCGACAAGGGTGACTGGTAGTCCTAGGGCAGGTAGCACGATTAAGGCGGCAAAGGTTGCGCCACCCCCAACGCCCGCAACACCCACTGAACTGAGCGTCACCAAGCCAACCAAAGTCGCAATCCATGCAGGCTCAAACGGATTAATACCTAGGGTAGGCGCAATCATGACAGCCAACATTGCGGGATAGAGTCCAGCACAGCCGTTTTGCCCAATAGTTGCCCCGAAAGAGGCTGAGAAACTGGCAATAGATTCTGGGGTGCCCAAGCGCTTATTCTGCGCCTCAATACTTAACGGAATAGACGCCGCACTTGAACGACTGGTAAAGGCAAAGCTAATTACTGGCCAGACTTTACGGAAGTATTTAACTGGATTAATACCGTTGATGGAGAGTAGGAGAGCATGGACCAAAAACATGATCAGCATACCTAAATACGACGCGATAACGAAAGTGCCTAGCTTTAAAATATCGTGGTAATTAGAGGTGGCAACGACTTTAGTCATTAGGGCCATCACACCGTAAGGCGTTAAACGCATAATTAGTCGGACAAGCTTCATCACCCAAGCCTGTAACGTATCTATAGCGGCAAGGACTTGCTGACCTTTAGCCGGCGTATCTTTGACTAATTGAATAGCAGCGGCGCCTAGGAAGACGGCGAATATCACCACACTAATAATGGATGTTGGATTTGCGCCAGTTAAATCAGCAAAGGGGTTTTTAGGGATGAAAGAGAGAATCAGTTGCGGTACCGTGAGGTCAGCAACTTGGCTAGTGTAGTGGGTTTGTAGGGCAGTCAGTCGAGCGGTTTCTTTTGCCCCTTGAACTAAACCTTCGGCACTAAGGTGAAAGAGCCAAGTAACAAACACTGCCACCAGTGCAGCAATAGCGGTCGTAAAGAGTAAAACACCAATGGTTAGAACGCTGATTTTGCCGAGTGAACTCGCATTATGTAGACGCGCCACGGCACTAAGAATCGATGCAAACACCAGTGGCATGACTACCATTTGTAACAGTTGCACATAGCCATTACCCACGATATTAAACCAAGTGATCGATTCACTCAGTACAGTGTTATCAACACCATAATAGGCTTGTAATCCAATACCAAAAAGTACGCCGAAGACCAATCCACACAACACACGTTTGGAGAGACTCCAACGTACGTTGCCGATGCGCGATAATATAATGAGTATGACGGCAAAGAGACCGACATTGATAATTAGCGGTAACTGCATTATTTCCCCTAAAACAGCCAAATTTGGTAGCAAAGCCGACAATTTTATCAGGGAAATAATTAATCCGTTTATAACCAACCATTATAACTTATAATAATTAGTTACATCTAAAGCTTATGGCGATTTAGCGTGGGAAACCACTGTTGCCAAGTATGGTCCCACTGTTGTAAACCACTAGCCATCAATTGCTTTGCCAAATTATCGGGAGTAAAAACGGCGAAGGTTAATAGGGCGATACAGAAGTATCTTTCAGGTTGCACTGTTTTGCTCGATGGGAGCAGCGGAAAGCGAAAGCGCCAGCGACATGGCCATAACAAAGGAACGCCTGCCGGTGTAAGCATATCTGCAAGAATATGGCTTAAGTAACCCAACACCATCCCCTGCATAACATCGTTAGGAATTATCATTGAAGCGGGAAGTTTCTGAGTGAGTAAGAAAATCCCGCCTGCTACGGCAATGAGACTATGGGTGAAACCGCGATGACCGAAAACTCGGGCAATAGGTACCGAAACCCATCGCAGCCTTTGCCCTAATAGTGAGCGCGGATGATCAATATCAGGGAGAAGGCTGGTAAGCAAGCAAGCCGGAATAAGGTGCCACCAATCAGCAGTGCTGAGCACGGGGGTTAAATCACAGCGCTTTGCAACAATGGCAGTTGCCAAAGCGAAAAGTAGATGGCCTTCGGCGGTCATAAAATAAATACACGTTAACTGGAAATATACCCAGTATAGATAAGTGTACAGTATTTGTGAATGGTGACGTTGTAACAATAGTTAACAAACTACGATCTAACGTAGCATGGATTCGCTTAACTCGTTAAGTGAGTCCAGTTTATAGTCTGCCAAACTCCAGACTGGCCAATCACGCTGTTCTTCACTAGGGACAGTGATAACACGCATACGTGCTGATTTCGCGGCAACCATACCGTTAATAGAGTCTTCAATTGCCAAACATTGTAGCGGGTCGACACCAAGAGCATTGGCGGCATTTAAATACACCTGAGGATGAGGCTTGCTGTAAGGCAGTGACTCGGCAGAAGACAGAGTAATAAAGTAAGGATGCAAATCGAAGAGGCTAACTACAGTGGTGATCATCGATAATGGTGACGCTGAGGCGAGTCCTATTTTTAACCCATTATGTTGGCAGAGTTGCAACGCTTTTTTAACGCCAGGGAGTAGGGGACGTTCGCTGCGAATTTTATCACTGACAAAATCGATGATTTGCTGGGTAATCAGTACCGGATTGGCGGTGCGGTTATCTGCTACTTTTAACCATAGCTTAACCACCTGATCAATACGCAATCCAGTGGTATCGGGCAGTTGATAGTAGAAACTTGGATCAATACCATGACGGGAAAAAATTTCTTGCTCGGCCATTTTCCAGTAAGGTTCGGAGTTAATAAGAATTCCATCCATATCAAAAATAACGGCTTTCAATTGATGTAAACTTGGCATTTTTTCTCCTTATATCGGGTAATACGTCTATGTATACCTGCTAACTTCTACCCAGAGCGCTTTCTACTGCAGTGACAGGTTGAAATACGCTATGCTATAGAAACATCAGATTGATTAACAGTAGCGGATTATTATTGGGGTTTTTATGACACTGTCGCAGTCGCGTACGCAGTCGTTAATAAAAAAAGTGATTGGCTGGGTACTTTTTTTGTTAGCGGCAATCTCAACGCTTATTTCTATGCTGGGCTATTTGAGCAGTCATACTCAGAAAATTGCTGGGGTAAATGCTGTGCTTTCCGATTTTATTCGAGTGATTGTTGATATGGTGCGCTTTAATACACCTTTCCTTAATCTGTTTTGGCAGCATGCGCCAATCCCCGATTTTGCTCACAGTAGCAATCTATGCTTCTGGATTATCTATTGCTTTATTTTCTTTGGTATGGCGCTTAATGCAGCAGGGGCTCGGCAATGGCGGCAATATCGCTACGTGCAAGAAAATATTGAAAACCAATTGGTCATCGAGCAGGCAAAATTGAGTGATGGGCTTGACCGAATAAGCCTTGTGCAACGCGTATCGTTACCAGGACATACGCCTTTTCGCCAATATTATCTTCTCTATGTTTTACCCATCCTCGTCATCATTATTGGATACTTATTGCTGCACTGGCTACAGCTAGTCTAGCCTTCATTTTTACTGGCTAAAGTGAGCGGGTATCTTTGCCCGCTTCATACATTCTGAAAACGTAAAAGTTATTCATCTGATTTACACTTTTCCTCTTTAATTTTTGCCAATCATCGCTATGATACGCACCCAGCCACTCGTCAGGTACGATGGAGCAACATCATCGGCTTTCCTGAGGCTAGTTATTTTATTCAGGTATGCAGAGATTTCCTGCGTTTTTGAACCCTCTTTGTCAGTACAGGCTATTCAATGAAAGTTTTTAACAAAGTTACGGTTGCAGTATTACTTAGCGTTGGTGCATTAAGCCAACAAGCGCTTGCAGACAGCATCGTGTTCACTTCGATGGATAATCCATCAACCGCTAAGAAGCCCTTCGATGGCAGTGCATCTGCGGGTTACCTGGCACAAAGTGGTAACACAAAGAGCTCTTCTTTTACTGCACAAACCAATATGACGTGGTTCCAAGACACTATGGCGTATAGCTTGTTTGGTAATGCGTCAAATACATCCTCTAACGATGAGCGCTCTTCAGAAACCTACAGTATTGGTGGACGTACTCGTCATAACTTAAATAGAGATGATTACTTATTCGGTCAAGCAACTTGGCTAAGCGATCGCTTAAATGGCTATGACAGTCGTGATACCGGCGTTGTGGGTTACGGTCGCCAGATTCTTGATGGTCCTGTCCACTCTCTGCGTGCTGAACTCGGTCCAGGCGTGCGTTATGACGATTATCATGACGGCGGCCATAAAACCACTGCACTTGCTTATGGCGCGTTAAGCTATCAATGGCAATTGACGGATACGACTAAGTTTATTCAAGGTGTTTCTGTGCTAAGTTCTTTAGGTAGCGATACTACTCTGAACTCTGAGACCGGATTACAAGTGGCTATTAATGAAAACTTCTCATTAAAACTGGCTTACAATGTGACGTGGAATAATAACCCACCTTCATCAGCTCCAGACCGTACTGATACTAAAACCTCGATTATGCTCTCTTACACAATGTAAGCGAGTAGAGACCTTATCCGCTGCTACTCCTTACGGCATGCTGATGCATTATGTGGGTAGCAGTGTTTCGAACCGCTGGCTTCTTCTATCATTAAGGAATCCCAGCGTAATCGCCGCGTACAACCCACGGCTTGTGTTACACCCTGCATTTTCTCAGTTGGCGTAATTTATCTCTATCACACTCTACAATTTATCTCTTATCCCAGCACAGCATATCTATAATGAGTAAATCGTGCAGATTGGTTAATCTTATTAGGCACTCAAGGTATTAGCTTTTTTTGTTCTAGTCCTCTGACTCAATAATCGACTATGCTGATCTACACTCGGTCAATAATCGAGAGAGCGCAAAAACTTCTTGAGGAATATAGAGAATCGTTGGTGTTTAGCGGCGATCATAAAGCAAAAATTGCTTATATTAGTGAGTTAGTTAAAGGTAAGGCTGAGTTTATTAAGTTAAGTGAAGCACACCTTGATTCCCAGCATCGGCTAAAATTTTCTATTTTAACCGACCTGATGGTGGGTAATGC
>JAAIGG010041312.1_pt1 | contig 10453 bp, 9 predicted proteins | sample 6487391 | NCBI WGS metagenome assembly JAAIGG01 (sample SAMN13974130, study PRJNA590717) | phyllosphere metagenome | biome: asymptomatic weeds; feature: pooled weeds collected from a community garden; material: weeds; isolation source: pooled asymptomatic leaves from various weed species from...
AACGGAAAAAAACCTGGCCCGCGTATTCGACACTGCCGCCCGCCGCCGCTGGATACTCTTCTTCGACGAGGCCGACGCCCTGTTTGGCAAGCGCACCGAAACCAGTTCCTCCAACGACCGCCACGCCAACCAGGAAACAGCCTATTTACTCCAGCGCATCGAGGATTTTCCGGGTGTAATTATTCTGGCTTCCAACCTAAAAGGCAACTTGGATGAGGCGTATAGCCGCCGCTTCCAGGCAATGGTGCATTTCCCACTACCTGGCCCCGAGGAGCGCGAGCGACTGTGGCGGCAGGCTTTTGTCGGTGCTAGCAAATTAGTTCAAGACGTGAAATTTTCAGATTTAGCCGAACAATACAAGCTGGCTGGTGGTGCTATTATTAACGTGCTACGCTACTGTGTGCTAGCTGGCCGGCAGCATGGTCAGCCCCTGACAATGGCTGACGTGATGCGCGGGCTACAACGTGAGCTGGCAAAGGAAGGCAAAACCGCATAGGCGCTTTGCCGACCTGCTACGCAAAGCCATATTATGGCAGCAGCTTATTGCCTCGCTAATCATGTGGCCAAGCCATGGTTCACCGGCTGCTCACTACTCAAGGCCAACTACTTGATGCTGGCTATCTAGTCTTTGTTAGAGCCGGTGCTGTCGCGTTGAGTCGTAGTGGCTTTGCCCGTTGTAGACGATGGTAAGCATAGTTTTCCCAGTAGCCAATGTATTACCTGCGTTGAGTATCAAATCGGTACGGGGGACAGTCAAGATGATACCGCCGGGCTGCACAATGCGTACAGGTCGTTGCAGCACCGTGGCGATGAGTTGGGGCGCGAAGTCGACCCCCGCGTTGTTCTAGTTATGGCTGGTTAACATGCTCTCCACAATCTGGTTGAGTTGGGGACCAGTTACGTACATTCCAAATTCATCGCGATTGTCTATAAGTAAGCTGGGCAATCCGACCACGTAGCTCGTCGGGAGTCTGAGCATGACCTCCTTAATAGTATATCTGGTCGAGCATAGTATTGTAAAAGCAGTTGCCGTCGCCTGTTATCTCCTCCAGTTGCAGGCCGTTTTCATGTAAGCGGCCCTCCAGTTCCCTGGTCGAGAAGCTGACTTTTTTATCGTCCTGCAACTCGTGTATCCACTGGCGCAGTGTTTTCACCGCCGCGGCCGCCGCCACGAAGATCTCTTGATTGGCTAGTTCGCCCTTGTCGGGGTGGTTAGTCAGGGCTATTTTCTGGTAGGAGTTGTCAATCTCTTTGACCAAGGCCGACAGCTTCAGAAAATATGATACATTTCACTCTATAAATTAACAAGTGTAGGATGTGCATTATTAATTTCATTTCGAAGTGTCGCATCTGCGTTTATATGAAAATTATTCGGATTAGAATCAGCATTACAAACCAAGTTTTTATTATATTCAAAATACTCCCCTCTTTTTTTCTTACCTATATGACCCATATCTGGTACATGAAAATTTTTAATTAATCCTACATCAGCTAAATTATTCCATATTACTACCGCAGCTCTAATTTGCGCCCTGGAAAATTCGCCCTCGATTACGGCATTCACCATATTACCTATCCGTTGTATGCGTCCTGCTGCCGCTAATACAATAGGATTTGCAAGCACATCTGGTCGCAATAACAAATTATTTTTATCTGTTTGAAAAGCGATATTTTTTGCTGCCTCAACAGCTTGGGCATTGATGCGATTTAGAACATTTGTAATTAATTCATTGATTTCTAACAAGATCTTATTTCTATATGGCCTATGCATTTCAGTTGCATTATCAGGGTCATCTTTAATATAGTACTCGGCAATTAGTAGATAGTGTACTTTTTTTAAAACATCGCGTTTTTCAATTCCTTCGAAATCATCATTTTGCATTGATCTACCTTGTGTTTGATGATTTGATATTATTGCAATAAATTTAATTTCAATATTTTCGTCAGTCGGTATATAATCATATACCTTCGCCTTTTGCTTTCCTTGCTTAATTTCCGTTATTATAGATGAGATGGTATCTGAAGAAGCACTAGCAACCAGGTTATTGAACTGCTCCACTGTTTCGGATAATTGGAAAAGCTCTTTTAGCTCGTCTACCCCATCCTGATCAACTATTCCGCTTTCGTCAATATATTTAAATTTTTTTGCAATACTTAAAATGGTCTTTTCGTGCGCTTTAGTAATTTTCACACGTTGGATAGGTGCTAAAAAAAAATTTCCATTTCGCTTAGCCTGGCTTATTTTCGTCGTATCACCAGCCTTTGATCCGAAGTTTTGTAAAGCTTTCCTTCCCATTCTATCCGCTTCCTTTTCCAGTCCTGCATTGTCATTCACATTCACCCCGCCTTTCATCTGCATCGTAGCCTTCACCCGTCCCTGCTTCTGCTGCACCACGTGCCAGGCCTCGTGGGGCAGGTGCTGCTCCTGCCCCGGGGCCACGTGAATGTCCGTGCCCTGCGCGTAGGCGTGGGCCTGCAACTGCGCCGGCTTGGCCGAGTTGTAGTGCACTTTCACATCGTCGAGTGAGTAGCCGGACAGGTTTTCTACCCCCGCTTTGAGGTCGTCGGGCAGGCCGGTCGTATTCTTGCGCGGTGCGGCGACCTCGGCTTGCTGGCGCTGGGCTACTTGCCGGGGGCTAGTGTTGATTGCCGCCTGCATCTGCCGCTGGGCCACGGCCACGGCGCGGTTGTCAACTATTGCAGCGCCTTTGCCAGCGGCGGCCGCAGCGGCCTTATTAGTAGTAGCGCGAGGAGCAGCAGATTTCATAAGTGCGGGTCGGCAAAAACGAAGAAGTAACTGCGGACAAGGTACGCGGCGGGGCCGGATTATCCGCTATATTTTGCTCAAACAGGCACATCTGCATCAAGTTGCCTGATTATAGTTTAGGTTTGCTCCAACTGCGGCGCCATTGGGAAATATTTGCTTCCGGTTATGGGCGACGCTTCTTGCTTGCCGGGCTTGCTGCTCCCGCGCCGAGAGCGGCGGGCCGGGCGCTACTCTATCCTTCTGATGCGCAAGGCTTGGTTTCTGTTTGTTTTTATCAGCTTGCTGGTTGCGGGTCCGGCTGCCGGGCAGCGGCCGTCCCTGCAAGACCCGGCCCTGTACCCAGCCGCCCCGCGCCCGGCCCGGCCGGCGGGCCAGGCCCCGCGGCCGGTCGCCTACCGGCTCAGCCCCGGGGTCGCCATTTTCGGCTGGGTGCCCTATTGGCTGCCCGACAGCACCTACGGGCGCTACAACTACTCGCTGTTCTCGCACGTGGCCTACCACGGCTACCAGGCCAACACCAAGGGCGAGCTGCTGCTGCCCACCGGCAACCCCGTAGCCTTGGTGCAGGCCGTCCGCAAGAGTAAGGCCCGCTGCAAGGTGCTGCTCAGCATCGGCTACCAGGAGCCGGCGGCGGGGGCCAGCCTCTTCGATACCACCCACGCGGCCCAGCGCAAGGCCTTGGTGCAGGGCATCGTGGCGCAGGTGGGCAAGGTGCAGGCCGACGGCATCAACCTGGATTTTGCGTTTACGCGCCGCGCCGCCGCGCCCCAGCGGTACAGCCCGGCCGAGGCCGCCCGGATACAGGCCGGCCTGCAAAAAAAGCTCGTGGCCCTGGTGCAGGTTCGGGAGCAGATTCGGGCCGATAGCATCCGCTTCTTCAACGTGCAGCAGCAGCAGGAGCTGGCCCAGCTCGCGCCACCCAGCGCCGACGCCACCGACAAGGCCCCGACCAAAAACCTGAAGCCGCAGGCCGTCGCGCTGGCAAAGCGGGCCAAGGTGCACCAAAAAAATCTCGCTCGCTACCATGTCGAGCTGGCGGCCTACGAGCAGCGCATGGCTCCCCCGCGGGCCGTGCTGCAAGACTTCGTGGGCGACCTGGTGCAGGTGCTGCGCCAGCAAAATCCGGCCTACGTTCTCACCATCACCGTGCCGGCCGTGGACAGCGTCGCCGCCTACACCCGCCTCGCCGCCCTGGCCCCGCTGGTGCAGCTCTTCGTGCTGAAGGCGTATGACTACACGTCGCCGCGGCCGGGGGCTCCGGGACCCATCGCCCCCCTGCGTACCCAAAAAGTCTGGGGCCAGTCTTCCATTGAGACGGACCTGCTTCGCTACAAGAATAACGGGGTGCCGCCAACCCAGCTGCTGGTGACGTTTGCGCAGCTTGGCAAAATCTGGCGGGATGTGCCGCCCGGCCCCACCGCGCCCGCTGCCCCCACCAATCGCAAGCTGCCGCTCCGCAAGCTGCCGCCCGCCCCTTTTCGGTACGTGGCTAATCAGGTGTGGCAAGCCTGGCCGGTAGAAAGGAAAACCTACGACGCGGCCAGCGGCAGCGCCTACGTACAGTTTGGAGCTAACCCCGACTCGGCGGTAGCCGGCCGCCCATCCGTGCTGCGCACGGCTTGGGTTGATGATGCTACTACCTTGGTCGCCAAGTATAAATGGGTAAAGGAAAGCTTCGGTGGAGTCGGTATCTGGGCCCTGGGCTACGAGTCTGACTCCGCCCTGGTGGGGCCACTCGTCCGGGCTGGCCTGGTGCAAGCGCCCGTGCCTGCCCGGAAGATTGCCAAGCCGATAACTCCGAAAACCTCAGCTGCGTCGCTCGATCTATTGCAACAGGTCAGGCCGCACGAACTGAATATCCTGCTCTTCGTCGTAGCCCTGTTGCTCGGTTTCGCGCTGCTGGGCTTCGGCGTCGGGGCCGCCTTCCTACTGCGCCGCATCGCGCCGTTCCGCACGCGGCTGACGCGGGCGAGCATGTTGTTTGGCACCGGGTTTTTGCTGCTCGGCATCTACCTGCTGCTCCTATTTGTTCCGCCCACCGATAAGCTCCTGCCGTGGGGATTCACCGTGCTGTGCTTCCTGGTTGTCTTTCTCATCTACCGAAGCCTGCGTCAGGCCCGGGTGCTGCCGTAAGCCAGCCTTAAAAATCCTCCGGTATCTTGGTCACTAGCATTTTAGTGCCGCTGGCCGACAACCGGGCGACGTAACAGCCGACTACCATCCAGAAATACAGAAAATACAGGAATACATCCGTATTCTCAATGCTCGCATGAATGTACCCTTGCGCGAAATACTTGAAATCATCCTTTAAATCAGAGACAGCTGGGGTCGTGAGATCGGACCGCAGTAGCCACTCCGTAAATCGAGCTAAGGGGATTGAAATCAACAAAATAATTATTAACCATACCACTTCCCGTAAGATTATCTCCTTTATTGGTTTTTTCATAGCTGGGACGGGAGCAAAGCGAACACTAAGAACTACTGCGTGGAGGTAGGCGGCGAGCGATCTTCGCCAGCTACGGTAGGTAAGACAAACCTAGACCATAATCACGCAATCTGCGCCACGCACAGCAAGCGGAGCTGCTCCGGATGCCCGGCCCGCTCCTGGCTTTCTACGGTATAAAATCGCGCACCAGCCGCAGCGCCCGATGATATGCCCAGCGTTGACGGTAGTAGTAGCGGGCTGGATGGTGTCCCAACTGCCGGATCAGGTCAGCGTCTGCGTAGCCCACGGGATCAAGCTGGGCTCGATAAGGCCGGCTATAAGGGGGAGCTTGCCTGAGATTGACTGTATAGGAATAGCGGCGGGCGCGGGCGGCCAGACGCGCTAGCTGACGTCGTTCAGACGCCTGGGGAGCTTTACCACTTCCTACTCCCAGGTGCGCACTATAGACAGGTAGGCTATAGGAAGCTACTTGGTCAATGAAGCATTCCAGACGCTCAGAGAGTCGCGGTGGCACTTGCATCAGGCGCGACTCATTAACGGTTGTATCTACGCCAGCCTCATTGCTTTGCTCGATACGTACCCGAAATTGCTTTACATAGAAGCCCGTGGCCAGCGCCGGGCGGTAGATATAGAGCACTTGGTATGATCCCCCGCGCTGAGTGGCCTGCATAATGCGCAGTAGCTGCACAGCCCGGGCTACCGAGTCGGACGGTGCTAATTGCGCCTCAACTCCCTCGCTTCCATAAAAAATAATCCGCTCAAGCAAGCGGCGAGCCGGGGTGCTTTGGGCTTGAGCCAGCGCCGCTGGTAAGAGGCTGCACAGCACCAGGAAGAAGCTTTTCATAAGCTATCGGGAAGGGGCAGCCAGCGCTTGGCGGGGCTTTGATACTGGCGCGCCTGCCGCCGGTGAGCGTCACAATCTCCACCCCGGACAAGCGCCATAGGCACCTTACAACTAGTTGAGAGGTGGTTTAAGAAGTTGTTTGCCGGAAGGGCTAGGGGTGGCTTCCCACCCACGGGCGAACTGGCCGGGCAGTTTGCACCTGAAAGGCGCTGCTTAAACAGCTTGTTTGCTGTATAGTGCCAGGGTGAGGTGGGTTGGGTCACAGGTAAGATAGTCGGGTTCTTTTGCCACTGGGCACAAACGAATTCATGTGGTAGTAGCCCCCGCAACGTCTTCAAGCGCTTGGCACGGGTAGCATCAGCCAAGTAAGCGACACTATATGTTGACTGGTCCGCCCAACCAGGTAACGCAGGGCCAACCTGAAGTGCAATGGAGAAATGCCGTCGAGGCGGGGGAGGTTGCGCTTGCCGCCCTATTACAAAAACCACGAAGTAACCGCCGCTAATAGGCTGCTAACGGGATATCTCATCACAAAACCACGAAGCGGTCGGCTACCAGGGTCGCGGCTGGCCGATTACTTCGTGGTTTTGGTATAGGGCAGGTTGGGTTCTTGGCCCCCCACTTAGTTACTTCTCCACTCCTGCCAGAAGCATTTTACTCGGGTAGTTTACCCCGTAACTTGGCCCGTTCTTTTTCGGGTAGTAGTTGCTGAGCTTCGGGCTTGTCAGCGAAGAAGGCTGTAAGGGCTTCATCCAGAATTTCGTGAATAGCCTTACGACCCCAGTACTCGTACTGCCGCAATTGCGTGTAGACCTGCGGCGTGAGCTGATTGGTGAAGACAATGCGTCGTACTGGGACAGGTATGGGCGGGGCTTGCCCGGCCATAGGTAGGGGCGGCGCTACCGAGGCCGTGCCGTATACCAATTGATCCAGCGGATCAGGCGCAGTAGAAGCCGGTCGGCTCATATTGGCGACCATATTCAGTTTGCCGCTCTTCTTGGATGTGCTCATTGATAAGATGATAAGGAGGAAAGCCGGGTGGGCTGAGTTGTAGAGTTTGGTTCTGAAAGCACAAGAAATTGAAAAATAACCAGTAAGTGGCTACTGTAGTAGCCGATGCTTTTGACTAAAAACCACCTGCACTACTCAGTGGGGAGTGCAGGTATTGCAGATATTGTTAATATTTCAAATATTGTTAATATTGCCCGTATTGCTCATATTGCCAATATTGCCCGTATTTCGTTTGTCAGTGCTACGTAGTCGGCGGCCCCATTCGAAGCGGGTGCCCAGGCATGGATACTCTGCCCCATGCTCTGTGACTCTGGTAGCGCCACGTTTTCCCGGATGCTGGTTTGCAGCACCAACTCAGCCAACTGCGGATCTTGCTCGAGACTAGCTACTACCTGGTGGTGCAAAGCACGGCGATATGAGCGGGCATATTCCGTGAAGAAAATGCCACTTACTTGCAACGTAGGCGCGAAACTCTTCCGCAGGCGGGTCACCATCGCCATGAGAGCCGTCATTCCTTCATTGGCAAAAAATTCGGGCTTGAGGGGAATGAACACGTGCTGGCTGGCCACCAGCGCTGCTACAGTCAGCGGCCCTAGGTTTGGGGGCGTATCGATGACAACTACTTGCACGGGCAGCGAGAAGCCCTCGGTGAGTAGTTCACGAAGCGCAAAAACGTAGTCAGGCTGGCTTCCCAGCACTTTCTCCTGCCGGGCCAGCTCACTGGTCGCCCGTAGCAGCCATAGGTTGGGGAGCGGCTGTTCCACCACATGCGCTAGCGATTGCCGACCTTCCAAGATGCTTCCTAAGCCACCTTCCGCCACCGGCTGGGTTTGGGCTCCAACGGGGAAGGTTTTGGAAGCATTCGCCTGTGGGTCGGCGTCAATGAGCAGGACCGCCATTCCCTGCGCGTGCAGGGTGTGGGCTACGGCCAGGGCAGAAGTGGTCTTGCCTACCCCCCCCTTATTGTTAGCAAAAGAGATGACTTGCATAGCTAAACCGTAAAATATGTCGTGGATAATGTTTGCAATATGAGCAATACGGTAAATACTGTATTGCTTGTACAGACTAGCTTGCAAATATTGCTCGAAAATACGGTATTGCGATCACCCAGGTGCTATAATTGCGAGTCTCTGGTTATCAGTAAAATATCACATATGCAATACTGTACATACCAGCAATACCAGCAACATCCAATGACTAAAGTCTCGTGAAGCTCAGTGTTTTTATCAAGCAACACAGGCTTTGCAGGTGGCAAACGGTAGGGTAGGGGAGCTACGCATAATCGGTACCGGGTCAGCAGTTGGTAAGCTAACGCAGCCACGTAAGCGCAGCTTAGAGCGGTTTCCAGGTCAGTGTACACGTCGTTTTTACCCCTGGCGTGAGGCGCTCACGTTAGGACAACAAAAAAGGTACATTGACCCAGAAACCGCTGTAGCTAGCAATAAACATGCGATTTAAGAGCCCCGCAGCGGGCGCGGACTATGCCACTGTTGCCGGGTCGGGAAGGCACGGAAGAGGCCGCGTCCAGAAGAACCGCCGCTTCGTCGCAGCGGCACCTACGCCGTTAGCCCGCCCCGACGCAAGTCGAAATCCACGGGCGACGGGGCTCGGTGTGCCCAGTGCAACCCGACTGCGCGGCTTTTTGCCGCCTCAAGTAGTTTCGGCACGTCGTTACGCGCTATGATTAAAATCGACGCGCATTTTTGAGTTTCCACTCAGTTGGCCGCAACCGTCCCCTGGCTGCGTGAGTAGGAATGCTTCCTAGAAAGGCGTGCGGTTAGCCACGTGCCCCGCCCAGGGGTACGCAGCCAGCAGCACACCTCTCTGGTGAGTAGCTTGCGCGCCGTATGGATGCCGCAGCTGCCATTGCCCACATTCTGGCCTCAACCCGCCCCGGGCAGGTATTGCCCCGGGCCACCCACCGCGCCGAGTATCGCCGCCTGGTGCGGATGCTGCACCCCGATGTGTGTGCCCTGCCGGGCGCGGCCGACGCGGTGGCCCGCCTCAACACCTACGCTGCTCACCTGGCCGCCCTCGATGCGCCCACCGACGATGCCGGGCTCCTGCGGGTGCTACCCGATCAGCGTTTACGCTTCGAGGGTGACCCAGCCCTGCTCCACACTTCCGCCGCCAACTACCAGCGCCTGCTCGCCCTGCCCGACCCCGCTTCGCAGCATTTTCGGCAGTATCTGCCCACCGCCCTCGCCTGGGAAGGGTCGGCCCTGCTGACTTCCGCCAACCCCGTGGTGCCGCTGGCTGGCCTGGTGCTACCGCCCGAGCACGTCGCCTGGGTGCTGAGTCGGCTGTTGGAACTCGCCGCCTGGCTGCACCAGAGTGGCTTCGTGCACGCCGGGCTAGTGCCCGAGGCACTGGCCCTGGATCCCGTTACGCACGGGCTCGTAGTGCTCTCCTTTTACCACCTCACCTTCCTGGGGGGGCCGCTCACCACCATTTCCGGTAAATACCGGCCCTGGTATCCGGATGCGGTCTTTACAGCTAAACGTGCCACACCAGGCCTCGACTTGACGTTAGTACAGCGCACGGCCATCGTGCTGCTGGGCGATGCGTCGGGCCACGGCGTGCGCCTGCGCGGCACCCTCGACGAGCGGCTGCTTACCTTTCTGCTCACGCCCCACCACGACGCCTATACTGCGTTCGACACGTACCGTAAACTGCTGCGCCAGCTCTACCCCGCTCCCGTTTTTCACCCTCTAATTCTCTGATCAACATGGGTTATTCACAATGGTCTGATGATGCGTACTCGTTTTTGAAGAAGTCCCGTAAGGGGGCCAGCGCCGACGATATTTTCACCAATAACCGGGCGGGGCGAGCGAGTACCCGCATGCTGCCCACGGGGCTGCGCTACCGCGAAAGTCGCGACTCGGCCGAGCACCCCGCGTCGCTGGCCGTGGCCGTGTTTCTGGACGAGACGGGCAGTATGGGGCGCATTCCGGAGGTGCTGGTGCGCGAGAAACTGGGCGCGCTCATGAACACGCTCCTCAGCCACGGGGTGGCCGACCCGCAAGTGTTGTTCGGCGGCATCGGCGACCACCACTCCGACCGCTTTCCGCTGCAAGTGGGACAGTTCGAAAGCGGTACGGCCGAGCTGGACCAGTGGCTGACCGAGCTGTACCTGGAGGGCAATGGGGGCGGGCAGCAGCGAGAGTCGTACTCGCTGGCGTGGCTGGTGGCCGCCCGCCATACGTCGTGCGACTGCTTCGAGAAGCGCGGCCAGAAAGGCTTTTTGTTCACCATCGGCGATGAGGCCGCCTGGGACGTGCTGCAGGCGGACACGCTGCGCAAACTACTGGGCTACACCGAGGCGAGCGACCTAAAGGACCAGCAACTGCTAGAAGAAGCGCAGCGCACCTTCCACGTTTTCCAC
>JAAIGG010216691.1_pt1 | contig 10423 bp, 11 predicted proteins | sample 6487391 | NCBI WGS metagenome assembly JAAIGG01 (sample SAMN13974130, study PRJNA590717) | phyllosphere metagenome | biome: asymptomatic weeds; feature: pooled weeds collected from a community garden; material: weeds; isolation source: pooled asymptomatic leaves from various weed species from...
CCCCCATTTTTTGGCCTCTCCCAGCCGCTTGCCGGAATTGGAACGCAAAGGTACAGGTTTTTTTGGGACATGCAAGAGGCAGTACTAAAAAAGTTATTTCTTTTTTTAACCCTGCCTACTTTTTACAGGCACTTACGATGGCATCCTTACTCTATTACAACTTGATTTACATCAAGTTGTAATAGGCTTTAAGGCGCTCATCCGTTTCTTTGGTTTTAATGTCCAATAAAGTTGCTTTTAGGTCGGGCTGGCTTGCGACGAGCGCTATCAGACCACGGTAGGCACCTAGCCGCACGACGTACTGTGGGTGCGTACGCGCCAATTTCTCCAGCATCTGCACGCCTTTCTCGCGCTCGACAACGGGCATCTGCACCATGAAATTACCGAACGCTTGGAGGTAGGTGTAGAGGTCGGCCTCGGTGAGATCGGGGATGCGGCGCATAAACCACGCGTACTGCTCCATGCCCCCTCGCTGGGCGTAGTAGTTAGCGATTGCCACTACTAAGCCGGAGTTAGGCGTGTTTTCGAGGGCCGCTATCTGGGTGCGGGAATCGACGGTGGGAAGCTTGGTGAGAGCGTCGATGGCAGCACCCTCCACTACGTAGGAGCTATCGCGTAAGGCAGCTTGGTAGGTAGTTAAGTAATTTTCGTTGGGGAAGCTGGCCAGCGTAACGAGCGCCTGTGCCCGCACAGCGCTACTGGGGTCGGTGGTAGCGAGGCGTTGGATATCAGCCCGCACAGCGTTGGCGCTAGGACCGCGGTAGCCACGCAAGTGATCGAGGGCCGAGCGTCGGATGGCGTAGAAATTATCCAACAGCGCATTGCGCATGAGGCCGCTCACGGAGAAGTCGGTAGTCTTATTCTGCAGCAGATCCATCGCCTCATAGCGCTGCAAATAGTTCTGCGCGTGGTAAAACTGAAAGATGAGCTCATCCATGGTGCGCTCCTCATCAATCTGGGCCAGCAGTTGGCCCTCGCTATCGAACTTCACCATAGTGGGCTTATCGGCAGCCAAGAAGGAGAACGTCTGGTCGGCCTTGGTGATGGTGATACGGTGCTCGGTGGGTTTTTCCTTTTGCCAAACGGTAACGGAGATTGGCAGGCGATAGACGGGCTGAAATACCGTGTCTTGCACTTGCTGCACGTGGAGTAGTACCTGACCATTGCTGTAGCTATGCGAAACCTTCAGCTCAGGATGACCGCGCTTCATAAACCATTGGTCAAAAAACCACTGCAAATCTTCGCCAGTGGTTTCTTCGAAAGCCACCCGCAGCTTACTGATTTCAACGGCGGAGTACTTGTTCTGCGTCAGGTAACGATTGAGAGCCGCGAAGAAGGCATCGTCGCCGATGTATTTACGCAACATGTGCAGCACCCTGCCACCTTTCTCGTAAGAATGACGGTCGAACATATCCTCATTGTTGACATAATGGTAGCGAATGAGCGGCTCGCGCTTCGATTCGGCTTCCTCTATGTAACGCCTGAGATCTTGCTGCTGCACGAGGCCGGCGGCGTCGGCCCCGTACTTATGCTCGGCCCAGAGGTACTGCGAATAATTGGCGAAGCTCTCGTTGAGCGGCAGGTTACTCCACGCTTCACAGGTAACATAGTCACCAAACCAATGGTGAAACAGCTCGTGGACGATGATGGACTCCGAAGTTTCGTAAGGGCTATCCAGTAGCTCGCGGCGCGTAAGCTGGATACCTGCACCATGCACCGTAGCGGTCGTATTTTCCATGGCTCCGCTCACGAAGTCACGCACGGCTACCTGCGAGTATTTTTCCCAGGGATAGTCTACGCCCAGCTTCTTGGAGAAGTACTCCAGCATTTCGGGCGTATTGCCAAATACTGCCTTGGCCGTGCTCTTATACTTAGGCTCCACGTAGTAGTCCACCGTTTTGCCACGCCAGGTGTCGGCAACGACGGCGAAATTGCCCACCGCCAGCATGGAGAGGTAAGGGGCAGCGGGCAGACTTTGGCGCCAAGTATCGGTGCGGCTACCGTCGGGATTGCGGCGGGAGGTAGTGAGCACCCCGTTGGAGAGCGTTTTGAATTGCTCTTCCACGGTCAGGCTGATTTCCTGCGTCATGCGTTGGTTGGGCCGGTCGATAGTCGGAAACCAGCAGGAACTGCCTTCCGTTTCGCCCTGCGTCCAAATTTGGCGCGGTTTGTTACCTTCTTTACCGATTGGGTTGATAAAGTACAGGCCTTTAGCAGCCGTAATGGCATCGCTGCCGCCGGCGGGTAGCTCGTTGGGCCGGGCCACGTAGGTAATGCGCAATTGGTAGGGCTGGTCGCGCGAGTAGGCCTTGTCAAGGTTGATGGCTAGCTGGCGACCATCGTATTTGTACGTGAGCACCTTGCCCCCCAGCAGCTGCACCGATTTAATAATAAAACCTTTCGCATCGAGCACGGCCACCGTTTGCGGATAGAAATGCGAGCGAAGCGTGAGAATAGCCGTGCCAATTAGATACTGATGCGCGTAATCGAAGCGTACGTCGAGCTTGGTATCGGTGACGTCGGTCAGCTGAGTGGCCGCGGGCCGGTAGGGAGCAGCATCAGGCAGCCAAGATGGCACCGTAATACCACTGGAAACAGCTGGCGCACTGGGAGGTGGCTCGCTATTTTTCCGCCGCGACTCCTTGCCATGGCCGCTACCCGGCTGACCAAAGGCCGTAACACTGGCCAGAGAAATTAAAAGGAAACTACCGGAAAGCGAATATTTCATGCGAGAGTCAGACTCTGGATAAGGCCAGCAAGTTCCGCATGAAATTAAGATTTGGCTTACCTTTAACCCCGTTTCGGCCAGCAGGGCCGGCTTCTTTATGCTCCATATCAGCACTGGCCCGGCCCATAGCTGGGAGGTGGACCTCCGCGCCGCCGACTCCGTCACGCTCAACGGTCAGCCCCTTTCGTGGGACGTAGCCCCGCTGGGTGATGGCCGCTACCACGTACTGTACCAAGGCAAATCGTACAGCGCCGAGCTGGTGAGCGCCGACTACACCACCAAGGCTTTCGTCTTAAAAATCAATGGTCAGCGCGTCGAGCTCCAGGCTCGGGATCGCTTCGATCAGTTGCTCGACCGGCTGGGCCTGAGCGGTGCAGCCTCGGCGAAAGTCAACGAGTTGAAGGCACCTATGCCCGGCCTTATTATTGACATTCGGGTGCAGTCTGGCCAGGCCGTGCAGAAGGGCGACCCCCTGCTGGTGCTGGAAGCCATGAAGATGGAAAATATTTTGAAGGCCCCTGCCGACGGCACCATTGCCAGCGTCAAAGTAGCCCAGCGTGCCAACGTAACCAAGGGGCAGGTGCTCGTGCAATTTGCCTAGCTTCCCTCCTACCCGACTCCCGTTATCTTTTACTCGTGACCTACCAACGAATTCTTCTCAAGCTCAGCGGCGAAGCGCTGATGGGCCAGCAGCAGTACGGCATTGATGCCGAGCGTCTGATGCAATACGCCGCCGAAATCAAGACTGTGGCTGACCAAGGCGTGCAGGTAGCCGTGGTAATTGGCGGCGGTAATATCTTCCGCGGCGTGCAGGCCGAGCATTTCGGCCTCGACCGCGTGCAAGGCGACTACATGGGCATGCTAGCCACAGTTATCAATTCGATGGCCTTACAGAGCGCGCTAGAGAAAATGGATGTGCCTACCCGCCTACTGTCGGGCCTCACTATTCAGCGGGTGTGCGAGCCCTACATCCGCCGCCGGGCGGTGCGCCATTTGGAAAAGGGCCGCGTAGTCATTTTCGGGGCGGGCATCGGTTCGCCGTACTTTACTACCGACTCGGCCGCCTCACTGCGCGCCATCGAGATTGAAGCCGACGTAGTGCTCAAAGGCACCCGCGTCAATGGCATATACACCGCCGACCCAGAGAAAGACCCCACGGCCACGCGCTACGCCGAAATTACATTTGATGAGGTCATCTCCAAAAACCTAAACGTGATGGACATGACGGCCTTCACGCTGTGCAAGGAAAACAGCTTGCCCATCATCGTATTCGACATGAACTCGCAGGGTAATCTAGAGCGTCTCATCGCCGGCGAAAGCCTGGGTACCCTCGTAACAATGGCTCCCGGTGCTGATGCCCGGCGTACTTCTGCTGCACAGCTCGATGCCAAGCACAGCGGCTTACAGCCACTGGTTGGTAATCAACCGGAACAAGCTTAACTAAATACTGCTCAGGAGCGGTGGGCTTTGCGTGAGAAATTATCCATTTGCCTGCGGCTCCTGACTCATACTCTATAACTCATAATTTTTTCAAAAGTGGACGAGGAAATTCAATTCTACCTCAGTGACGCTGAGGAGTCGATGGGCAAGGCCGTAGCCCACGTAGGCGTAGAAATGGGCCGCATCCGGGCGGGCAAAGCTTCGCCGGCCATGCTCGATGGGCTGCGCGTAGATTACTACGGTACGCCCACGCCCGTATCACAAATTGCCAACATCGCGGCGCCCGATCCCCGCTCGCTGCATATCAAGCCCTGGGAGAAGAACATGGTTAGCGAGATAGTGAAAGCTATCAAAAACAGCGATTTGGGTCTCAACCCAGTGGCCGATGCTGATGGCGTGCGCCTCAATATTCCGGCCATGACGGAGGAGCGCCGCCGCGACCTCGTCAAGCAGGCTAAGAATGAAGTAGAAAGCGGTAAGGTGCGCGTGCGCGCCATCCGCAAAGACACCAACGAAGCCCTACGTAAGCTGCAAAAGGATGGTGCCTCGGAAGATGCCGTAAAGGATGCAGAAGCTAAGGTGCAGAAATACACTGACGCCCATATCATCGAAGTAGACAAACTCTTTGCTAAGAAGGAGTCGGAAATTATGACCATTTGAGGTCTTTGCTTTGCAATAAAAAAGCCCGGCGATAACTCGTCGGGCTTTTTTATTGCATTCGAATTCTTATAACTGAACGTTACCAGCTAGCTCTCCCTCAACCACGGGAGGCACTAGGTAGCGGATAGATTTACCTTGGCGCAGGCTTTCCCGCACGTAGGTAGCCGAGATGTCGAGCAATGGCGCTTGCATGACTTGCACCCGGGGAAAGGCGGCTAAGTCGGGCACCGGCGTGCCGGGACGCGGATATACGTAAATGTCGGTGTCGGCCAGCAGGCGTTCGGCTTGTCGCCAGCGGGGCAGGCCGGGCAGGTTATCGCCGCCCATCAGCAACACGAACTCCGTACCAGCGTGGCGGGTGCGAAGAGCGTCAAGCGTGGCAATGGTATAGCTGGGGCGCGGGAGTTCAAACTCGATAGCCTCAGCCCGCAGGCGGGGATTATCAGCAATGGCTTGCGCTACGAAATGTAGGCGCTGGGCTTCCGGCAGCAGCTCAGTGCCGGCCTTGAAGGGGTTTTGGGGCGACACGACCAGCCACACTTCTGCCAAATCGGTGCGCGTAGCGAAGTGCTCGGCCAAGATGAGATGGCCGATGTGGATGGGATTGAAGGAGCCGAAGAGCAGCCCCACGCGCCGGGAAGCCGGCATCATACCGCCTCGGGATTGTCGTCGGCCTGAATAAAGTCGCGCACCAGCTTTTCGGCGTGGGCCACGGCTTCCTCTAGATTGTCGTTGACTACTGCCACGTCGAACTTATCTTCGAAGGCCAGCTCGAACGTAGCTTTGTACACCCGCGACGAGATACTGGAGGAGGAATCGGTATTCCGCGCCGTGAGGCGCTGGGCCAAGGCTTCAATGGAGGGCGGCCGCACGAAGATGGCCAGCGCTCGGTCCTTGTAGAACTGCTTGATGCTGAGACCACCTTTCACATCTACATCAAGGATGGCGTGCTTGCCGCCGGCCCAGATGCGCTCGATTTCCGATTTAAGCGTGCCGTAAAACGCTCCCTCGTACACCTCCTCCCACTCCACAAATTCATCGTGGCGGATTTTATCTTGAAAATCCGCTACCGAAATGAAGTGGTAATCCTTACCATTGACCTCAGCGCGGCCCCGACGGTCGCGGGTACAGGCCGAGATGGAAAAGCTCAGCTCGGGGATTAACTCCATGAGCCGGTGCACGATAGTCGTTTTACCTGCGCCCGAAGGCGCCGAGAATACAATGATTTTGCCCTGCATAGGGCTACAAAGCTATGCTATTTCGGCGTGCAATCGCGCCATGATGGCGTGCGGCAGACCGGAAGGAGCGGCCTGACGACCGACTTTCTGGTTTAGAAAGTTGATAAAAAACTGCTGCTTCTTGATGTCGTCGAAGCAGGGCGAGCAATCATCGCCGTGATGAATGAGGTAGTCCTCATCTTCTTCTGTCAGGACCCGTCCATCGAGAAGCTGGTCAAGTACAATGTTCACGCGGTCGCAGTCGGGGACACTGGCCAGGGGCGAGGCAAGGGGAGCCGACAGGTTGGTTGTAGTAGCGGTAGCTTCCATGAGCGAAACGGGAACAGGGTCTTAGCCTGGGGTTAAAATGGTGGAAAAAGAATTACCGATTGTCATCTTCGGGTTCGGCGGCATCAACGGCACCCTCGGCCGCATCGTTCCCGTAGCCCATTGAAGAGGCGTATTTTTCGAGCTTATCCTTGAGGAAATTACGGGCCCGGTGCAGGCGTGAGCGCACCGTGCCGATAGGAATATCGAGCACTTTAGCCATCTCCTCGTAGGTAAATCCTTCGAGGTCGCATAGAATAATAACCGTCCGAAAATCAACGGGTAGCGAGTTCAATGCACTAGCTACCTCGTCGCCGATAAGGTCACGCGAAGACTGCTGGCGCAGGTCGGAAGAGGACGCGCCGGTGTCAGCGTCGCCTTCCACTTCATCGGGGTTATAATATCCTTCAACTTCGCTGTAATCAACTTTCGCTGGCTGCTTGCTTTTCTTTCGAAAATCGTTGATGAACGAGTTTTTCAGGATGCGGAAAAGCCAAGCCTTGGCGTTGGTGCCAGGCTCAAAATACTCAAAAAAGCGGTACGCCTTGAGGTAGGTTTCCTGCACCAAGTCGTTGGCATCGTCTTCGTCGAGCGTAAGGCGATAAGCGAAGTTGTAGAGCGGGTCGAGCACCGGCATCAGCTCGGCTTGAAAGCGCCGGTCTTTTTCCTCTTTGCTCAGCTTCACCCGTTCGGGAGAGTCACTCATAATAAGGTAGGTAGGGCAGGTAATAAAGTCGGGAGCCGGGCAAAAGTAAGACCGGCGGCCAGCGAATTAGTTTGTTTAACACGCAGATAGCGCGCTTACGGGAACTTTTTCTCGGGCCAGCCGATGCTTCGTGAACCGTACGTACGGTGGCGGGGGCCTGCTAGGTTGCCTCAAGTGGCTGCCAATGGGCCAGCCGGGCCATCACTTCCGCCGCCGCGATGGCCTTAATGCAGGTGCAGGCGGCGGGTTGGGCACGACAATCCTGGCAGTCGGGCCGGTCGAAAACCAAGTACTCGGCGTGCGTCCCCAGCGGTGCCCAGCGGCCCGGATGCATGGGCCGGATGGGCGGATACAGGCCCAGCGCGTGGCGGCCCAACGCAGCGGCGAGGTGCAGCGGGCCAGTGCTGCCAGCCACCAGCCCATCGGCGGCAGCGACGAAGGCGATGAACTCGGGCAGCTCCAGTTGGCCGGTGAGGTCGGCGGCGATGAAGGAAGCGTTTTCGCGAAGCCAGTCGGTGAGCTCCTCCCCTTCCGCCGCCGTACCGCTGATGAATACACGGTGGCCCGCCGCGTGTAGCAGCCGGGCTAATTGGCCGAAATGCGCCAAGCCCCATTCGCGGGCACTGCCCCGACTGCGTGGGTGTAGCACAACATTGAGCTGGCCTACTTGACGAGCAGCTAGCAATTGCTGAAATTCCGCCCGTAGCGGCACGGCCGCTCGCAGGCGCACCAGCGGGGCCACTTCAGCCAAGGCTAGTGGCGTATGATAGCCCAGCGGGGCCAGCAGCTGCAAATTGAGCTGCGCCTCGTGCAGGGGTGAGTGGCGACGGCTGAGGGCCACGAGCCGGTTGCAGGTAAGCCAGTGAAACAGTCGGCTGCGGGTGCCGATGCGCGCCGGAATCTTAGCCTCCCTGGCCAGGCGGGCCAGCAGCTTATTGGGGAAAACATGGACGATGGCCGCCGCTGCGTAGCTGCGCAACTGGATCAGCAGGGGAGCGGGCTGTTTTTCGTCGTACTCCAGAAACTCATCGACCCAGGGGCAGGCAGCGGCCACGGCGGCGGTGTAGCGTCGGCCAATGAGCACTACCCGGCAGCCGGGGTGCTGCTGCTTGAGCCAGCCCGCCACGGGCAGGGTGAGTACTACGTCGCCGATGGCGTCGGTTCGGGAAACGAGGAAGGTAGGCTGGCTCATGCGGTGGGCGCGTTTTGGGTACCCGTTTTGAGCTTGGCGAATTTTAGAAAAACGCCAGCAGCGGAGATGGCGGCGATACTCAGGCCAGCGAAGCCATCCAGAAAACCCAGTCGAAACACGTAGCCGTGCACGAACTTCCACAGGGGCTTACCTACTAAGTGAAAGGCCGTCACCCGCGTTTTTCCTTTCAACGCTCGCTCCTGAGCGGTGATGCTCGTGAATTTATTGAGCTGGCTGACATGCTGGGCAATGGAGTGGTACGAATAGTGCAGAGCGTCGCCGGCGAGCTGGCCGGTAGTCTGGCCCGGCTGCACCTCGTAGTGCTCGTGCAGCAGCAGGCCCTCCCAGCGGCCCAGGCGGCGGTCGTAGAGGCGCAGCTTGCGGTCGGGGTACCAGCCGCCGTGGCGCACCCAGGTGCCGCAGTAATTGGTGAGGCGGGCCAGGGCATAGGCCGCGTGCTGCCAGTTGGCTTTTACCTGCTGGATGCTTCGGCGCAGCTCGTCGGTGAGCACCTCATCGGCGTCGAGTTGTAGCACATGGTTGAAGCGGGCTTGGTCGGTGGCGAAGTTTTTTTGCTCGACGTAGCCAGCAAAGGCGTTTTGTAGCACCCGGGCGCCGTGCGCCTGGCAGATGGCTAACGTATTGTCGGTGGAGAAGGAATCGACTACTAGTATCTCCTCGGCCACGTCGCCCAACGCTTGGAGACAGCGAGCGATATTGGCCTCCTCATTGAAGGTGATAATGACGACGGAGAGCGGAACGGTGGGCATTGGGGCAAATATCCGAGGTTTTGCAGGACGCCCAGCCGGAGCGTGGGCGAAATACATCTCTCACCGGAACCAGCATTTTGCGTATGGCTAGCCAGCATTCCCCCTCCCCTCTTCTTATGTCTACTCTCCAAGGTAAAATCATGCTCGTGACCGGCGCCACGTCGGGTATCGGCGAAGTCACGGCCCGCGAGCTAGCCCGGCAAGGCGCGCACATCATCATTCTAGCCCGCAATAGCCAGAAAGCCGAGCGCACAAGGCGGGAAATTATTGCCGCGACGGGCAATCAGCAGGTAGATGTTGTGCTGGCTGACCTCTCGGTGATGCAGCAGGTGCGCGACGTAGCGGCCGAGATTCATATCAACTACCCGCGCCTCGATGTACTGGTGAACAACGCCGGCCTGATGTTCGGGGCTGAACGCGAACTTTCGGCCGACGGCTACGAAATGACGCTGGCAACTAATCACCTGGGGCCTTTTTTATTGACCGATCTATTGCTCGATCTGCTGCAAAAAAGCCAGGCGGCACGCATCGTCAACGTAGCGTCGATGGCTTACCGCTTCAGCAAGCCCACGCTCGACGACTTGCAATCGGAGCGCGAGTACAGCCCAGTGTGGGAGTACGGCAACACCAAGCTCTGGAACATCATGTTCACCCAGGAACTAGCCCAGCGCCTGCGGGCACACGGCATCACCAACGTGACCACCAACTGCCTGCACCCTGGCGCGGTAGCCACTGGCTACGGCCAGCAGACGGGCGGTTTCGTCGGGTTTGCGCTCAACCTAGCCCGGCCCTTTATGATCTCACCCGAGAAAGGTGCGCAAACCAGTCTTTTTCTGGCTACCGACCCCAGCGTGGCGAACGTGAGCGGAGGCTTTTTCAGCAAGAAAAAGCCGGAGCCGGTGAAAAGCAGCTTCAATACACCAGCTAACAACAAGCGGTTGTGGGAAATCAGTGAGCAGCTGACAAAAACAAACTTCCTAGATTAGATTGATGTTGGTACACTAATCAGGCAACAAGTGCTTTACTTTGTAGTCTGATCAGCACCGACTCAACTCACGATTTATGGAATTAGGAATCAGCTCATTTGGGGAAGTCGCCCCCGCCCACGTGGCCGGCGGTGACCGAGCAGCGGCCCAGCGTACGCAGGAACTCGTGGCCCTGGGCCGCCGCGCCGACGAGGTCGGGCTCGATGTGCTAGCCATTGGCGAGCACCACCGGGCCGACTACGTGGTATCGGCACCCGAAGTAGTATTGGGGGCCGTGGCGGCCGTTACCCAACGGCTGCGCCTTACCAGTGCCGTCACGGTACTAAGCTCGACCGATCCGGTGCGGACGTTCCAGAATTTTGCCACCCTGGACTTGCTCTCGAATGGGCGGGCCGAG
>JAAIGG010107813.1_pt1 | contig 10422 bp, 6 predicted proteins | sample 6487391 | NCBI WGS metagenome assembly JAAIGG01 (sample SAMN13974130, study PRJNA590717) | phyllosphere metagenome | biome: asymptomatic weeds; feature: pooled weeds collected from a community garden; material: weeds; isolation source: pooled asymptomatic leaves from various weed species from...
CCGACAGCGAGTGACAGCAGCGCTAATCCGACAGCCCTTGCTTTCAACGGTGGTCTCCTTCTTGCCCTGATCCGACACGGAGTAACGGTCACAGATTTAACAATAATTCCATTATGTGCAATCAAATCTAGATATTGGGACTTGGCTTGGCAAGCGTAATGCGTCAATCCTGAGCCGAGGGCTGAACTATCGAGGCCGAGGATGATGGGGTTGATCGCTACCGCCCTGATAGCACCGCCGCCCCCAGCGCAAAGCAGCCTGCTGCGCGATTGGCGGATCGAGGCGGAGGACCCAGATGCGCGCGTGACCGAGCAGGCCGGGGTGATCGACATCGACACGCGCAAGGGGCTAACCTTGTGGTCGATGACGCCGGTCGCCAGTCCCGTCACGATCCGGTTTGAAGCGATGGCGGTGGCGGAAGGCGGTGCCAATGACACGGCCAGCGACCTCAATGCTTTTTGGATGGCGACGGAGACAGGCGGGGGCGGTGGGCCGCTGCGCCCGCGCCACGGTGCGTTCGGCGCCTACGACGATTTGCGCACATATTATGTGGGGATCGGTGGCAACCGGAACACGACGACGCGCTTCCGCCGCTATGTCGGCATACCCGGCAAGCGACCGATCCTGCCCGAGCATGACAAGCGGGCGCCCGCCGACCTGCTTGTCGCCAATCGCTGGACGCGGATCGCGCTGATCGCGAACGGCCATACCGTGGCGGTGGAGCGCGACGGCGTGCGGCTGTTCACGCTGCACGATCCACAACCCTATTCGCGCGGCTATTGGGGGCTGCGTACGACCTGGAGCCACCTGCGCATCCGGTGGGTGCGCGTAATCGCTCGTTGAAGGAGAAATCCGTGGAATGGAATCGCCGCGATGCGTTGACGTTTGCGCTGCTGGGCAGCGGGGCCGCAATGGTGCCGGGCGCGCGCGTGGCGGCCGCTGCGGCACTATTCAGGCCAGCACCGATACGCTGGATCGACGGCTCGGCCCCTGCGCTACACGTCGGGCAAACATTTGGCGTCGCGTGGCCTCGCAGCGCAGTGAAGCGTGGCACGGCCCTTACGGTCACCGATCGCAACGGTGACGCCGTGCCGTCTCAGACATGGATCACCGCACATTGGCCGGATGGTTCGATCAAGTGGAGCGCGCATGCTGTTCCGGCCGACGTTGTGGCGGACAGCCTGATCGTGTCGCGTGGTCGGCCGACGGCACCCCGCGGTGCGGTGCGGGTGACGGAGGATGCCGATACGGTAACGATCACCGTCGGTGACCTGCGGTGGGAAATCGGGCGATCGGGGCCAGCGCTGGTGCGACAGGCGAGCATGGCAGGCCGTCAGGTGCTGGGTCCCGTCACATTGGCGGGCGCCGTGCGCACCGAGCCGCTTCACGGTGCCGACCAGCCATTTGAGGGTCGGATCGAGACAGTGACCGTGGAGTAGCGCGGACCGGTGCGCGCGGTGGTAAAGATCGAGGGCAGGCATGTCTCCGGCGATCGCCGCTGGCTGCCGTTCGTGGTGCGCCTCTACGCCTATGCTGGGTCGACGGGGCTGCGCATGGTGCATAGCGTGGTGTTCGACGGGCGCGCGTCACAAGACTTCATCTCCGCGCTTGGCTTGCGGGCGCATGTGCCCATGCGCGCCGAGCTGTACGATCGCCACGTCCGCTTTGCGACCGATGCGCAGATGTTCGCGGAAGCGGTGCGTCCGCTGACCGGCCTACGTCGCGATCCCGGCGCGGCGTTTCGGGCAGCGCAAGTTGCCGGACGCGCGGTGCCGCCTATCGAGGAAATGGCAAAGACGGTGCGCTCAACGCTGAACCGTATTCCGGCATGGGGCGACTTCCGGCTGGAGCAGCCAAGCGCCAACGGCTGGACGATCGCCAAGCGCACCGCGCCCGGCCAGGGCTGGATCGACGCCGATCAGGGGCATCGCGCTCCGGGGCTGGCCTATGTCGGATCACCGCAGGGGGGAGCGGCGATCGGCGTGCGGTATTTCTGGCAACGGCATCCCGCCGCGCTGCACGTCGATGGTGCGACCGGCGACGACGCGGTGTTGACTGCATGGCTCTGGTCGCCCGGCGCTGCGGCGATGGACCTGCGCCCCTATCACGACACGATGGGAATGGAGAGCTTCGATGCACAGAATGAAGGACTGTCGGTTACCTACGAGGATTACGAACCCGGATGGGATGACGCTTCCGGGATCGCGCGCACCAGCGAACTGATGCTATGGGCGTTCGCTGAAACGCCCGGCAGCGACATGCTACGCCGGCTCGTCACGACGCAGGCCGAGCCGCCACAGCTGATGGCGGAACCTGCGCACCTTCACGCCGCCGGAGTATTCGGCGACTGGGGGCTATGCGATCGGTCGACACCCAACCGCGCCGCGATCGAAGATCAACTCGCCAACCTCATCGATTTCTATGCCGGGGAGGTCGACCGGCGCGCGTGGTACGGGTTCTGGAACCATGGCGACGTCATGCACAGCTACGACTCCGACCGGCATCGCTGGCGATACGATATCGGCGGCTTCGCATGGGATAACAGCGAACTCTCGCCCGACCTGTGGCTTTGGTACCAGGTGCTGCGGACCGGTGATGCCAGAACGTGGCGGCTGGCCGAGGCGATGACCCGGCATACCGGCGAGGTCGACGTGTACCACACCGGGCGCTTCAAGGGCCTGGGGACTCGTCACGGCGTGCAGCATTGGAGTGACAGCTCGAAACAACCGCGCGTCAGCAACGCCGCGTATCGACGTCCGTTCTACTATCTGACCGCGGATGAGCGCGTGGGCGATCTGCTGCGCGATCTGCTCACCTCCGACCAAACGCTGACTACGGTCGAGATTGGGCGCAAAGTCCCGGGCAAGGCGAAAACGCCCCTACCTGCGGGAACGATCGAGATGACCTTCGGCACCACCTGGTGCCCGCTGGCGGCGGCGTGGCTCACCGAATGGGAACGCAGCGGCGACACGCACTGGCGCGACCGGCTGATCGCAGGGCTGGATAGTATCGGGCGACTGCCCAAGGGATGGATGACCGGTAGCGCGCCGTTTGATCTGACATCCGGGCGGTTTGTCGACCAAGGGCGGGGCGTGTCGATCAGCCACCTGAACGCGGTGTTCGGCGCGGTGGAGATAAGCTCGGAGTTGATCGGATTGCTGGACGTACCCCGCTATCGCACGGCGTGGCTGACGTATTGCCGGTGGTATAACGCGTCGGAGGCTGACTATATCGCGCGCTTTGGCGCGCCGTTCGGAGCGCGCAACCTGCGCGAGGGGCATTCGCGTCTGACCGCTTATGCTGCGTTCCACGAGAAGGATGACGCGCTTGCCACGCGCGCGGCGGTGGAATTCCTGTCGGGTGACGCCGGTCTGGGCACATGGCCGCGCGATCCGCGGCACGTGGTCGATGGAGTGCTGGAATGGCCCGGCGTGTCGACCAACGCCGCGGCACAATGGGGCCTGGCTGCCATCCAGAATCTGGCACTGGTGCCTGGCGCATTGGATCGTGAAACCATTGTCGCCCCAGGTGCATCCGGACGGCCGCGCCTGCGCGATGCCGGCCGTGATTAAGCGGTGCGGCATTGTCGCCGGGGGGAGGGGCTCTTGGATGCGAGTTGCACGATCCCGTTATGCTGGAAGGTGCCTTGCGCCTGATGACGATGGGCATGCCACCGAACGCTCCGCAGCCGGGAAGGGCGATGCGGCGATGTGATGGTGACGCTTGGCTGCTTTCGACATCCCGGCGATAACTACCAGCTTCGGGAAAATCCCGGCCGTTCCGGTGACGCGACGTAAAGAGACAAGGGGGCGCGCGATCGCGTCAAACCAGGCGGCGTTCATGCAATGGTGGCGATAGCAGCCACGGCAACCACGCGAATGTGCGGACTGCAGCAGTCTGCCTGAAACCGCCAAGTGGGATAGGGTCAATCCGCAAAACAGCTTGTCGACGTACTCGACCTGATCGAACGGGGCCACCCGATCAACGACTGGACAAGCTGCCGATTGGGCCTGAAAAACTTTCGGCGCGGAGGGCTCCAGCTGCCCTAATTTGCTTGCGGACTTCAGGCGTCGGACGCATGTTCTTCACTGAACACAAAGGTACTAATTGTGCTACGTCCGCTTCTTGCGCTGGCTCTACTCGGTGTCGGAGCTTCTCGCCCTTCCGCCCCGCCCCAATATTGGCCAGTCCAGCGCTATATTGAATGGCAGCCGGAATGGGAAAGCCGAATTATCAACGCGGCAGGGTTGACTGCACGAATCGAAGTCGAACGATGTGGAAAAGATCGTCCGGCGTCAGAAGAATGTTTCGAAGGTGGTCGGTATCTGGTGGCGACAGTCCGGGCACCGGGGATGAAGCCGGTTACGATGCGGGGTGAGCCCGGCGTTACCGCTTTTGTTGGTATCGGGAAGCTTACTCCGGATGCGACGCATCCTTCGCTGATCTTGATTTCAGAAAATGGGGGGAGTGCCGGCTGCGTTGAGATCGATTTGGCCGTGCCGCAGATGACCGGATATGAACGCGTGAGGCTCAGCGCCGGCGAAGATGACGATGGTACCCAGTGTAGGGTTGATCCGTCCCGTCTGGCATGGCCCCGGGATATGACCGGGCATGGTCGCCCTGAGTTCCAGTTGCTCGATACGAGATTCCAGTGCCGGTTGACCAGTTGTGCTGGTAGTTGGTACCCTCCTCGGATAGTTGCTCTCGACGGACGGAAGGGCGTCGACGTTTCCTCAGATCCGGCTCTTACGCCCCTTTATCTCATAGACATGGTCAAAGCACGGCATGCCTGCGAAAATGCCAAGGAGGAGGCGCAGGGTGCGTGTGCAGGATATGCGGCGGATGCTGCTCGCGTGGGGCAACTGCCGCAAGCCTGGCGTGTCATTCACGTCCAAGTGCAGCGCGGGTGCCGAGTGCCATTCTCCGATGTCTGCCCAGACATCAATCTCGTCCCGACGAGTTTTCCGGCAGAGCTAGCATCTCTGCTGCCGGCAGCCGGATAGTACCTTCATCGCTGCTGACAATGACTGGGAGCGAACCGCGACCCGGTGTCTAGCTACGTCGCCCGCTGTCGGGCTCCGACCCCAGCACCGTCATCGTGTCCCTGCCGCTACGATGGTGCGTGAAACTTGCGGCGCTGCTGTGGCGTGAACGTACCTACGAACCGGGCAACCCAACGGCCTGGCGAGATCTGCCAATGCAATCCGCACCGCCTGGATCATGTCTTCAGGAGGTGAGCGACCGATGGTCTGAGGGTCCACCAGCGTTCTGGAGGCCCATGTTGTAGGGTTCGCCAGCGCGATCCAGCGCGCGACCGGTCAGGGCGGGGGAGGCGATCCGCTTTCGCGAAACCCAAGTTTTTGGGCCACTCTTCACCGCCCAAGCGGCCAGATCCGCTGTCATGCCCGACAGCGATCCGGCCGCTCATCAACGCAAATATGTGACTTATCTAGGCGATCATCACCGTCCGGGCCGGCCGAAGGCGATGCGGCCACCGGTCAGCAGTCGCCAGCCGCCGTAGGACAAGGCGGTCACGCGCGGCCTTCCGTCCGCGAAAGTCTCATATTTGCCGAACGAATTGCTCTGCGTCTGTTTGGTAAGGTTGCGTCCCTCGACATACACCTGCACCTGCTGCGTTATGTTGTAGCTCGCTTTGAAGTCCAGAAATTGCGTCTCGTCCTTGAACAACGGCGCGCCGGGATTGTATCCCGGTCCGACCAGACGGACATTGGTGTAGTTGAGGCCTGGATAGTTGATATCGGTTGAATTGCCGCCGCACGGCGTGATGCAGTTGAACACCTCCGTACGACGCTGGTATGCGAGGCGCAGACTCAGTCGACCGTCGTCATACCATAGCGAGCTGTTGAGATAATAGCGCGACTGTCCTGGGGGCGCCATGACGTCGCCAGTCGATGGATCGAGGGTGCCAACCGACGCCTTGGACATGAGGAACGAGATATTGGCATCCATCCCGGTGTATCTCAGATACCATGGCAGGAAGGTGAAGGCGGTCTTGCCGGAGAATTCCCAGATGTTCCGTTTGTAACCTGGAGCGTTGTCAAAGGTCGGATAGTTAAAGGTCAATTCGGAAAGCGTCTTTCCAGTGACCGGATCAACCGTGTCGCTGCCCGCGAACGGTTGACCCGTACGGGTGACGTTCATCGCCCCGCCCAGCTTTACGTCCAGCTTGCCAAAGGTGGCCGACAGTACCGTGTCGCGGTTCGGATACCATTCCAGCGCGAGATTGTAGTTCCACGCGGTATAGGGGCGCAGGGCGGGATTGCCAACGCGACCCGGGCAGCTGAACGGATCTTCACCGTCTCCGGCAAGGTCGAGCGTCACGCGCTCGTCGACGACGCAGGAGCCGGCCGCCAGCAGGTTGCTGGGAGCGGGCCTTGCCACCGTCTTGCCGGCATAAGCACGAAGGACCAGCGACCGATTGAACCCCCACAGATTGAAGTTGAACGTCGGAAGCCAATCCCACGAAGTCGCCTCGGCCGTCGTGTTCTGCTGAAAGGTTTGCGACACCGTTCCGCCAACGGCGTTCGGGTTGAGCGGATCGAAGGCGGCCGTGGTCTTGATCGTGGTCAAAGACAGCAGCCCCGAACCCTTCACGCGCGCATAGATGCCGCGCAAGCCGATATTGCCGTCCGTCACGATACCGAACGGCAGGTCCTGCGAATAATCGAACATGCCGTACAGGTTGATGATTGTCTCGTCCGTACGCGTTACCGGCTGGTCGTACATCTTGCCGTCGCTGCCCATGCACTGTTTCAGGCAGTCGAAATTCATGAATTGCGAGGCACCCAGCCCGGAGAACAGCTCATCGGTACGGATGCCTGGCCATGCCGGCGGCAGGTTGCCGCGATTGGGGACGCCGTTGAAATAAACGGAGTCAGGCTGTTCCAGCGTCTTGGCGAACAGGTCGCGCAACTGGTCCGGAGTTAGGGTGTCAACGCCTGACCGTATCGCCGCCGGGTTTCGGGAGGGAACGAAGCCATAATTGCAAGACAGTCCGCCGGCCGCAGCCGAACCTGCCGTCGGCTGGCAAGCGCGAAGCGTTCCCCTGACGTTGGCCGTCGGCACGATGACTGCGGGAACGTAGCCCGGCTGGCCGTAGGTCCCGATTGCAGCAACCGGCGTGTAGCCACCGCCGCCCCAGAAGTTGATCTTGTTGTTGCGATACATCGCACCGTATTTGACGCGCGTGATGAACGCCATGAAATCTTCCGTGCGATAGGTCAGGTCGAGCTTGGCAATGCGCTCAGACGATTCGGACGTGGTCGGACTGAACGACACGCCGAAGCTCGGTGTGGTCTGCGGCAGCTGGCCAACCGTATAGGCGGGCGACGCGACCGTGGTGGGAGATGCCGCAACTGCGGCCTGCCCAAGGCAGGTCGGCGCAGTGCCGGTGCCGATACAGGGTGGCGAGGACAGCTGCACGAAATTGTTGGGGTTGCTCTCGTCATATCCAGCTGGCAGCTGGATATCCCATAGGCCGTTGGGTTGCAGCGCGAGCGTTGCGTTGCCGTAGGAATAGGACCGCGACGTACGCTTGTCGACGCGGCTGCTGGTCGCCGTAGTCATGCCGGCCATGAAGTCGATATCGACCTGCTCACCTCGGAACTCGGTGCCGCCTTGAAAATAGTTCGTTTTTACATCGATCGTGTTCTCGATCTGGTCGACGTTGACCGAATTGTTGGTCAGCGTCATCTTGGTGACGTTATGTTGATCGTCAACGACGATGCTGCCGGGCACGACGTTGAGGACGTTGCCATAGGTCGCGTTGCCGCCGACCGCGTTCAGACCATATTGCGGATCGTACAGATAGTAGCCCGTCGGCGCGGTCGGCGAGACGGTACGGTATCGCTGCGCCCCGGTGGTCGTGTCGACATAGGTTCCCAGTGCGTTCTGCGTCAGCAGCGACACCGGGTTATGGGTGCGGAACTGGTCGTGGACCTTGCGATTGGCGATCGACGCTTTCCCGAAAACGATCAATCGGTCGTTGACCTTGAAATCGAGCCGCCCGTCGAAAGAATAGCGCTTATCTCGCTGCGTCTGCATCAGATTACGGATCAGCGATGGCGTGTAGTCGTTCCACTGGTTCAAGCAGCTCTGTTGCTCTAGGACGCGCTGGGATCGCTGCGCCGTCGTGCCGGCGGTGAGAACGGGAAAGGTGGAAAGGCACTGCGCCTTGTTCTGCGCCGCCGCAGCCTTGGTCAACAGCGTGCGGGGCGTTTCCACGCTATTGGCAAACGGGGTGTCCGCAGTATCGCCCGATAGCGTGTCGAGATTGTAGGAGAAGGTCTTGTCGGGCGACTGATCGAAATCGTACAGGCGCGAATAGTTACGGTTGCCACTCGTCGTCGTCTGATAAGTGTGGCCATTATTCTGAATGTCAGCGTAGTTCCCGCTGAGGATAACGCCCACGCGGTCGTTGAAGAACTTGTGCGATGCGACGCTGTTGAAATCCGGAGTCCAAACGCGTCCTAGGGAGTTACGCTGCACACCGCTGCGCAGTGAGAAATACGGCTTTTGGAAATCAAGGCCGGAACGCGTCTTGATCTGTACCGAACCGCCCAGCGATCCTTCGGTCATGTCGGCCGTGGCGCCCTTCACGACATCGACGCTCTTGATGAGTTCGGCGGAAAGCTCGCGCATGTCCGCGCCGCGCGACGCGCCCAAGCCGCTCGTGTTTTGCACGCCGATGCCGTCCAGCTCGACGCGGGTCAGGTCGGCACCGTTGCCGCGGATGGCGATGCTGTCGCCTTCGCCGAACTCGTTGCGGTTCAGTGCCACGCCCGGCAGACGAGAGATCGCTTCGTTGACGTTGCGGTCCGGAAAGGAGCCGATGTCGTCGGCGACCAGAGAGTCGGTGGCTGTCTTTGCGTTCTTCTTGCGCCGGTTGGCGGATTCCTGCGCTGCGCGGGAGCCGGTGACGACGATTTCCTTGTCGAGCGTGTCGGCCTTGTCGTTCTCGGAAACCGGCCCGTCCTGACTGGATTTGGTGGCTGAAGTCTGCGCATCGACCTCGCATGGCACCGTGGTGCCCAGCGCAAGTGCGAGCGCGAACAACGACGCCCCGCCAAGCGGGTGCCTATAAGTCCCTTGGATCACGTAAATCCTCCCCCTTTTGGAAATTCACAGCGAATGCAAATGGCTATGTTGTTGATATGCGCCGTTATTTACCCCGACCTTTAAGGGCGTGAGCACTTGTTATTGCGTCTCGTCACCTCGTCGCCGAACCGCTGATCCCATATTGTCGATCAATGTTCCGCATTATATATATGCAACACAAGCAAGTCCAGTGACGTTCCTGTTTGTTAGACAAGACCATTATTCGTCATGGTTTGGCCTTAAGCACATGATAAATCGACTATTTTGGAGTCTTCTTTGGGCTTGTGTCGATTATGCAGTGTGGAAATTTCATCATCCCGCGATAGTCAATTCCGTTTTACTGTTGTTTTTACAACACTTGGCTTGCCTTGGAGAAACGGGCTCCTTTAACCTACCTAAAGGCTGTTACGGAGTTGCGAGAGTGGGGGATCCGTCCGTTGCTGGATGCGCATTTACGGCAAGCATGGTGGTGCTGAGAGAGATGGTTACGAGCGCATGATCCTCGTTGCCTCCCCCGGAGCGCCTGCGCTGTAGAGATCACGGCGGCTGACGGGCCCAAGTATTGATATCGTGAGGGGGCACTAGGATCGATCTGGCGCATCGACGCTGTTTGATGTCCGCGCGGCCCCGAGGTCGCCGTCACGCGGATCACGTCCAGCACCCTGCTGCACCAGCGCAAGCCCTTGCATGCCCTAGCGCATGTAGGTGCGGCCTATCGCGATCCGCACCCGCGTGCCCGAAGGGGGCATCGCATAGCCTTCAGCGCTGCAGCCGCCAACGCCGGTGACGTCACTGTGGAAATCTCCGCTGTCCGCCATCGACCAGATCGAAGAGGAAAGGGGGGACTCGGGCATTTCTGCAGGCGGCTCATCTAATAGCAACGCCGGCATGAACGCCGATTCTGCCTGACGCCGCGCCGCACGCCGCAAGCGGTAAATAAGGCTGCGCACGACGTCATGGCCAACCGCTACGTCGCAGACCTCGGCATCCGAGACGTTCCGGCCCCGCCACTATAATCATCTGCACCATGGTCGGTGCGGACGTCCTTTCGTGCGGCTGTAAGGATCTTCTCCATCCTCGCGCCGCCCGCAGCAATGCAGAACCGGGATATGTTAACCGCTTGACTTCGCCCGTATACAGCTTCCGCGCCGTCTTCGTTGTCGTAATCCCTCACATCGGGAAAGCTTAGCTGCTTGTCCAGCAGATCAGCACCACCTCACAGTCGCTTGCAGCAGCTTCTATCAAGAGCGGCTGTCATCTAAATAGAAAGCCGGGCGGAATCCGTTATCGTGACCTGTGCAACGG
>JAAIGG010196432.1_pt1 | contig 10422 bp, 8 predicted proteins | sample 6487391 | NCBI WGS metagenome assembly JAAIGG01 (sample SAMN13974130, study PRJNA590717) | phyllosphere metagenome | biome: asymptomatic weeds; feature: pooled weeds collected from a community garden; material: weeds; isolation source: pooled asymptomatic leaves from various weed species from...
CCAGTCGGCGCTCGACGGCGACAAGGATTCGGTCATCACCGGATATCGCGACCATGGTCACATGCTCGCCTATGGCATCGATCCCAAGGTCATCATGGCCGAGCTGACGGGGCGTGCCGCCGGCATCTCCAAGGGCAAGGGCGGGTCGATGCACATGTTCTCGACCGAGCATAAGTTTTACGGCGGCCACGGCATCGTGGGCGCGCAGGTATCGCTGGGCACCGGCCTGGCGTTCGGGCACAAGTACAGCAATGACGGCGGCGTCTGCCTCGCCTATTTCGGCGATGGTGCTGCCAATCAGGGCCAGGTGTACGAGAGCTTCAACATGGCCGAGCTGTGGAAGCTCCCGATCATTTTCGTGATCGAGAACAACCAGTATGCCATGGGCACCGCGGTCAACCGCGCCTCGTCCGAGGATCAACTCTATCGCCGTGGCGAGAGCTTCCGCATCCCCGGCATCCAGGTCGACGGCATGGACGTGCTGGCGTGTCGCGGTGCGGCCGAAGAGGCGCTGGCCTGGGTCCGCGCGGGCAAGGGTCCGGTCATCCTGGAGATGAAGACCTATCGTTATCGCGGTCACTCCATGTCCGACCCCGCCAAGTATCGCAGCCGCGAGGAAGTGCAGGGCGTGCGCGACAAGTCCGATCCGATCGATCACGTGAAGCGTCTGCTCGAAGAGCAGGGCGTCACCGAGGCCGATCTGAAGGCCCTGGAGCAGGATATCCGCAAGCAGGTCAACGAAGCGGCGGACTTCGCCGAGCAGACCCCCGAGCCCGATGTGGCTGAACTCTACACTGAAGTGCTGGTGGAGCGTTACTGAGATGGCGATCGAGATCAAGATGCCGGCCCTGTCCCCGACGATGGAAGAGGGCACGCTCGCCAAGTGGCTGGTGAAGGAAGGGGATACGGTCAAGTCCGGCGACATCATGGCCGAGATCGAGACCGACAAGGCGACGATGGAATTCGAAGCCGTGGATGAAGGCGTGATCGCCAAGATCCTGGTCGCCGAGGGCACCGACAATGTGAAGGTGGGCACCGCCATCGCGCTGCTGGCCGAAGAGGGCGAGGACGTTGCGTCCGCCGCCGCTTCGGGCAGCCGTTCGGGAGATGCGGCCAATGCCGCGCCGAAGAACGAGGCGACCGATCACAACGCGCCGCCGATGCCGGAGGGTGCGGCTGCTGCCGAGCAGGAGAGCGGCACCCAGAAGCTGGTCGCCGCCGCCGAGCAGGAAGCGCCCGCCTCGCCGGAGATCCCGGAAGGCACCGAGATGGTGAAGCTCACCGTCCGCGAAGCACTGCGCGACGCGATGGCCGAGGAAATGCGCGCCGACGACCGCGTCTTCGTGATGGGCGAGGAAGTCGCCCAGTATCAGGGCGCGTACAAGGTGACGCAAGGGCTGCTGGACGAGTTCGGTGACCGCCGCGTGATCGACACGCCGATCACCGAATATGGCTTTGCCGGTGTCGGCACCGGTGCCGCCATGGGTGGCCTGAAGCCGATCATCGAGTTCATGACGTTCAACTTCGCCATGCAGGCGATCGACCACATCATCAACTCGGCCGCCAAGACCAACTATATGTCCGGCGGCCAGATGCGCTGCCCGATCGTGTTCCGTGGTCCCAACGGTGCCGCCAGCCGCGTCGGTGCGCAGCACTCGCAGAACTACGGCCCCTGGTACGCGAGCGTGCCCGGCCTGATCGTGATCGCGCCCTATGACGCGGCTGATGCCAAGGGCCTGTTGAAGGCCGCGATCCGCTCGGAAGACCCGGTCGTCTTCCTCGAAAACGAACTGATGTACGGTCGTTCGTTCGACGTGCCCAAGCTCGACGATTTCGTCCTGCCGATCGGCAAGGCGCGGATCATGCGCGAGGGCAAGGACGTGACTTTGGTGTCCTACTCGATCGGCGTGGGCGTCGCGCTCGAAGCAGCTGAGAAGCTGGCCGCCGAGGGCATCGACGCGGAGGTCATCGACCTGCGCACGCTGCGTCCGCTCGACACCAAGACGGTGCTCAAGTCGCTCGCCAAGACCAACCGCCTGGTCGTGGTCGAGGAAGGCTGGCCGACCTGCTCGATCGCGTCGGAAATCACCGCCGTGGTGATGGAAGAAGGCTTCGACGACCTCGACGCGCCGGTGCTGCGCGTGACCAACGAGGACGTGCCGCTGCCTTATGCCGCCAACCTCGAAAAGCTGGCGCTGGTCGACGCGAACAAGGTCGTCGCGGCGGTCAAGAAGGTCACCTATCGCGGCTGAACTGCGGGATCACCTGTGTTTTGAATAGGGCCTTCCGGGAAACCGGGAGGCCCTTTTTCATGTACGCCATCCGTGCGAAGGGCAGGGGATGACCGACGCGCCCCGCTCCGACATGCCCCATCCCGCCATCGAGGCGGTCATGCGCGAACAGGCGCTGGCGGTCGGCTATGCCCCTGCATCGACGCGGGAAGGGTTCGCGGCGTTGCTCGACCTGGACCATCAACTCGCCTCGATCCTGCAAAGCACGACCGAACCGATGATCGGCCAGATGCGCCTGACCTGGTGGTATGAGGCGCTGGAGAAGCTCGACCGTGAGCTGGCGCCTGCCCATCCGGTGTTGCAGCGGCTGGCGGTGTCGGTGCTCCCTGCTGGCGTGAAGGGCACGGAACTCGCCCCGATGATCGAGGGGTGGGAAGCGCTGCTCGACGATGGCGAGCCGCTGGACGACGAACGCATCGCCCGCCATGCCGAGGCGCGGGGTGGGGTGTTGTTCGCTAGTATCGGGCGGTTGCAAGGCGCGGCGGAGATGGATGCAATAGGCATGGCTTGGGCGAAAGCCGATCTGGCGGCGCACCTCTCCGACAAAGCGGTGGCGGAGTTAGCCGGTAGAATGGCGAGCGCCGAACTGGATGCGCTTTTGGCTGGAAAATCTGCCAAGGCGACTCGTGGGTTGACCGGCTTGGCAGTGCTGGCGCGAGAAGGTCTTCGCCATCCGGATCGGTTGCCGGGACATCCGCTGCGGACGGCGCGATTGGCGTGGCATGGGCTAACGGGCCGCTAGTCTCCCCCGTTTAGACCGGCCTGACCGTCGAACTCCATCTTCGCAATGAGACACACCCCGGCCTTCGCCGGGGTGTGTTGAGGGAAAGGCAGTCAGGTGAGCGCGCGCAATACCTTGTCGACCGTGCCTGATCTCGGTTAGCGATATGCCTGTCTAACGGGGGAGACGGGAGCGATGTGGCGCTATCTGGCGGGTGGCTTGGGCACGCTTGTGCTGGTTGGGGCAGGGCTGTTCCTGTGGGGGAGCCGGCCCGACTCGCCATCCCCGCTCCCCGCGGCCAGTGCCGCGTCCGGCCCTTCGGCCCAGGCCGCCGAGGACGACGCACCCCTTCCCGAAGCCTCCGCCAAGACCCGCGAGCAGAGGCGCTTCGACCGGTACGATAAAGACCGCAACGGCGCGATCACGCGCGAAGAATATCTCGCCTCGCGCCGCAAGGCCTACGCCAAGCTGGACCGTGACGGTGACGGCAAGCTCAGCTTCGACGAATGGGCGATCAAGGCCACGACCAAATTCGCCACCGCCGACCGCGACAAGTCGGGGACGATGAACGCGGCCGAGTTCGCCACCACCGCCGTCAAGCGTCGATCGGCTCGGCGGGACTGTCCTCCGGCGCAAAAGGCACAGGCTGAGGCACCGGAGGCGGCCCCGGCGGAAGAGAGTTGAGCCAGCCGGGCAGGGCTTCCCGCGCGCGGTCGGTGTACATCCTCTTGCGGTCGGCCTTCTTGGTCCGGCCGGGTATGGGCGGGAAAAGGCCGAAATTGACGTTCATCGGCTGATAGGTCTCGGCCTCGGCCAGCCCGGTGATATGGCCGAGCAGCGCGCCGAGCGCCGTCTCGACCGGCGGTGGGGCGATGGTCCGGCCGGTCAACTCGGCGGCGGCGAAACGCCCGGCGAGCAGGCCGATGGCGGCGCTCTCGATATAGCCCTCGCACCCCGTGATCTGCCCCGCGAAGCGCAGGTTCGGTCGCGACTTCAGCCGCAGCGTCGCGTCGAGCAGTTCCGGCGAGCGGATGAAGGTGTTGCGGTGCAGCCCGCCCAGCCGCGCGAACTCGGCCTTCTCCAGACCCGGAATGGTGCGGAAGATGCGGATCTGCTCGGCATATTTCAGCTTGGTCTGGAAACCGACGATGTTCCACAGTGTCCCCGCCGCATTGTCCTGTCGCAACTGGACGACCGCATAGGGCCAGCGCCCGGTGCGCGGATCGTCGAGGCCGACGCCTTTCATCGGCCCGAAGCGCAGCGTGTCGACCCCGCGCTCGGCCATCACCTCGACCGGCATGCAGCCGTCGAAATAGGGGGTGTTCTTCTCCCACTCTCGGAACTCGGTCTTCTCGCCGTCGAGCAGCGCCTGGTGGAAGGCCAGATACTGGTCCTTGTCCATCGGGCAGTTGATGTAATCCTTGCCCGTCCCCTTGTTCCAGCGGCTCTGGAACCAGGCGACGTCCATGTCGATCGACTCGCGGTGGACGATCGGGGCGATCGCGTCGAAAAAGGCCAGCGCCTCCGCGCCGGTCGCCTCGCCGATGCCGCCCGCCAGCGACGGCGCGGTCAGCGGGCCGGTGGCGATGATCGCCGGACCCTCGGGCAACGTATCGATCCGCTCGCGCATGATGGTGATGTTGGGATGCGCCTCAAGTGCCGCCGTCACGCCGCCAGAAAAGCCGTCCCGGTCCACCGCCAGCGCCGAACCGGCGGGCACGGCATGGACATCGCCCTTGGCCATGATGATCGAGCCGAGCGCGCGCATCTCCTGGTGCAGCAGCCCGACCGCGTTGGAGGTCGCATCGTCCGAGCGGAAGGAGTTGGAGCAGACCAGCTCCGCCAGGTCGCTGCCATGATGGGCGGGCGTCGTATCCGCGCCGCCGCGCATTTCCGACAGGCGCACCTTCAGCCCCGCCTCGGCCAACTGCCATGCTGCTTCCGATCCGGCTAGACCGCCGCCGATCACATGAATGTCATAGGTCATCGGACGGCCTTAGACCCGGAAGGCACCGGGTGGAAGGACTTGGCGCCATCCATGCGGCTCCCCACTTAGTCGTCATGACCACCATCTTCACCATCGGATATGAGGGCGCGACCGTCGACGGGTTTCTCGCGACGCTGAAGCAGGCGGGCGTCGAGCGGTTGATCGACGTCCGCGCACTGCCGCTGTCCCGGCGCCCCGGCTTCTCCAAATCTCCCCTGGCGGCGGCCTTGAAGGAGGTGGGGATCGATTATGTCCACCTAAAGGATCTGGGCACGCCCAAGCGCGGTCGCGATGCCGCCAAGAAGGGTGATGTGGGCACGCTGCGCGAGGTGTACGACGACCAGCTTGGGCTGCCCGAGGCACAGGTTGCCGCCGCGCGGATGCTGGACCTGTCTCGCGACAAGCCGAGCGCCTTGCTCTGTTTCGAGCGCGATCCGTGTCATTGCCACCGGACCCTGTTGCTGGAGGCGGTGGGTGAAGGCGTCGAGGTGGTCGACCTTTACGTCTGAGAATCAGGCGTTGACGGTCTTGACGAAGGCGGCGGTACGGTCGCGCAGGTCGGCGACCGTCCGGTCCAGCGTCCGGGACAGGGTGAGCAGCGCCCCCGCGTCCTTGTCGATCCGCGTCGCTTCCTGCTGGATCTGACGGACCTGCTGCCCGATCGCGCGGGCGGCTCCGGCGGACTGGTCGACATTGGCGGCGATCGCCCCGGTCGCCAGACCCTGGGCCGCCACGGCGGTGTCGATCGAATGGGAAATGTCGCCGATCGCGTCGACCGCGCTATCCAGATGGCTCTGCTCCGCGACCAGCGCGTGGAGGTCGGCCTTGACCAGGGCGACGTTGCGGGTCGCGTCCTGCGCCGCTTCGCGGGTCTGCCGGGCGAGCGTCTTGACCTCATGCGCGACGACGGCGAAGCCCCGCCCGGTTTCGCCAGCCCGAGCCGCTTCGATCGAAGCGTTCAGCGCGAGCAGATTGGTGCGCGTCGCGACCCCGTCGATCAGGGCGAGCAGCGTGTCGATCGTAGTGGCGTTGTTCGCCAGGGCCTGGGCGTGGCGGCCCGTGCTCAGGATGCGGTCGCGGACCTCCTCTCGAATGCCCCGCGCCTGATCCATGTCGCGGGTAATGGCGGCGAACGCCTTCGCCAGGCCGTGTCCCTGCGCGGCGATGTCGCCGAGCGCGCTGCCCGCCTCGCCGACCGCCTGGGTCATACGGTCCGCGCCTTGATGGGTTTCGACCGCATAGCGGACGAGGCTGTCCGCCATTCGTCCCATATCGCGGGTGGCGTCGAGCAGCTTGTCGGCAAAGATGCCGATATCGGCCATGAAGATCCGCGCGGCTTCGTCGATCCGGCGGGCCCGCGCCATCCGCTCTTTGGCCAGCGCGATCTGAACATCGGCGGCCTGCCGGGCAAGCGTCGCAGCGTCGAGCGTCCCGGCGAAAATGCCCTTGCGGGTCAGGATCAGCATGTCCGGCGCCCCCCAATCGGCATGCAGGTTCAGCTTGTCGGCAAGCGACGCATCCACCTCGCACATGGGATGGGCCCGGACATAGGCGTTCAGGGTCGCGCCGAAGTCGGGGTTCTGCAACAGCGCATGGCCGAAGGGGTTGAACAGCAGGCCCCGCAGATCGCGCTCTCGAATCGCGCCGACCGGGCGCTGTTCGTCGTCTAGGACGGGGAGCAGGCGCATATCGGGATATTGTCGAAACAGGCCGATCGCATCGGTCAGCGAGGCATCAGCACCGATCACCGGGGCATCGGCGGCTTTTGGCCAGGCGGAGAAGACAGGCGGCTTCATCGCCGCCTTTCCTAGGCTTAACGGGTAAATGCGGCGTTAGGAATTGATGACGTTTCGATGACGAAACGTCGTTTCCGATCCGTTCAGCCGGTGATCGGCAGCCGCACCGTCCCGTCGTCGTCGCGCCTCAGCGGGCCATAGGCGATGACCGCCGACAGCGGCAGCGGCGCATAGAGATGCGGGAAGAGCTGACCGCCCCGGCTCTCTTCCCACTTCACCGCTTCGCCCATCGCCTCCAGGTCGACCGCTGCGATATGCAGGTCGGTCTGCCCGGCGAAATGCTTGTCCACCGTCTCGGTCAGCTGGGCGGCGGTGGAGAGGTGGATATAGCCATCGGCGATATCCACCGGCGCGCCCGTAAAGACGCCCTCGTGCTCCAGCGCCGCCATCTGGTCGGCGGTCAGCACCTTATAGGCAGTAGCGGGATGGCTCACTCGCCATCCTCCGGCCCGGCGGCCAGGTTCTCGCCGACGACCGCATCCGGTTCGGGCGCGATCTCTGGGGCGCCGTCCGCCAGGTTCATCTCGGCATCCTCCTCGGTCTCCTCGATCCGCGCAGCCGAGACGACATGCTCGCCCGGCGCGACGTTGAAGAGCCGCAGACCCGCCGATCCGCGCCCGATGACACGCAGGCTCGCCAGCGACATACGGATCAGCTTCGCTTGGTCGGTGACGAGCATCAGCTGATGCCCCTTGGCCGCCGGGAAGCTGGCGACGACATCGCCGTTGCGGGCGATATTGTCGATATTGGTGATGCCCTGACCACCACGGCCCGTGCGGCGATATTCATAGGCCGAGGACAGCTTGCCATAGCCATTGGCGCAGACGGTCAGGATGAACTGCTCGCAATTGCGCAGTTCCTCGTACCGTTCGACCGACAGCTCGGGCTCGCCTTCCTTCTCGCCCTTCCAGGGGGCGAAGCGCAAGTATGCCTCGCGCTCCTCCTGCGTGGTGCCGACGCGGTGCAGGACCGAGAGCGAGATGACCTCGTCCCCGTCCTTCAGCGTGATGCCGCGCACGCCCGTGGAGGTGCGGCTCTGGAACTCGCGCACATCGTCCGCAGCAAAGCGGATCGCCCGGCCGCAACGGGTGGCGAGCAGCACATCGTCCTCCGCGCCGAGCAGCGCGACACCGATCAGCCGGTCCTCGCTGCCCTCTTCGAAGCGCATCGCGATCTTGCCGTTCGAGGGCACGTTGGTGAACGCATCCATCGAGTTGCGGCGGACCGCGCCCTTGGCGGTGGCGAACATGACGTGGAGCTTGCCCCACTCCGCCTCGTCCTCCGGTAGCGGCAGCACGGTCGAGATGACCTCGCCCGGGGCCAGCGGCAGCAGGTTGACCATCGGCCGCCCGCGCGTGGCCGGGCCGCCCTCGGGCAGGCGCCACACCTTGTAGCGATAGACCTTGCCATGGTTCGAGAAGAACAGGACCGGCGTGTGCGTGCTGGTCACGAACAGCTCGGTGACGACGTCCTCGTCCTTGGTCGCCATGCCCGAACGGCCCTTGCCGCCCCGGTTCTGGGCGCGGAAGGCATCGAGCGGGGTGCGCTTGATATAGCCCTGCATGGTCACGGTGACGACCATGTCCTCGCGCTCGATCAGGTCCTCGTCATCGATGCCATCGGCGGCGGCGGCGATTTCCGAGCGGCGCGGGGTCGCGAACTGGTCGCGGATCGCCACCAACTCGCCGCGCATCACTTCGTACAGCTTCACGCGGTTGGCGAGGATTTCCAGCAGTTCGGTGATCGAGTCCGCCAGGCCCTTCAGCTCGTCGCCGATCTCGTCACGGCCCAGTGCGGTCAGGCGGTGCAGGCGCAGGTCCAGGATCGCGCGAACCTGCGTCTCCGACAGGCGATAGGTGTCGCCAAAGCCTTCGCTCTCGACCGCCTCGACCAGGCGGATGTACGGCGCGATCTCCGCGATCGGCCATTCGCGGGCGAGCAGCGCCTCCCGCGCGGCAACCGGCGAGGCCGATCCGCGGATGATCCGCACCACCTCGTCCAGGTTCGTCACCGCGATGACGAGGCCCAGCAAGATGTGCGCCCGCTCGCGCGCCTTGGCCAGCTCGAACTTGGAGCGGCGGGTGATCACCTGCTCGCGGAACTGGACGAAGGCCTGGATGATGTCGCGCAGGTTCAGCAACTCGGGCCGCCCGCCGCGAATGGCGAGCATATTGGCCGGGAAACTGGTCTGGGCCGGGGTGTGCCGCCACAGCTGGTTGAGCACGACCTCCGGGGTCGCGTCGCGCTTCAGGTCGATGACGATGCGAACGCCTTCGCGGTTCGACTCGTCGCGAATGTCGCTGATGCCCTCGATCCGCTTTTCCTTGGCGGCCTCGGCGATCTTTTCGACCAGCGCGTTCTTGCCCTGCTGGAAGGGGATTTCGGTCAGGACGATAGCCCGGCGGTCGCCGCGCCCTTCCTCGATCTCGTGACGCGAGCGCACGATGATTGAGCCGCGCCCGGTCTGGTACGCCGACCGCGCGCCCGAGCGGCCCAGGATCAGCGCGCCGGTGGGGAAGTCGGGGGCGGGGACGATCTCGTTCAGTTCCTCGACCGTGATCGCGCCGTTTTCCATATAGGCCAGGCAGGCATTGACCACCTCGCCCAGATTGTGCGGCGGGATGTTGGTCGCCATGCCGACCGCGATACCGCCGGCGCCATTGACCAGCAGGTTCGGATATTGCGCGGGCAGCACCGAGGGTTCGCGCTCCGAGCCGTCATAGTTGGGCTGGAAGTCGACCGTGTCCTTGTCGAGATCGTCGAGCAGCGAATTGGCGACCTTGGCCAGACGCGCTTCGGTGTAACGCATCGCGGCGGGCGGATCGGGGTCCATCGAGCCGAAATTGCCCTGACCGTCGATCAGCGGCACGCGCATCGACCAGTCCTGCGCCATGCGGGCCAGCGCATCGTAGATCGCGCTGTCGCCGTGCGGGTGATATTTACCCATCACGTCGCCGACGATGCGCGCCGACTTGCGGTACGGCTTGCCCGCGACGAAGCCGCTTTCGGCGGCCGAATAGAGGATACGGCGATGGACGGGCTTCAGGCCGTCACGCACGTCGGGCAGCGCGCGCGCCACGATCACGCTCATCGCATAGTCGAGATAGCTCGACTTCATCTCGTCGACGATGGAGATCGTCGAAATATCGGAAGGTTCCGCGAGGGTCGTCTCGTCGGCCAAGTCTTGTGCTTTCCGGGTTGGTGGTCAGATGGGAAGCGTTGTTCCTAGCCCAGCAAAAGCCGCCTGACCACCCCCGCGCAACCCATTCGCGAGGGGCCGTTCGGGCGCGAAGACGGACGCGCGAAGGGGGTGGCGGGGATGGGCCCGGCGCTCATGCTCCCCCCTCGGCAGCGGATCGCGGGACTTTGGAGGCGCTGGCCGCCGACGGGAGTGGAACGGCGACCAGCCCGGTTCTTATCGCTTTTCAACGGTTTCGAGTTAATGTCTCGGATGTTACGATGTTGTAATCCGAATGACACGATATCCTCCCCGGCACGGGGAGGGGGACCGCCGCGAAGCGGTGGTGGAGGGGGAGTGTCACAAAGGATATGCTATGCGGAAGCCCCCCTCCGTCAGTCCTTCGGACTGCCACCTCACCGTGCCGGGGAGGATCAGGGGTGAACCTC
>JAAIGG010181708.1_pt1 | contig 10404 bp, 10 predicted proteins | sample 6487391 | NCBI WGS metagenome assembly JAAIGG01 (sample SAMN13974130, study PRJNA590717) | phyllosphere metagenome | biome: asymptomatic weeds; feature: pooled weeds collected from a community garden; material: weeds; isolation source: pooled asymptomatic leaves from various weed species from...
AATGTACGCTGAACTGTTAGCGCAGCCTCAATCAACGTAAGCCCATGCCTACTACCCAGCCGCTCATTAGTGTCATTATTCCGTGTTATAACTACGCGGCTTACATGCACGATGCTATCGACAGCATTTTGGCCCAGACTTACCAAAACTGGGAAATGCTAATTGTCGATGATGGCTCAAAGGATAATACTGCGGCAATTGCGCAACGCTACGCTGCGCAAGATGCCCGTATCACTTATCACTACCAGGCCAACCGGGGGCTCTCGGCCGCTCGCAATACCGGGCTCGGATTAGCCAAGGGCGAATACGTACAGTTGCTCGACGCCGATGATTACCTGGCGCCCGAAAAGCTATCGCTTCACGCGGCAATGCTGCGCGAGCGGCCGGAGGTAGCGCTTGTGTTCGGGGATACGTACAATTTTAAGCACGCAGAAGTGGTGGCTGAGCGTACGATAGTACCCTTGCACCTGCAAATGGGGCCTCGCTCGGGGCAAGGGCAAGAATTGGCGCTGCACATGGCCCACGACAACATGTTCTTGCCCGGTAATCCAGTATTTCGTAAATCACTGGCCGATCGGATTGGGCAATTCAGCGAACAATTGTTTTCGCTCGAAGACTGGCATTTCTGGTACCGGGGGGTATTGTTAGGGGCGACGTACCTGTACGATAATCGGCCCGGCACGGAATTTTACGCTCGCACGCACGGCAATAATATGTCGGGCAACCGATATAAGATGTGGAAATACAAAATCCACGCCCGTCAATTACTTATCGAGCAGATGCAAAGCCAATCTCCTGCAACGGTACCTGCTGGCGTGGATTTCGAGGCGCTGGTAGCTAAGCATCTGGTATTGCTGTATGAAGAACAGGCCCGTTACAATCTATTGTTTGAGAGCGTGGGCCAGGGAGTAGCGAATACTGTGCGTTATTTCTTGAAGGGGGAGAAGTCGGGTCATATTTGGTACGATAGCGCTTACTGGTTGAAGGAGCGCTTATTAGGTCGTAATAAAATTAAGCCGTAAGCCAGCCAGGGCACGTAATAGTTCTCGCACAAATATGATTACCTGGCTAAAAAAGCATTGGTTGCTCGCCGATGGTGCTATTTTCCGGCAGCTTCGTGCGGTACCCGATTCTATGGTGCGTACCGAGCATGGGCGCATCGTCTTGCACAACTGGAAGGGGCTGATACAGATTTGGCTGCGCTTTGCCAAAAAGCGCTTGCCCGGTGGCCTGCCTTACGTGCGGGTAAATACTTCTTTTCGAGGTTACTACCACTGGATCCTCGAAAGCGTACCCCAGTTGCTGGAAGTGCAACGGACTGTTCCGGATTTTATCCTGCTATTGCCCGCCTCGTATACCGAGGCTTTTTACACTGATACGTTGCGGCTGTTGCAACTAACGAAGGTAGAGCGCCTACAGCCGCAGACCATGTACTACGTGCCGGAACTAGCCCTCCCGCTTTTGCCGGAACTCCAGGGTAATTATTCGGCTTCAACCATGCGCGAGGTGAAAAACGTACTATTTGCCGCCAGCGGAATAGTACCAGCCTCGAAACCTACGCGCTTGTACATCAGCCGTCGTAAAGCTCCGCGCCGGAAGGTGCTAAACGAGGCAGAAGTAGAGCAACTACTGGGGCGCTATGGCTTTCGGTGCGTGTGCCTGGAGGATTTTTCCTTTGAGGATCAGCTTCGCCTGTGCGCCAGTGCCAACGTGCTCGTGAGCATGCATGGCGCGGGGTTGTCGAACATGATATTCATGCCCGAGCAGACCACGGTAGTGGAGTTTCGCAAGTTCGATAACGGACACAATTACTTCTTCACCCGGCTGGGTGAGACGTTAGGCTACCAGTACCACTTGCTTTACTGCCCGGCCGCCGATGAGCAGCAGTCTGTGCAAGACGCTGATCTGTACGTGGATATTGCTGCGCTTGAGGTTATTTTGCAGCAGTTGCCCGCGTAGGTAAAGTACTCTGTTCCCCCAGGTCATGACTCAGGTGAAAGTTTCCGTTTTAATTCCTGCCTATAATGCGGGGCCTTACATCGAGCAAACGCTGGCTTCTGTACTGGCCCAAACCTGGCCGCAGGTGGAAGTAATAGTGGTAGACGATGGCTCGCGCGATGATACGCTGGCCAAAGCCCGCCGCTACGCCAGCGACCAGGTACAGGTAGTATCACAGGCTAACGCGGGGGCCAGCGCCGCCCGCAACCGGGCCTTTGCGCTGGCTACTGGCGACTATATTCAGTACCTCGACGCCGACGACCTGCTGCACCCCGATAAATTGCGCGCGCAACTGCACTGCCTGGCCCAGCACCCAGGAGCCAAGTTATCGGCCTCGGCCTGGGGAATGTTCTACGATGAGCCGGATGAGCAGAGCCTGCGCCCCACGGTGCTGTGGCAGGATTACCACGATCCCGTACAGTGGCTGGTAACTGCCTGGGAAAACGGCGTGTGGATGCAGCCTTCGGCGTGGCTGACGCACCGCTCACTTATCGAGGCGGCGGGGCCTTGGGACGAGCAGATCTCGCTGCACGATGACGGGGAGTTTTTTAGCCGGGTGCTGCTCCAGACCCGGGACATCGTGTTTTGCGGAGATGCTAAGTCGTTTTACCGCAAGGGCCTGCACGATTCCTTGAGCAGTATCAAGAGCAAGAAGGCTACTAAGTCGCACCTGGCAGTGTGCCAGTCGTACGAGAAGTCGCTGCTGCAAGCGCGCAACGATGCCCAAACCCGGCAAGCCTGCGCCAATAATTATCAGCGGCTCATTTACGAATATTATCCGCAGCATCCCGAGATACGGGCGGCGGCGGCGGCGCGGGTGCAGGCGCTGGGCGGCAGCACGGCCCGGCCCTTCGCTACGCCTGCCTTCCGGGTGCTCAACGGCTTGGTGGGTTGGCGCTTGTCGAAACAGCTGCAAAATTTTGTGTATCAGTACGGTCTCAATCCAGCTTCGTGGCTGCGCAAAGGCCGCTAATTTTGTGATAGTTTCTATGCCCAAGGTCTCCGTCGTGCTGCCTGTTTATAATGTGTCGGCTCATATCCGAGGCACAATTGAAAGCATACTGCGGCAAACATTTCAAGATTTTGAATTGCTGGTACTCGACGACTGCTCGACGGACGATACTGTAGCGCAGATTGAGCAGATCGCCGACCCGCGCCTGCGCCTGCTGCGCAACGAGCGCAATCTTGGCCGGGCCGGTACCGACAATGCCGCCTTGCCCCACGTACGAGGCGAGTACATCGCGAAGATGGATGGCGACGACATCTGCCACCCCGAGCGCCTGGCCAAGCAGGTAGCTTATCTCGACGCGCACCCCGAGGTCAACATCGTGGGCAGCTTCATGCAAAACTTCGGCGCTAGCACTTATCTCAATCGCTATCCCGCCCAGCCTGCCGATACGCGAGTTCTCACGCTGTTTACCCTACCCACCGGCAACCCGTCGGCGATGATGCGCACCAGCCTGTTTCGCGAGCAAGGGATGCGCTACGATGCCAGCCTGCGCCAGACGGAGGATTATGATTTTTGCGCTCGCTACATCCGGCAACTACGGATTGCTACGCTCCAGGAGGCGCTCATCGAGTATCGGGTGCCGCACCAAGTGCGTAAGAAAGATATTCTGAGCGAGCGCGCCAGCGTCTCAGATGTAGTACGCGAGCAGTTATTGCGCACGTGGGGCGTTCCATTTACTACTCGCGAGCTGTACGTTTACAATGCTATTGCCATGCTAGAACGTTCTAGTAATGATATAAAGCTGGACGAAGTGGATGCTTGGCTGCAAAAATTGCTGGCTCATAACGAGCAGCAGCCGTTATTTGAGCCGGCCGCCTTGCTTCGAGGTCTGGCCGAGCGATGGTTTGAGGTATGTTATACCTACGCGGGGCCGCGTCTGGGTGGGCTATTGCGGTACCAGCAAAGCCCATTGGCTGCGCACCACTCCCTTACCAGCCGGCAGCGATTAGGATTTTTGCTGCGAGCGTTGCGAGCTTTTTGATGATAGCTAATTGTCATATCTCTCACTCCTTTACTATCCTTGCTTGGCAGGTACGGAGCCGGCCGTGTAGTAAGGACTAACTTTGCATTATGAAAATCTTTGCCATATCAGTCGTAAAGAATGAGGCAGATGTTATCGCACAAAGTCTGAAGGATGCCTCGCGTTGGGCAGATAAAATATTTATACTAGATAATGGTAGTACTGATGGGACTTGGGAAATTGTACAATCATTAGCGTCCGATAAGATTGTGCCTTGGAAGCGTGATACGACGCCCTTTTACGACGGTATTCGAGCTCAGGTATACCAAAAATTCAAACATTTAGCGGAAGAAGGTGACTGGTGGTGCTTTCGGTTAGATGCCGACGAATTTTATGTAGATAATCCTCGAGATTTCTTAGCTAATGTTCCTAGGTACCACCACTTCGTAATAACAGATACTATTCAATTTCGTCTCACCAAGGAAGATTTTGTAAATGGAAGTTTTCCGAAGACCGTAGACGATATTCGCTACCACGATAAACTGACGTGGAGTGAGACTCGTTTTTTCCGCCACCGAACCCAAATGGAGTGGACGCCCGATATGGAACGTCCTAAACATATGGGTGTAATGCACCCCCGTCGAATAAAACTACGTCATTACCAATATCGCTCGCTTGAGCAAATTAAGCAACGTATAGCCGTGCGTGCCGAAGCCAGAAAAAATGGTTTTGCGGGCTTTGATTATTCTGCTAATGAAGATGTAGAGAGTTATCTGCACGATAGGGATTCCTTGTATTATTATGATAGGGGCTCCGACTTTCGGCTGGATGGGTCTTCTAATCGATTATTTCAACGGTGGTATGATATAGCATTTAAATCGATATTTCACGCAATAGGAGTGTACAAATAATAATGTGCGCCTAACTAATAGTACTGCCAATGCCCGCAATTCCCCGGAATATTATGCTGCTAATTCCCAATTTTGGGTTTGGAGGAGCACAACAAGTATTCCACGATCACAGCGTAGAACTCACGCGCTTAGGTTACAAGGTTACCGAGTGCGTATTCAATCTTGACCAAGCCGATGCCTATCCCAGCGGTAATCCGGTAGTCAATCTGGACGTGCCTGGTCATGGCTCAACCGTCGATAAGATAAAGAATTTCTGGCAGCGCTGCACACGTGCCAAGGCGGCCAAGCAAGCGCGTCATATAGACGTGTGCATCAGCCATCTGGAGGGTGGAGATTACGTGAATCTGCTTAGTCAGGCCGGTGAGAAAACGGTGCTCTGTATTCACGGCTCGAAGGTGCACGACGGCGAGATTCTGGGCTGGGTCGGCTGGTTTCGGCAAAAGGTGTTCATGCCCTTTCTATATCGCCGCCCCGACCACATCGTAACCGTCAGCCGGGATATTCGCAGCGAACTGATTGAGCACTATAAATTGGATCCCACGCGGATTACAACGATTAATAATTTCTTCCACCCCGCTAAAATTCTAGGTCGGGCTGCCGAAGCAATTGATCCCAAATACGAAGCCGTATTCCGCCACCCGCACCTGATGATAAGTTCCGGCCGCTTGGCCAAGCAGAAAAACCAAGCGCCGCTGCTCGACGTGCTGGCCGAACTGCTCAAAGTGCAGCCCGATAGCAAGCTCGTTATTTTGGGCGACGGTGAACTGCGCAGCGAGTTGGTAGCGCAGGCGCTGGCGCTGGGCTTGAAATTTTACCAGGCCTGGAATAACGACCCACTTGATCAGGAATACAGTTTATATTTTCTGGGGTATCAGCAAAACCCTTTTCCGTATATCAAGCGAGCCAAGCTGTTCGTGTTCCCCTCGGGCTGGGAGGGCTTTCCGATGGCGCTGGGCGAAGCCATGATTTGCGGCCTGCCGGTCGTATCTACCGATTGCCCCACTGGCCCCCGTGAAATGCTGGCTCCCGCTTCGGCGGTTGGGGCGCAGCTTACGGAAGCTGAATATGGCGAGTACGGCGTCCTGATGCCGCTGCTCAAGGAGGATTATCGCCAGCACGTGCGGCAAGTGTGGGTGGCCACGCTGCAAAAAATGCTGCTCGATGAAAAGTTGCGCCTGCACTACGCCGCACAAGCTACTAAGCGGATGGAGGATTTTACGGCCGAGCGTATTTTCCAGCAGTGGGAACAGGTAATTCAACAAGTAGCGGCCCGATGAGCATACCTACTACAACTCTGCCGCCGCGGGTGCTGGTGGTCGATAATTGCGTAGCACTTACCGGCGCGCTCAAGGCCATCCTGAATTCACTGCGAAATATCCGTGCCGAATATCCGGGCCTGCTGGATTTTGAATTTGTGTTGCCTGAGGGTAGCGCGGCCATTGCGCCCGTAAGCGACGAAGGCTACGTGGTGCATACGCTACCCTTCGTGGAAATCAGCAAGCGGCCCAATGACTTACTGCGCTACGCGCCGATGCTGCTGAGCAACAGCTGGCGGCTGCGTACGCTGGCCCGGCGGCGCGGTGCCCAACTGGTGCACCTCAACGATTTCTTCAACATGGCCGGCATAGTGGGTAAGTGGCTGGGAGGCCCTAAACTGCTGACTCACGTCCGCTTGCTGCCGCAAAACTTTCCCGGCCCATTGCGCAAGCTGTGGGTCGGGGCCGACGTCCGGTTTGCCGACCGCGTACTTTGCGTATCGGAAGCGGTACAGGACGCTTTTCCGCGCGCGGCTCACGTGCAGGTAGTTGCCGACCCCATTCCGGCGGGGGAAAAGCATCCGTTGCCCGCGCCCGACCATGCCGAGGGCCGCGCCCGCACCGGTACGCTCCGCTTGCTTTACCTTGCCAATTATATTCCGGGCAAGGGCCACGATCACGCCGTGGCTGCCTTCATCGAGGCTCATCGCCAAAATCCGCGTCTACACCTGGCTTTTTTCGGTGGTGACATGGGCATGGAAAAAAATCGCGAGTTCCGTCGGCAGCTAGAAGCCCAGGTGCAGGCAGCCGGGCTGGCCAGTGCCGTGAGCTTCGGCAATTTTGTGCAAGACGTGGAAAAGGAAATTAAGCAGGCCGATATTCTGCTCAATTTTTCCGAAACCGAATCATTTTCCCTCACCTGCCTTGATGCGCTGTTCTACGGTACGGCGCTCATTGCTTCCGATTGCGGCGGGCCGCGCGAATTATTCGAGCACGAAAAATCGGGCCTGCTCGTACCTAACAAAAATCGCCCGGCCATGACGGCGGCCATCCTGGAGCTGGCGGCCGATGCGGATAAGCGTGCCCGTTTTGCCGCTGCCGGTCGTACATACGTGCGGCAAAAATTCAGCCCCGACCACACGTACCGCAAGCTTAAAGACGTCTACCTGACGCTCCTGACCGCATGAGCACTCCCTTATCCGCAGCCAAGCCCGTGGGCGAGGCCGACGTGTTCGTTTTCGACGTTTGCGACACGCTTTTCTATTCTAATACGACCTTCGATTTTCTGCGGTTTGTGCTGGCGCAGCGGGCTAGCGGCAGCAAGCAGTTAGCACTCAAATTATTGAGTGCTAAATGGTCGCCGCTGTTCGTGGGCTTGGTGGCCTGGCAAAAGGTCGCGGGGGGCGACCCCGTCAAAGCGGGAGCATTGCGCTTACTGACGGGCATCTCGCGCGACGAGCTGTACGAGCTGGGCCGCCGTTTCGTGGCCGAGTTTCTACCGGCCCGGCGCATTGCCCGTACGCATGAGCTGCTGGCTGAACTCGCCCAGACTTCGACGCGGGTAGTACTGCTCTCGGCCAGCCTCGATCCCGTTATTGCGGCGCTGGCCACCGCGCTCGGATCCATCGATTTTGTTTCCTCGCGGCTGGAATACGATGCGCAAGGCATCTGCACCGGACGTTTGCAACAAGAGCTGACTGGCCAGAAACAAGCCGCTCTGCAAACGCTGCTGGCCAGCCCGGGCGAACCACTACGCCTGGCCGTAGCTACCGACAACTTCACCGACCACGGGCTGGTGAGCCAAGCCCAAGTGCGCTACGTGGTAGTGCATGATGCCGCTGCCAAAAAGTTCTGGCAGGGATTAAATCCGGAATTTATTGAGGCCTACCACTAATATGAATTTTTTGCGTTTTTTACTGCCCTACACGTATTTCTACGGAAGCCGAGTAAAGCAGCTAAAGTATAATGTGTACTACCTGATTATCGACTGGGCGGTACCATTTGCCCTGCTCACCTATTTCAGCGGGTTCGACTGGCAAAGCTCACTGGTACGCTTTGTGTTGGCCTACCTGGCATTTATCTCAATTTACGAGATCGGCTACCTTGGCAACGATGTGTACAGCGTACGCAAGGAAGATAAGCCGCGCCGCCGGGTTAAGGACTTCGACCCTTCCGATGCCGTGGTGCTGGCTTGGATAGGAATGCGACTCCTGGCCTTCGCAGCCATTAGCTGGTATCTGAAGGTATACAGCAACCCGGTCTGGCTGGCTTTCTACGTGGTGCTGGGCATCTTTTTCTACCTGCACAATGCGCTAAAGGACAAGGAGCTGAAGGTTATGACGTTCGTCAACCTGGCCTTCATACGCTACCTAGCCCCGGTCTTCATCTTCCTGACTCCCGCCCAATTAATGCTGTTGGCGGCCCCAGTATTTCTGAATTACGTATTCTACCGCACCCTGATGTACATGGACAGCAAGGATTTGCTGCACATGCCTAGCCGTCGCGCCCCGGCTTATAAGGTAAATTACTATTTACTGGCGATGGGGGTTAGCGTATTGCTGTCGCTCATGGGGCAGTCGTGGGTGCCGGTAGCCATCACGGCTTACTATTTACTGTTCTGGACGGCAGTGAAGCTCGCCGGCGTCCAGCCACCGCAGGCCGATAATTAGGCCACCGCTGGTAGCAAGCGGCAAATAGGGTTTTGCCGAGGATACGGCCCGGGTATAAAAACTGAAAAAAGCTTTCAATATGTTAGCTTTGATGTTATTACCCCCGAAATTTTCTATGGTCTCATCCTCTACGCTACCTGATACCCGTGCTCAGCTGAAGTCAACGGTATTGCCGATTTCTTACCAGCAACTGGATATTCTACACTGCCTGCGGGGCTTTTGCGCTCTGTACGTGGTTGTGTTTCATGCTAAATTCATTTTGTGGGCCGGTGGGCGGCAGTATCTGGAAACGCACCCGCGCGCTACTTGGGGGCCGACAGATTATGTGGCGTTCGTGCTGGATCTGCTAAGCTCGTCGGGCTACGAAATGGTCGTTTTCTTTTTCGTATTGTCGGGTTTCTTTATCCGCTACGCGCAGCACAAGAAGCACCGGCCGGCTGGCGACTTCTACCTCAATCGTCTGGTGCGGATCTACCCACCGTTTCTAATTTCCCTCCTGCTAGCGGCACTGGCGCTGACGGTAGTAGCCACGCAGGTGCCGCAGGCCCTCGATGTTGCGGCGGGCCGCGAACTGAATACTACGCTGGCTACGGCTTGGCACGAGCTTCGGGCCCTCAATCCGATGGGGGTAGTCCGGGCCATTCTGTTTCTACGTATTGAGCAGCATTATCTGGGCGACAACGTAGTGTACTGGTCGCTACTGCCTGAAGCGCTCTTCTACCTTGTCGTGCCGCTGGCTTTTTGGCGTATTCGCTGGTACTACGCGGCCTCGGGGCTGCTATTCATCGTAGGCCTGTACTGCGATTGGAAAGGGCTGCCGCTCGGCAACGTAGCGCGCTACCTGCTAACGTATAATGTTTACTTCGCCGCAGGTATCGGCCTCTACGACGCAGTAGTGCATACCAAGTGGCTAGCTCAGGTGCGCCGCCTACCGCGGTGGATTACCCTGCCGGGGCTGCTGGCGCTGCTGCTGCTGCTGATTGGGGTTACGTTGTTGAAGTTGAAAGTAGTGCCTACGGTATTAGCTGGGGTATTGGCCGTGCTGGCCGTATCGGTGCTGCTAGCGGGGCATGTATCGCCCCGCAACTGGCTGGTAAGGGCCATGCATAAAGTGGGGGAATTCAGTTTTTCACTTTACCTCTACCATTATCCCTTGCTGCTGCTAACGTACGCGGGGCTAGTGAGCTACACTGGTAAGCTCTTTGTCTACGACCGCATCTACTGGGTAGCACTGCCCTTAGTGGTTGCCGCTTGCTACGGGCTCTACCTTATCACGGAGCGCGCCAGCGTTCGGTATTTCCGAAAGTAAACGATTCTGAGGCGTCCGTATACAAAAGCCAGCGGGGCACTCATGCATGAGTGCCCCGCTGGCTTTTGCTGATTAACCGATAACTGCTTCGGTCTTTGGTTTAGGAGCCGGCCGTGGCCAGCCGACGCGGGGCCACCCTGCGAATAGCCGCTAGCTTGGGCTGCTTTTGGCGCATAATAAAGAGCGCGCTGAGATAGAAGGGCATCAGCGGAATCTTATAGCGCACCAGCGTACCAAAATTGCCGCTATTGGTGCCTACTCCGATTGCCAGGATAATGCTGAACAAAAAGC